>Ga0209281_1000518_pt1 | contig 50204 bp, 77 predicted proteins | sample MedtruBG_FD_187514 | JGI IMG/M metagenome (GOLD analysis project Ga0209281, IMG submission 187514) | Root nodule microbial communities of legume samples collected from California, USA - Medicago truncatula BG (SPAdes) (version 2) | ecosystem: Host-associated > Plants > Roots > Nodule | place... | reverse complement strand
CTCCGCTTCCTCCTCGCTCGCAGGCTCAGCTTCGATCGTCTTTGCTGTCTCGGTCGGCGGCGCTGGCGGGGCCGGAGGCTTTGGCGGCTGCGCGGCTTTCGCCGGCGTAATGTCGCGCATGGTTTCGGCTTCATCGATCTCGCGGACCTCGAACTCATCGCGAATGCCGCCGAGGACATCACCGAACAGCTCGCGGAGGCAATAGCCGGCGGCTCGCCAAGCGAGCATGCGCTTCGGGAAGCGGTACCAAGGGCTGTCATTGTCCGTTTCGTAGGTGCTGCCGTCCTTTCGACGCTTGGTGATGCGTGGACGATCGGACCAAAGGCGCGCGCGAATTGCGTCGTCCTGGCTGAACTCGACGCGCTTCTCTTCGCCGGTGTCGCTGCGCTTAGCTTCGCAGTACCCGATGAGCTTTCCGTCGACCTCGTCACATCCGGTGCGAAGATACGCAACCCTGCCGGACATGCGTACGACGTTGATAAGGCCGTCGCCGTAGAGCGCAGGCTTGCCGTTGATGACGGTGAAGCTGCGCAGGGCGACCATCGGCTTTAGCCCAAGCTCGGCGCCGGACATGATGGCGACGGCAACAGCGCTCGCTGCGTCATCCCCGGTGAGGTTGCCAATCAACGCCGCGGGGGCGAGACCGGAAGCAACGACCGCACGCGCAACGCGGAAGGTCTCTTCGAAGGTCTGCGGTACGATGGCGATAACTTGCCCGCCGCCGGAGAGGGCTGGGATATGAGCGTTCATGCGCCTTCTCCTTCAACGGCTTCTGGCTCGACGAGGCGGACGATTTTCTTCTGCGCCAGTTCAGATTCCGGCTTGATCGCCATGACCTCGACGGTGGTTTCGCCCCGCGCGGTCTCTACGATGACCTTGTCACCGACGTTGACGGCGAGACCTTCGGGGATGAAGTAATCGTAGGTCTTCTCGTCCTTCTGCCACTTGAACTTGACGGCGGCGACCAGGAGGGAGGTTGCTTCGGTCATCATGCGGCCCTCTGCTCTTCGATGCGCTCGACACCTTCGACCTCGACACCGGCGCGGATCGCGCGGTTGGCGAGCGTCTCGACGAGCGCTTTCATTTCGGGATGGTTGCCCAAGGCCTTGAGCGCCTTGTCGTAGTCGACGATGCGAGCCGATAGGAACGTGCGGAGGCTGACACGGGCACCGGTGCGTCCGGCCTGCGCGTTCTTCGCCTTAGCTGCCTGTTCCTGCTTGTCGGCTTCCTGCTGCAGGCGTTCTGCTGCGGCTTGCGCGGCGGTGTCGCTGGCGTCAGCCTTAGCGGCCAACTCCTCGGCCGCGCGGCGCTTCCGTTCGGCTTCGTCGCGTTCACGCTGCTGGCGCTCGAACTCCAGGCGCTGCTGCTCTTGCAAGAACGGCGTGACGTGCGCCTTGAGCTTCTTTGCGAGCGTGTCCGGATCCTCTTTGAGGCCGCGCCACTTGTTGTCGACGTTGCGGCCGGCATCGAGGTGCGGTTGCTTCTCGACCTTGTGCAGATCGGTGGCCTTGTTCTTGATCGCCGTCAGCCGCTTCGACCAGATCGCGGCCTTGTCAGCCTGATCCTGGGCCGTGACGGGCGTTTTCATGAACGCCTCTGCCTGTTCCTTCTCGGCCTCATACTCCAGCTTGAGGGCTTCGAACGGATCGGCCGGAAGATTGTGGCCGATCGCAGGAGCCGGCGGCTCGTCATCCCAGCCGGCGCCCTCGATGGCCTGCTGATAGGCCTCGTAGCTGACCGGATGCGTGCGGCAGAAGTTCCAAGCGTCGGCCGCATCAACCATGCGTTCGCCCCGCATCGCCAGCCAGCCGCCTGCCTCGTCTAGCCAGATCGCGACGGGTTCCCACTGGCCGCCCTTGAAGCGGGTGCGGTAATATCCCTGTTCGGGCTGGCCCTCATGCATCGGGCCGAGGTTGCCTTTCAGCGCTTCCTGCCACCAACCCCAAAGATTCTTCTCGGTCATCAGACGTTCCTTTCAGCGACGATTGCTTTGTGGACCTGCTCAGTCTTCCAGAAGCCGACGGCGAGAACGCCGAGAACGGTCGCGAGGAAGATCAGGCACATGGCGGTGGTGTAGGTTGCTCGATTGAACTGCTTGAGCGCTTCCAGATCATCGCCGCGGTCGACAGCGCAGCGGTTGCAGGTGCAGCCGAACTCGGAGGCGGGGCAGTCCTTCATTGGGCTGCCTCCATCTGTGCGGCTATGGAGACGCGCGCTCGGTTTTCGTACTCGCGCTGATCGATGTAGAAGCCCTCTCCAAAGCCAGATGCCCGGAGGATCGCGAGCACATCGTCGATCGCGTCGTTGTATGCTTCGTCGTCGGCGCATTCGTCAGCGCCGCCGAGGGCTTCAATTTCCCGGTACAGCTCGTGAAGCTTTACGCGACGCCGGCTCATGCCGCGTTCCTCTCGATCGAGACGGTTTCCGAGAGGAAGAAATCGGGGAAGGTCGAATAACGCTCGAAGCGCTCGACGGTCGTGCCGGGGAAGGATCGAGCCTCTTCGTAGGCTTCGTCTTCGCAACGGAACTGCAGGGCGTCGTCGACTTCGTAGGAGAAGAAGTTTTCCGCCGTCAGGACGCGGCCTACCTCGTCCTCGATCCTGTATCGCGTAACCATGGTTCCCATCACGCACCTGCCTTCCGAGCGGCCATCATGGCGTCGGCGATTGCGTATGCGCGCTTGGCTATTTCGTCTCCATCGCCGTCGTGCGTTGCCACCCACCCGCTATGATTAAACAAACCGGAGATGGCTTGACCGGCGAACTTGTCGCGGAGAGACTCGGTGCAACCTGTCAGTCGGGCAAGGATTTCCGAGTTCATCGACCGGTTATTTGCCTCTGCCGATGCCTTGATCCCCTCGCGGAGTCCGTCTGGAAGACGGAGCATGTATTGATCTTGGTTTCGCCTGCCGATTGCCATCGGTTGAACTCCCATCCGTCTGTTGATCACTTTCGATATCCCGCCGCTGTGTGCGGGATGCCGAAGGGGATCAGGCTTTTCGCGAATGGATATGCCGGGCTTGCTCAAGGTGCTTCGCCGCTGTCTGAAGCTGGTCCCAAGCCTGAAAAAGCGCGTAGTCGAAGGTCGCAGAATCCGCGTCGAGGAACTTCGCCTCCGACAGTCCACGCTCAGCCAGTTCCACTGCGCTGGCTACGAGGGTTTTGATCTCGCTCATGCTGCCACCGCTTTGAACGAGGAGCCGCGACCGTGGTTCTTGCCGCCGCAGGCACATTCGCACTTCATGATGCGGCCCGTGGCGTTGAGGCAGCGAGCATCGCATTCATGGCGGGAGGGATTGGACTTGAATTCGATGCAGCGGGTTGCGGGAACGTATCCGGTCCAGCCCTTGCCCTGCACGAAAACCAATTCGGTTCCGACCGGAACGCCCTTGTAGGCGGCGGCCTTGCTGCTGTTGCTGCCGTCGTGGAAAACTCGGTCAAGCTCGACCGTCTCTCCATTGACGTCTGCGAAGTATCTGAACCGTGCCATGTCCGTCTCCCTCATCTCCGGCCCGCTGCCGGCGTGGCAGTGTGTTGATGAGGGCTAATGTAACAGTTTATGCGACACTGTCAACCGTCATGTAACACAAAATGACGCAATAAGTTTGACACTCGTAGCGAGCGTGTAGCACGCGAGCGCCGCTAGGTTGCGCGCCCTGATTAGGTGAAGTGCGTCTCGATCACGGCAAGTTTTCCACATTACGAAAATGTGATGTACGCCCAATCGCCCGGCTGCCCTCGTTTTCAGCCGTGGGAAATCAGCCACATGCGTTAGGGAATAGAAAACGCGCCATGGATTTGCAGGGGTTCTTACCTGTGGACTGTCATCGAACTGTCACAAACAGGGACGGCGCTTCTGAATGCCCATCCTTGTCTATGACAAATCGCGAAGGTTTGTGACAATCCACAACCTTTCGCCCTTCCCAATTTTGGGGTCGATAACTGCGAGCGTCGCGCTAACGTGCCGGCGCACTCTGATGCTGGGGGTGTTGGTAATCGTCAACGAGGGCATGATGCATGAATTTTCTTTTCCGAGTGTACCGACTGAAAACGTTCTTTCTGATCGCTTCCGGGTACATGCGGTTACTGGGGACGCGATGGAGCCGACGCTCCGCGGTGGCCGCGATTACGCGCTCCTGGCGCCGGTAGCCTCCTATGAGGGGGAGGGCATCTATTTGATGAACATTGGCGCCGGCCTTGACCTGTTTCGGGTCACTACCTCATTTGATGGGGAAGGTGGGTTCCGGCTGTCTCAGGAGAATAGGCGGTCAAGGCCGCAGTGTCTTAGCCGGCAGCAGTTCGATGCGCTCGTCGTCGGCCTCGTTGTCGCGGACATCCGCACTAGGGACGAGCGATTTCTGAGAGGTGCTCGTTAGCTCTATTTTCTCTCGAATTCCGTGAGCCCGTCCACCTCGATGAAGTCGATCATGACTTCATCAGTTGGGCGGTTCTCTCGGATCTTGCATTCGGACCTCTTCTGCACGACCGCGCTGTCCTTGTCCGTCGCCTCGTAGTCGATGACGAACGTCCAGTCGACGGGCTGGGTATCCTCACTGTCGAAATGGGCGAGCTGTTTTTCGGCGAGTTCCTTCTTCGCCCCCAGGCCATCAAGGACCTTGGCGAATTCATCGCGGGTCAGCCGGTGCTCATCGACGGAATAGTCCTTGATCCGGTATAGTCCCGGTACCAGTTGCCTGGCTTTGATCACTTCCTCGCAAGCCGCCAAGTACTTCGTATAGTCCGAGGCCAGCGCGGCCGACGGTAACAGGGCGGCGATTGACAGGACATAGGTGATGGACCGGTTCATCATTTCCTCGCGATATGACCGCAGATCCGACCGATGATCTTGACCCGCGACAGCTCGACCGTGAACGTCTCCAGGTTCGGATTATCCGAGATGATCTTGACCTCGGTGGGGTCGCTGAACGGCACGCGCTGCAGTCGCTTGATCTGGGGCTCGGAATGGCCGTCGCTCATCGCATAGACGGTATCACTGACAAGTCGGTCCTGCGAAAGATCGACAATCACCCGGTCTCCCGGAGAATAGGTCGGGAACATTGAATCGCCGACGACTTCCATGATGAGCGTATGCGACGGCGATGCGCGGACCTCGTTGCGCAGGTACGCGTCTGGAATGAACCACTCGGCGACGACCTGGTGCCCGGATACCTGCGACGCGCTAACCGGCAGATTGATCACGTCACCGATCGACCCCTCTCCTGCGCCTAATTTGACATCGATCTCTGGGACGGCGCCTTTCATGTGAGGGCGCCAATGCTCGCGGGTATAACCGCCGACGCTCTCTCCGTCTTGGGAGTGATCGGGCGTGTCCGGGTCGAAGCTCGAAACCCATGAAACGCCTTGGGGAGGGCGGTTGAGGATCAAAGCCTCCGGCGTGGTGCCCAAGAGCTTCGCGAGGGCTTCGGCTCGATCTCGCTTTAGTTGCGAGTGGTCGTTTGCGAGGCGGTTGATTGTCGCGCGCGAGACGCCGATGGCTTCGGCTAGTTCCTCCTGAGAGGCGAACTTCGACGCTTTGAGGAAGGGATCAAGCCAATTCTTTGTCATTGGCATCTTATCCGCCAGATTCGCAGCATCTTCTATGCCATAAAATGTTACACTGGCATTGACAGCCGCGCGGAAGTGTAGCAGTAATTGCTACATGACCCTCGAAGATTACATCCACGAGCACACGACTGTAACAGCTTTTGCAGCATTGCTGGGCAAGAGCCGGGCACAAGTGCACCGGTATATGCGCGGTGAAAATCTTAGCAAGAGCGTCATCGAAGAGATTTGCCGCGCTACCGGCGGGGCGGTCGAGCCAAAATCGTTCTTTGAGACGCGGGAGGCTGCGGAATGAGCTCATCTCTGCATCTTCGTCAGCGTCTGGCCGAATGCCCTAGCCACACTCCTCGGCATCCTGATCCGAACCGCGATCATAGCCTTAGTCTGCCCGTCGCCGTTCCGGGACATAGCGCCGAACGAGATGCGCACGATGTCGTTCTCGTCGACCTCGAGCTCCGTGATCAGGTCGACGTAGAGGGCGGGTGCGCCCTCATCGAAGAGGAAGACGGGCTCTTCCGGGGTTCCGAGTTTTCCGACGCTTACCATGCGGGCTCCTTTGGGTTTGTGTCGAGGAGAATTGATTGGCGTGACCGTCGGGCTTCGATCCTGGAATTCATCCGTAGGGCGGAGGGCGGAAGATGACCTCCGACGCATACGCGATGGAATGGCGCGTTTGCGCTCGCTTCCCTGAGTTTGAGATTTCGGAGTGGGGCGACCTGCGAAGGATCGTTGCTGCCCCACATCGCAAAGTTGGCGATCGCCCTCGCGGATACATCGATGCTGACGGATACCTTCGTTACGCCTTCAAGCTTCCCGATGGGAGCCAGGCTAACGCCACAGCCTATCGTCTCGTCGCAGAGGCCTTCATCGGGCCAGCGCCCACCGAGGCTCACGAGGTAGCACACCGCAACGGGTCTCGGGCCTGCGCGCATTACAGCGAACTCCGTTGGGCCACCAGGGCAGAGAACCACGCTGACATGCTCGTTCATGGGACCGCCCCCTCGGTCGGGGAGAGGAACCCAAAGGCGAAGATCACCGAGCGCGACGTCGTCGATATCCGGCGCGAGTACCGCGCCATCAAGAACAGCCGCGGCGCACGAAAAGTATCTGAGCTTGAGGAGCGGTACGGGCTGCATCGTGCAACCGTCATCAGCATCGCGCGTGGAAAAACATGGCAGCACATTCCTATGGAGAGCTTCCAATGATCACGCGCAAGGGACTGGCTGACGAAATCGACCAGATCGACGAGGCCATCAAGGCTTACAACGATAGCAAGCGCGATGCCTTCGACGCTTACCGAGACCAGATGATTGCCGCTGGCGTCGCAAAGGCGAATGTCAAGGCTGAGATCGAGGCCGTGAAGGCCGCTATCAAACGCCGCCGTGCCGCCGTTAAGGACAAGGACGCGCTGATCGAAAGGGACGAGTTGATCGACGAGGTTTTCGAAGAGATCACTCGTGCGCCGCGCGCACACGTAGAAAACATTGAGAAATTTGACCCGGAAACGGGCGAAGTCTTCGAGGGCGAGATTAGCGCCAAGCTCATTGAGACCGTCGCCGCTGGCGTGCAGACGGAGCTCGGCCGCAAGGCACTGATCGCCGCCGTCGACATCATGATTGCGCGCGAAGAAGCCGAAGAAACCCAAGAGAGGCCCTCGACCAACGATGAGGCATCCCCAGAGGCAGGTCCGCAAGCCGAAGCCTCTCCTGCCGGGACTGGATCCGGGACGCTTGCGGATCGTGAGGGCCGCCACGAAGGGGAGGCGGCTTCGGCCGGCCTCCCCACCAGCTCCAAGATCCCCAGCGACGAGCGCGAGACCGACCGCGAGGCGGCGGACACTCTCGCCGGCGCCAACGCAGGAGGCGAAGATGTAGATGGCAGCGCGGAGCGCGCGTCCTCTGTTGCAACGTCGTCTGGCCCGGACGCTAAAAGGGCAACCAATTCGCCGGAAACGGCAACCGAGTTCCACGCGAAAGCCAATGATGATGCATGCGAGGCAGGCCGTAAGGCTTTGGGCCGCGCTGAGGCTTCGGCTGAAGCGCCCGACGGTGCGGAGCTGGTGAGTAGGGGTGTCGCTGACCGAGCAGCGACTGCAACGTCTGAGAATGGACGCGACAGCCTGGAGAGACAGGCACCTAATTCTGGCATCGCCTATGAAGCCGTCCCACCCATGCCGATGAAGTCTCTCGGCTATGCGTCCTGCTTCCCCGAACTGTCGCACGCCGCCTACCAGAGGCTTAGCGACGACATCGCGGACCGTGGCGTCCAGCAGCCGATCGTGCGCATGGGCGACGTGATCGTCGACGGTTGGTCCCGCTACAACATCTGCCGCACGCTCGGCATCGAGTATCCGGTCGTTTCCTATCACGGCAATGACGTGTTGCTCGATGTGATCGCATGGCAGCGCGAGGCCCGCCAGTTCACCCCGGCTCAGGAACGGCAGATTGCCGCCCGGCTGGCGAAGGAAATCCCGCACCGCGCCGACGACATCATGTCCGCGTTCGATATCGCGGAGGAAGTCGCATGATCGAGGCAAGGTCATCTTCCTCCGTAGCGGCGGCACGCCAAATTCAGCGCCGCCCGTTCAAAGCGATTTCGCACCACGTCTGCGATCGGTGCGCACGCGTCCTTTCCATCAGCGAAATGATCGAGCGGTTTTGTGAGGGCTGCGAGCAGCACACGACGCCGGTCAAACAGGAGGCATGACATGTCCGTTCTCATCGCCTGCATCGCCGCCGTTTTGTGGATGGCCGCACTTACGCTCGTCGTTCGCGGCTTCGCTGAGCGCGAATTCCGCCGCAACGGCTTCAAGGAAAGAATTAAGCGCTGATCCTCCGCGGCGCTTAACGCGGCTGGTCCTGGTCCTCCTCCCTCGGGACCAGCCGCAAGACATGCACCCTGATCCGCTTGTTCGCCAAGTTCATAACCACGGCTCGAACAGCGTCACCCAGGGGAATAGGAGCCGGCGACGACGAGGTAACGTCGCCGGCAGTAGGGGCAGCTGCGGCGGAACCCCTACGAAACGGAATGACCTGGGAGGGACCGGCTGCAGTTGTCGCTGCGCCGTCCTCTCCATCGGAAGTAATGCCTGTGCGCATCACGCGTCTCCTTCAACGGGATCAGTGATCGCACAGGGACCGAGAAATGTACGGCAAAAGAGTTTCCAGAACCGGAAAACCTGTTTCCGAGGCGAAGATGACAAGCGTAGCTCTGACAGAGGCGAAAGATTGGTACGACGCTCTTATGAGCGCGGAGTTTAAGGGCCGCGGCGATCGTGAGAAGTCGGTCCGTGGACGGATTTCGGATGAGACCGGGATACCCGAAAGCTACCTTTACCGCCTACAGTACAAGACCCGAGAAATGACGGACGTCGCCGGATCAGCTTATCGGGCGCTGATGCTGGCCTATGACAAGTTGTGCCTGAAAAACGAAGAGGCAGCGGCGAAACATCGCGCCGCTCGCAAGGAACTGAGGAGCGCCCATGCGGCTGGTAAAAAGCGCGCTCGTTCGCGCGTGGGAATGGGGGAGGCTTCAAATTGAGAAGCTCCTCCAATGGATGCGCCGTCACCGGCCAAGGGAATGAAGGCGCCGCCTATCATGACCTGATCGAATGGGCCGAAGCCCAGAAGCGCCAGAAGTTCACCTGGTTGGAAGATCACGGCCCTCGCTCCAAGCGCCCGCGGCCTGAGACCGAGGCCGAAAACAAGCTGCGCGACATCGCCATGCTCGACGCCGTCATTTCCATCTGTAAGGGGAGGGCGACGGCATAATGGCGAAGCTCACCAAATCCCAGGCAAAAGCCCATCAGCAGGCGTGCGATCTCCTCACGAAAGATGTGCTGACAGAGGACGAAAAGATCTTCGTTCTTGAGAATTGGCAGGAGTCCGCCTCGCACGTCAACACAGTTGCGGGTGCGTTCTTCACCCCGCTTGAGCTTGCCATGGACTTTGCGATCGAGGCCCACGAGGGAAGGGTCATCGATCTTTGCGCCGGCATTGGGATGCTTTCCTTTGCAATGCGGCAGCGCAACCCATTCACCCTACCGCTAGACATAACGTGCGTCGAGATCAACCCCGACTATGTCGCGGTAGGTCGAAAGATAGTGCCGGAGGCGACCTGGATTGAGGCCAGCGTCCTCGATGTTCTGGACATGAACCTCGGACATTTCGATTTCGCGGTTAGCAACCCGCCGTTCGGGAAGATCGCAAGGCCGGAAGGCAAGAAAGCCCCCCGATATACTGGGGCTGAGTTTGAATTCCACGTCATCGACATCGCGTCGCATCTCGCCAGCTACGGCGTCTTCATCCTCCCGCAGATGTCGGCCGGTTTCAACTACAGCGGCAAGCCTGGGTACATGCGACAGACCAGCGGGAAAGCCTTCGACTTCCAGCAAAAGATGGGCATGACGTTCGAGTCTGGCTGTGGCGTCGACACGGCTTTCTATCAGGACAAATGGCGGGGCGTTGCTCCTCTCTGCGAGATCGTTTGCGTCGACTTCGAAGAGAAGCAGGTTGCTGCCATCGAAAAGCCAACGACGACACCGCCGACAATCGAGCCCGAGCGCCCGGAACATCGCGTTTCCTCGCCTGGACAACTCAGCCTTTTCGGAGACGCCGCGTGACCCACGAAATCCGCTCCATACTTGACGGCCGTTGCACCATTCATGTCGGCGACTGCATGGAGGCCATGCGCCGGATGCCTTCCGGATCGGTCGACTGCGTCGTCACCAGCCCGCCCTATTGGGGCCTGCGCGATTACGGCGTCGACGGCCAGATCGGCCTCGAGCGTAGTCTCGGCGAGCACCTTGACGTCATGGTCAGCGTCTTCCGCGAGATCCGTCGCATTCTCAAGGCGCACGGCACGGTCTGGATGAACTATGGAGACTGCTACGCTGCGCAACCGAATGGGAAGTCAGCAGCGGCATACAAGGCCGACGGCAGCGACAATAGAACTTTTCGAGATAAGCCGTTTTCGACCATCGGACCAATCTCGCAGCCGGACACACGCGGCCCGCAACGCGCAGGGGCCAAGGAAGGATACCGCGCCGACAGTGGTTTCACCGTTCGGCCAGGTGGATATCTGAAGCCGAAGGATCTCTGCATGATCCCGAACCGCCTAGCGATCGCCCTGCAGGACGATGGGTGGTGGGTTCGATCCGAGATCATTTGGAACAAGACGAACCCGAAGCCCGAATCCGTCGACGATCGCCCAGCCGCCGTGCACGAGAAAATCTGGCTCCTGTCAAAGAGCGAAAAGTACTTCTTTGACCCGGAGCCGCTGAAAGAGCCAACCACCGGCAATGCGCACGCGCGCCGCAAGGATGGGCAGTACAAGCCGGCGAAGGGCAGCACCGCCGGTCAGAACCGTGCTGGCACCTGGGTTGAAACCTACGTTCCCGAGCTTCGGAACGGTCGCAATGTCTGGACCTTCAACATCGAAGGGTGCCGGGAAGCCCACTTCGCCACGTTCCCGCGCGAGTTGGCGCGGCGGTGCCTGTCGGCTGGCGCCCCGAGAACAGTTTGCGGTTGCTGTGGTGCGGCCGACGGCTGTGGACCGATCTGCGAAACATTCGACCGCGTGCCCGGTACCGTCTTCGATCCTTTCGGGGGCTCTGGAACCGTCTCTCTAGTCGCCGAGCAGCTCGGGCTTCGCAGCGTCCTCGTCGAACTCAATCCCGAATACGCGGACATCGCCGTCCGGCGCATCGAGGGCGCTCAAAAGCCGAAGGACGAAGCAGCATGACCACCTTCCTCGACGCGTATGAGGCCTTCGGCCCCGACACCATTGCAATTGCCGATGCTTTGGACATCCCAGAGCATGAGGCTGACCGTCTCATCAATGCGCGACTGAACTGCGGCTACTCAGAACGGCTGCACGCGCGCCGGGTCAAAAAGATCGCTTACGCCGGCAAGGAGCCGTTCATGGTGGAGTGGTCGAAATGACCAGCCGCCTTTCAGCCGCCGAGTTCCGCGCGATCCAGCAAGCCGAGGGCGCCGAGCGCCCCTCGAAATACCGGAACCGCAAGACGACCGTCGATGGCATTCGCTTCGATAGCAAGCGCGAGGCCCAATACTATTCCTCGCTTAAGCAGCTGGAGCGTGCGGGGCAGGTCTTCGAGGTCGAGCTCCAGAAGCCGTACGCTCTCACGGTCAACGGGCAGCTCGTCTGCACCTATCGCTGCGACTTCGCATTCTACGACGCGATCCAAAAGCGAAATCGCGTCGTCGACATAAAGGGCGTCGCGACCAAGGACTTCAACATCAAGCGCAAACTGATGCGGGCCATCTACGGCATCGACGTGGAGGTGATCCGTTGAGACCTCGCAAACTCAAATTCAATGCCCTGCGCGTCCCTTGTCCTCGATGCGGAGCATACGAGTGGAAGTCGTGCATCGGAAAAGGCGAGCGCGACCGCAAAGCCCTCCACAACGAGCGCCACAAGAGGGCCTCTGAGGCAAAGCAGGAGCCGCGGAAGAGGGCGGACTATGGCAAGGATTGGGCGAAGACGAGAGCGAAGGTCTTTGCGCTGAAGGGCTCGCAGTGCGTCTACTGTGGCGAGGACGCGTCCCATGTTGATCACCGCACCCCAAAGGCGAGGGGCGGAACGGACGCCATAGAAAACCTCGTCCCCTCCTGCGCACGCTGCAACATCGACAAAGGCATGATGACTGTCGAGGAGTGGCGCGGATGAGCAGATGGATTCGTGTCCAGACTTCAATCTTCGGCCACGAAGTGTTTGCCGCTGAACCTTTCAGCGAGCGCGAGGCCTGGTTGTGGCTGATTTCCAAGGCTGCCTGGAAGGACACCGTGCATCGTGTCGGCGCAGCAGTGTTGCCTGTCCCGACCGGAAGCCTGTTCGTGACCGTTCGCGAGATGCAGTCTGCGTGGAAATGGACATCGACACGGCGGGTTCATCAGTTCCTCGAACTGCTTTCCAGCCAGAACATGATTGAAACACGTACTGAAACGGGAAAGACGCACGTAACCGTCTGTAATTACAGCAAATACCAGAACGCTGAAACGCATTCTGAAACGCCGACTCCTACCGAGCCGAAACAAGTCCGAAACACAAAAGACACCAGTATACCAGACACCAGTATCAAATCCTCACTTCGTTCGGATGTCTGCCCGGATCGGGAAAAGCCCGCTCCTGGCTCTTCCCCCACGGCGGTCGACCAGGTCGTCACCGCGTTTTCGGAAATGGCGCGTCAGTCCGGGCTCTCAGTGCCAAGGGCCGTCACCGCATCTCGCCGCCGCTCGTTGCTGCTGCGGATCGAGGAACACGGCCTGCCTGCCGTCCTCGATGCCATCGATCGCATCGGCCGCAGCCGGTTCTGCCGGGGCGAGAACGATCGTGGCTGGCGTGCTGACCTGGATTTCCTCTGCCAGCCGAAGAGCTTCGTCTCGATCCTCGAAGGAAAATACGACGACCGGCCGTCGCAGCAGTCGCAAGCACCGCCCCGCGAAAGCGACTTCGCCCGCCATCAGCGGGAATGCCGAGAAGCAGTCCAACGGAAACTGAACGGAAACGGACATGACGAATTTGCCAGCCCCGGCCCAGCTTTCGACCTTGAACCGGGAGATTACCGCGCTCACTGAGCGGCTTGCTCCGGTCCGGGAGGAAGCGGTTCTGCGTAGCATCGAAGTGATGCAGGCCGCCGGCATGACGATCCCGGCCGGCATCGACCCGAAGAAGATCGACGCCATTTATGGCTACGCCCTCGAAGGCGTTCCGAGCTGCGGGCTCAACATCGCCACGCAGAAGCTGATCAAGGGCGATTACGCCGGCAACCCCGACATCCTCCTCGGCGTAATCCCAAAGCCGCCGATCCTCGCAGCACTGGCGAAGGCCGAATCCCGTCTTGCCCGCGAGGACCTGGCGCGGAAGCGCGAGATCGCCGCGACGCTCACGCATCAACCGCCGGAAATCGACCGGTCGCCCGAGGTCATGGCCCGCGTTCGCGCCAGGCTCAATGAGTTCCGGCAGGAGCATGCCGCATCGAAGGCGGCAACCGGCGCCGTGATCGCTCCGGAGCCCATTTCTCCGGACCGGGCCGACGAGCTGGCCCGCATGCTCGCATTGCCGGACGCGCGCAGCGTCAGTGCCGAGCAGATGGCCTACCGGCGCAAGGTCACTGCCGAGGTCGAAGCGGTCGAGCCGGTACAGAAGGAGCAAGCGGCATGAGCAAGCGTCTGTCCGTCGTGCCGCTTGACCTTGAGAGCGCGAACGACTGGGTTTCTATGTTTCACCGGCACCATAAGCCAGTCATCGGACACAAGTTCAGCCTCGGCGCAATGAAGGACAACGACATCGTCGGCGTCGCTATCGTTGGTCGCCCGGTCTCTCGTGTGAGGGATAACGGCTGGACCCTCGAGGTGACGCGCCTCGCCACGGACGGCACCAAGAACGTGTGCTCCTTCCTATACGGCGCAGCTGCTCGAGCCGGTTTCGCGCTCGGTTATCGACGCATCGGAACGTACATCCTGGCATCGGAGCCGGGAACATCACTGCGGGCGGCCGGCTGGCGGCAGATCGGGGAAGTGAAGGGGCGCTCTTGGTCGTGCGCTTCGCGGCCTCGGATCGACAAGCACCCGACGCTCGACAAATTTCTATTCGAGAGGTCCGCATGACCATCCAGCACCGCACCGTCGACATCGAGGCATCCGCCAAGCTTTGGAGCGAGGGACTTTCGGCTTCGCAGATCGCAAGCAAATTTGGCGTCTCGCGAAACGTCGTCATCGGCATCGCCTATCGCAACCGTGACCGGTTCCCACCGCGCCAGAAGCGGAAGGTCGCCCGGATCAAGCGTGAGCCGGTACGCCGGCCGCCCGTTCGGGCCCCGGAGCCGAAGACCGAACCGGAGATCCCGGCCACGGCCTACGACGCCGAGCGGATCACACACGCGAAGCTTCTCCACGAACTGACGGCCGGCGAATGCTGCTGGCCTCTCAATACCGGTGGCCCGTACCTGTTCTGTGCGGCGGAAACGACGGGCCGCTACTGCCGAAACCACACGGCGCGATCATTGCCGAAGAAGAACGAGGGTGCATGAATGAAGACGGTAGCGAACACCAACCGACAGACGGCATGGTATGCGGTCCGGACCGTCCCCGGATCTCAACGGATGGCGGCTGTACTCGAGCCTGCGAACGACGAGACAGAGGATGAAAGACTGGCTCGTGAGCGGCGGAAGGGCGAAAGCATCGTAGAACGCAATCTTCGCAACGGCGGGTTCGACGTTTACATGCCTTCGTTCTGGGCTATCACTCAGCACCAGCGCACGAACAAGATGCTGGAGCGCCGCTTCCCGCTGCTGGTCGGATATGCCTTCGTCAACATCAGCCAGAGGGATTTCGAACGCGTTCGAAATGTCGACGGCGTGATGTCCTTCATCCGCCCATCAGCTGATCGAGGTCCGATTGTGTTCCCTGACACCGATATCGGTAGCCTCATGTTCGCCGATTTCCAAAAACGGCAGCAGTGGGAGCGAGAGCGCACGGAGCGGCTGGTCCTGCATCAAAACCACCGCCGTAACTCTCTCAACAAACGCCTCGGTCTGATCTTCCCGAAAGGCAGAAGAAAGAAAATCCCGCTGCGGATGATGGCAGAAGCCGCAATTGACGATCTGTCGCCGGCAAGTCGTCAACAGGTTTTGAAGATTCTCAACGAATTGAAGGCCATGGACAGCGAAATGGAGGCTTGCCGGGAAAGCTCGACGGCTTTATATTCGGTCGCGTGATTTGGGTGTGCAGTCGGACCTTGCCAACCGCAACGGGAATACTCGACGGCCCAGCCGGGAGCCTTCCGCCTCCTGCCCAAAGGGAAAATGCATCCAAAATTCAGGCCGCCTCCGGGCGGCTTTCTGATTCCAGAGATCAGACGGCTTCCCGTTGCAACAATACGGTCTGGCGAAGCACAGTCTGATGGCCAAAGGGACTGCTCGTGACCAGCGAGAACCCTGCGGCCCACCCTTTCATGTCGGAGTAGAGCAGCCCGGTAGCTCGCCAGCCTCATAAGCTGGAGGTCGCAGGTTCGAATCCTGTCTCCGCAACCAGTTCCCAGAGGGCCCGTAACGGACACGCCGGAGAGCCCGGCCGCTGCCGCAGTGACAGCGCAATAGGTCCGGGGCCCCGCCCACCAGAAGCCGTTCGCCGGTGATGCTGCGTAGCCGGAAGGAAGTGAAGCGGGAAGCCGACCGCCGATCGAGGCACCAGGAGCACCCAAGCCCGCTGTAAGCTCTCGGGGCGAAATCGAGAGGCGGAGGTCTGCAAGCCTCCACAACCAATCCGAACAACAAAGGAGAAGGCCGATGACGGCACGAGTAAGAGCGAAGTTCATGTGCAGCGGCAAGGAAGGCACGACCGTGTTCCTTCACACCGTGTATTCGGAAGACATCCAGTCCGAGGATGGCCGTTTCACGAAGGCGACCCCGTGGGGCGAACTGCGGATGAACGTCGACAACCCCGACGCTGCCATCCAGTTCGAGCCGGGCAAATCGTACTATCTCGACTTCACGCCCGCGTGACCGAATAAACCGGAAAATCCGGACTACTCAGCCCCGCCCCCGTGAAAGGTAGCGGGGCTTCATCGTTTCAGGAGATCAGCATGTACCTCTTCATCGAGTGTCGCCCCGCGGAAGCTGAAGCCATCTCCAATGCAAAGGTTGCTGAAGGCTACGAGCTCCACCAGGCCGTCGTGCGCTCGACGTACAGGTGGGTGCTGATCTTCAAGCGGAACCTGCAGCCAGGGCAAGAGATCGGCCTGTGAGACCGTTGCCCCCGTCAGAACTGTTCGAGGATTTCAGCGGATGCGCCTTTGCGGCTGCTCCCGATCTCGAAGCATGGGCACGCGATACCTTCATCGATCCGGATAGCGACATGTTCAACCCGGATCACGCGCATCTCATCCCGGCTTCGATCGGCATGCTCTGGACCACGGTCGCCAACAGCAAGAAGGGCCGCACCGTCATCGGCCAAGCCGAGATGGGCCAGCCGGCCGGCATGATGGGTAAGTGGAGCCGCGCCAGAGCGGAGGCGCAGATCATCGGTTGGTTCGGTTCGGTACGGGACTTCATCATCACCATTGATGCCAACTTCTGGGCTGCGGCCAGCGACGCTCAGGCCTGCGCCCTGATCGAGCATGAGCTTTCACACTGCGCGCAAGAGTTGGATGATTTCGGCGTCCCAAAGTTCCGCAAAAGCACCGGCCTGCCGGTCTACACTCTACGCTCCCATGACGTTGAAGCCTTCATCGGTGTAGCCGCTCGATATGGTGCGGTAGAGGCCGGCGTGAAGGAACTCGTCGAGGCGCTGTCACGTCCACCGTTGATGACCGCCGACCTAATTGGCTGCGCATGCGGTACCTGCCAGGCTCGCGCCGCCTGATCCTGATGGTGTCCTGAGAAAACCATGGCCAAGGCAAAACTCACCCACGAGCAGCAGACCTTTGTTGTCCAGTCGCTGGCTTGCTTCGATAGCCCGTCGGTCGTGGCCGCTGCACTCAAGAAGGATTACGCGGTCGTTCTCACACCACAGGCGATCGAGGCCTACGACCCGAACAAGAAGGCGGGCGCTCGTCTTGCAGAGAAGTGGCGCCTCCTGTTCGAGGAGACCCGCAAGACCTTCCTAGAGGATACGGCGACCATCGCCATCAGCCATCGCGCCGTTCGGCTTCGCGCTCTCCAGCGCATGGCGGATAAGGCAGAGACCCAGGGCAACATGGTGCTGGCGTCCTCGCTGCTCAAGCAGGCGGCCGAGGAAGTCGGCGGCGCCTATACCAACCGCCGTGAACTGACGGGAAAGGATGGAAAGGACTTGCCGGTACCCGTATCGCCGGTGACGATCTTCCAGTTGCCCGACAATGGCAGGAACTGAGCAAGGGCAGGGCGCCCAGACGATCATCCGGCCGCAGCCGGGCCCGCAGACAGCATTCCTCGCGTCGCCGGCAGATATTGCCATCTACGGCGGCTCCGCGGGCGGTGGCAAGACATGGGCGCTCCTCATGGAGCCACTGCGCCACATTGCAAACCCGCAGTTCGGCGCCGTGTTCTTCCGCCGGTCCACGGTGCAGGTCCGAAACGAGGGCGGTCTCTGGGATGAGAGCGAGAAGCTCTATCCGGCCATTGGCGCGGCGCCCAAAGAGCATGTGCTGCAATGGAGCTTCCCATCGGGCGCCTCGGTGTCGTTTGCTCACCTCGAGCATGACAAGACCGTCCTGAATTGGCAGGGCTCGCAGATCCCGCTCATCTGCTTCGATGAGCTGACGCATTTCAGCGCCAAGCAGTTCTGGTACATGGTTTCGCGTAACCGCTCCATGAGCGGCGTTCGGCCTTACATCCGGGCAACCTGCAACCCTGACGCAGATAGCTGGGTCGCAGAGTTCATCAGCTGGTGGATTGACCAGGACACCGGATTGCCGATCCCAGAACGGGCAGGCGTCCTTCGCTGGTTCGTCCGCATCGGTGATGCGATCATCTGGGCCGACAGCCCGCAGGACCTGGCGCACTACACTGCGCCGAATGAAGACGGCATTGAAGCGCCAATTCCGCCGAAGTCGGTGACGTTCGTTCCGGCGAAGCTCAGCGACAACCGCGCGCTGATGGCAGCGGACCCGAGCTATCTCGCCAGCCTCATGGCCCTGCCCACGGTAGAGCGGGAGCGGCTCCTTGGCGGTAACTGGAAGATCCGGCCTGCCGCTGGGCTGCTGTTTCAGCGTGGATGGTGCCGGGTCGTCGATGCGGTACCGGCCGGCGTACGATGGATGCGCGGCTGGGACTTGGCATCAACGCCGAAGATCGAGGGCAATGACCCGGACGCGACGGCTGGGACGAAGATCGGCAAACTGCCCGACGGCGGTTACATCGTCGGTCACCATGTTCGCGACTACCTGTCGCCGGCCGGCGTCGAGCGACTGATCAAGAACACCGCCGAAGCGGACGGCCGCGAGACGCAGATTTCATTGCCGCAGGATCCTGGTCAGGCCGGCAAGTCGCAGGTCACAAACCTGACGAAAATGTTGTCCGGGTTCAATGTCCGGGCGACGCCCGAATCCGGCGACAAGATCACGCGGTTCAGCCCCTTCTCCGCCCAGGCGGAAGCGGGGAATGTGTTGGTGCTTCGAGCGCCATGGAACGATGCTTGGTTCACCTCCCTGGAAGGCTTTCCAGAAGCGAAGCATGACGACGACGCCGACAGCACGAGCCGAGCCTTCAACGCACTCCTGAACGCAAGCACGTTCACGCTCGCCAATCTCTGAGGAACAAGTATGTCCAACGTGATCGCATTCGTGCGCGATAGCTTGACCAGCCTTGTTTCGAGGATGGGCACCGATCGGGATAAGGCGGCAACCACCTTCTATGCCCACACGATCCTTTCCGACGAGCAGCTGATCGCCGCATACAGCGCCGCGTGGCTCCCGCGGAAGATCGTAGACATCCCGGCGCTCGACGCGTGTCGCAAGTGGCGCGATTGGCAGGCGAAGAAGCCGCAGATCGAGGCCATCGAGGAAGAAGAGAAGCGTCTCAACGTTAAGGGCAAGATCCTTGAGGCGGCGAAGAAGGGGCGCCTTTTCGGTGGCGCTGCTGTCTACATCGGCACAGGAGACCCGGACCAGGCGCAGCCCTTGAATGTCGAGCGCGTCAAGAAGGGTGGGCTTCGGTATCTGAATGTGATCACGCGCAGGCAATTGCAGGCGAACGAGATCGATCGCAATCCCGAATCTGAATGGTACGGTCGTCCCGCTTCATACACATTGAAAGGGGCCAACGGTCAGCAGTTGGCAATCCACCCCTCTCGGCTGGTTCTCTTCTCCGGTGCAATGCCTGCCGACGACGAAATCACCGGCAATCCCTGGCAGGGATGGGGCGACAGCGTCCTGCAATCGACGCTCGACGCGATCAAGAATGCGGACAGCACCGCCGGGAACATCGCCTCCCTGATCTTCGAGGCCAAGATCGATATCATCCGCGTGCCGGACTTCATGGCGAACCTCGCCAATGCCGAGTACCGCCAGAAGATCATCGAGCGTTATACCTTGGCGAATACCTCCAAGGGCATCAACGGCACGCTGATGCTCGACAAGGAAGAGGAATACGATACCAAGAGTGCGCAGCTCGCCGGCCTAACCGACATCCTCATGGCCTTCATGCAGATCGTTTCGGGGGCCGCTGACATCCCGGTGACGCGCCTCCTCGGCCAGTCGCCTGCCGGCATGAACTCGACCGGCACGTCGGACATGAAGAACTACCACGACCGAATCCAGTCGATGCAGGAACTGGAGTTCTCTCCCGCCATGCGTCGGCTCGACGAGTGCATCGAGCGATCGGCCGGGGTGATCGACCCCGACGTCTACTACCGCTGGGCGCCGCTCGAGCAGATGAGCGAGAAGGAGCGCGCCGACATCTTCAAGACCACGGCCGATGCTGCCCGGCAGTTGGTCGGCACTACTCCGGGGCAAGAAATCATCCCGAGAGACGCCGTTTCGGACGCCCTGGTCAATCGTCTCGTCGAGGATGGCGTTCTGCCCGGCCTTGATGCTGCGATCGAGGAATACGGCAAGCTCAGCGAGCAAGAGCCGGACGATGACGAGGTCGCAGCTGCTGCTGCCCAACAGGCGCAACAGACGCCACCGGGGCAGAGGCAGGCGACCGCCGACGCGGCTCCTCGCACGCTCTACATCCGCCGAGATGTGCTCAACCCTGACGATATCCGTGAGTGGGCAATGGGACAGGGCTTCCTGACTGTGCAGGACGGCCTGCACGTCACCGTCATCCATACCCGAACTCCGATGGACTGGATCAAGGTCGGAGAGGATTTCTGGGGCGATAACGGCAAGATGACCATTGCCGAAGGTGGGCCGCGCCTGATGGAACGCTTTGGCGATGCCATTGTGTTGCAGTTTGCGTCCTCCCGTCTGACCTGGCGCCATGAGGACATCAAGCGGATGGGGGCAGAGACCGACTGGCCCGAATACCAGCCGCATATCACCATCACTTGGGCGATGCCGGAAGGCATGGATCTTTCCAGGGTCGAGCCGTACCGCGGCAAGATCGAGCTAGGCCCCGAGGTCTTCGAAGAAGTCAACGACGACTGGAAATCAAAGGTCCGCGAGGAATAGCCATGCAGCTCTTCGACACCGTGACCCTGGACGGCCTCCGCCGTACCCAGGATGGATACCTCGTCGCCGACGCTCGCGTCGCCCGCACCGGCATCCAGCTCTACACCGGCCGGGAGGTTGATCCGGAAAACAAGCACGGACTCCGCGATAAGGCGGCCGTGCGCGTCTATCGGCCGGCGGAGGAGGTTTTCGCGCAGGATGCGATGCACTCCTACGCTTATCGTCCGGTGACCGACAATCACCCCTCGGAAATGGTCACGGCCGACAACTGGAAAGACCATGCTGTCGGCCAGACCGGTGGCGAGGTGGTGCGCGATGGCGAATTCGTGCGCGTGCCGCTCGTCCTCATGGACAAGGCCATAATCGCCAAGGTCGAAGGCGGGAAGCGCGAGCTTTCCATGGGCTATTCGACCGATCTCAAGTTTCAGGACGGCGTCACGTCTGCAGGCGAGCAATACGACGCAATCCAGACATCCCTTCGCATGAACCACCTGGCGGTCGTCTCCGCTGCCCGGGGCGGTTCCCACCTGAAACTCGGAGACGACGGGAAAGGAAAAAGGTCAATGACGACCCGAACCCTCATGGTTGATGGCCTCTCGGTCGAGTTGGCCGATAAGGACGCTCAGATCGTGCAGCGCGCGATCGACGGCTTCAACAAGCAGATCACCGACCTCCAGACGGCGGCCGGCGAGCACAAGGCGACGATCGCCAAGAAGGACGAGGAGATCGGCACGCTCAAGGCCGACCTCAAGAAGGCGCTCGATGCGGCCCTCAAGCCGGAAGACGTCGACCGCATGGTGGCCGACCGTGCCTCGCTGATCGAGACCGTCAAGGCCATCGATAGCAAGATCGAAATCAAGGGCACCGATGCGGATCTTCGTCGCGCAGCCGTCAAGGCCAAGCTCGGCGACGAGATGGTCAAGGACGCCTCCGATGCGGAAATCACCGGCATGTTCAAGGCTATCGCCAAGGACGTGAAGGCGGTCGATCCGTTCGCCCGCGTCGTCTCCGATGGCCTCAAGCCGACCGGCGATGCGCACACGCAAGCCAATGACGCTTGGAACAAGAGCGTCTCCGACCTCAACGCCTGGCGCAAGGAGGCCTAAGCCATGCCTATCACCTATCGCGATAATCTCGCCGCCTATGCGGTGGGCCGCCGCGCCAACATGGAAGAGTGGAATGCAATCACTCGCACCCTGGAAGGCGCAACCGCCCTCGGATTCGGCGTGCCGGCCATCGCCGGTACCGGCGCACATACCTGTGCACCTCTGACGGCCGCCGCACAGAATGTGCTCGGCATTACCGAGGCCAGCCTGACGCTTCCGCGCCCCGGCGACCAGTACGAGCAGTACGATAACGTCGCCATCTGCGAGAGCGGCGTCATCGGTGTCCTGCTCGGCGCCAACGTCACCAAGGGGGCTCAGGCCCGCTACGACGTGACCAACAAGGTTTGGACCGGTGCTGCCGCATCGGCGACCGTCCTCACCATCCCCGGCGCTCAGTTCGATGAAGCTGGCTCTTCCGGCGCGGTCGGAATTGTCCGCTACCGTCGTCCCGTTCCGTCTCTCTCGGCAGGAGCATAATCCATGAATATGATCGTCAATGACGCTCAGGCCCTGGCATTCGTCACGGGGCAGGCGTACCGCATCAACCAGACCGTCTATGAGACGCGCTTTCCCGACTGGGATTTCTCCCGCCTCATCTTCGTCGACACTACGGGTCCGGCTTGGTCGCCGGGCATCCTGACCTACACATCCGACCTGACCGGCGCCGCGAAGTTCCAGTCCGGCTATTCCAAGGATATCCCGCTCGCGGATGTCTCTCAGGATATGCAGACCAAGACCTTCCACCTGGCGGCTATCGGCTACCAGTACAACATCGAGGAAATCAACACCGCGATCCAGATCGGCAGCTCGCTTCCGAACCGTCGTGCTCGTGCAGCCCGCTTGGCTTACACCAAGTTCATGTACGACCTCACGCTTCAGGGGAGCACCGAGAAGGGTCTCGGCGGTCTGATCAACTATCCCGGTGTCGTCACCGCGGTCGTCCCGGCCGATGGTACGGGCTCTGCGACCTTTTGGGTCAACGAGGATGGTGTCGGCGTCAAAACGCCGGCGCAGATCGTGCGCGACATCAACTTGGGCCTGCAGGGCATCAACCTCGCCACGTTCGAAGTGGAGATGGCAGACACCATCCTCCTGCCGGTGGAAGCCTACAATTACATCGCCGCCACGCCCTACAGCGCGACGACGATGGAGACCATCCTGTCCTTCGTCATGCGGACCAACATCTACACCATGACCACCGGTCGCCCGCTCACGATCCGTACGGTTCGCGAGCTCGGTACCGCTGGTGAGGGGGCTGCCGCCGGGACGGGCCGCATGGTCGTCTACAAGAACGACCAGGACTACGTGAAGCTTCATCTCCCGATGCCTCACCAGTTCCTGCCGGTCTATCAGGATGGCCCTCTCAACTGGCAGATCCCCGGCATCTTCCGCACGGGTGGTGTCGAGCTGCTGACCACGGTGGCATTCCGCTACCTCGACGGCATCAGCCAGCCGCCAGCAGCATCCTAAGAAGACAGAAGCGGGCGGCGTTCGCGCCGCTCGCCTTTCTCCTATTGCGAGGAATTGCACATGGTCACCGTGAAGAACCTCACCGCAAGCCCTTATGATCTTCAGTCTGTGAAGGGGTTCGTCCGCCTCCCAGCCTTCGGCGAAGTCTCGGGCGAGTTCACCGGCGAATATCTGCAACTTCTCGAGGCCAGCATGGCCGTGAAGGTCATCGACGCACCGTCGAAGGCCGATCCGCTCGATCATGACGGCGACGGCAAGAAGGGCGGCTCCAAGCCCGCAGAAGACAGCGACGAGCTGACGAAGCTCCGCGCTGACTACCAGGAAGTGTTCGGTAAGCGGGCCTACCACGGCTGGAGCGCCGAAGAGCTTCAGGAAAAGATCGACGCAAAGCTGGCGGAATAAGCAATGGCCGGATATGGCGATAACGCAGGTTTTACGGCTTATGCGACCGAAGCCGGCTATGTCTTTCCCGATGGCACGACCGAAGCCCAGAAGACCGCAGCACGCCAGCGCGGTTCTCTGGTGATCGATCGGTACGAGCCGCGGTTCAGCGGCCGGCGCACCGGCGGGTATGCCCAGGAGCGGGCATGGCCGCGCACCGGGGCCACGACCTATTACGGCGAGGCGATCCCATCTACCGAAATCCCGGTCGCCATCGTCAATGCTTCTTATGAGGCGGCTTTCCTCGAGCTGACGAACCCGGGCAGCCTGTCGCCGGTCGTGACCGGAACGCAAACGGTGAAGCGCGAGAAGATCGGACAGCTTGAAGTCGAGTATTCAACCTCTTCTTCAACGGACATCGATGATCTTGTCGCGCTCGCCACTCCGGTCGTCACCACGATCGAAGGGCTGCTCTGGCCGTTCCTCGTGCCGTGTATCCCGGGGGCACTGGTGGTCTGATGCCGAACCCGATCTATGCACGCCTGCAGGCCACTGCGCAGCGCCTTATTGCCAAGTACGGCCAGACAGGCACCGTGACGCGCATCTCGGAGCCTGATCCGATCGAGGGCGGCGAACCAGTGCCGACGCCGTACGCGGCCACGCTGGTGCCGATGGCGTACAGCGCCCAAGAGATCGATGGTACCGAGACCCTATCGGGCGACATGCAGATTTACATTTCGTCCGTTGGTCTCGCGATTGAGCCCAAGCCCGGCGACCTGGTCGCGGCGAGCGGCAAGACGTTCCGCGTCATCAAGGCGGACCCGAACAACTATGACGGCCTGACCAACGTCGTCTTCATCGTCCAAGGAAGGATCGCATCATGAAGAAGGTCAAAGTTGAAGTTGCAATGAGGCACGCCGGAAAGAAGGTGGGCGATACCTATGAGGTGTCCGCGGTGCAGGCCAAGGCTCTGGAAGGCATTGGCCTTGTGAAGCCAGCCACGCAGGCTGCTGCCAAGGCGATTGAGAAGGCGGTGAAGGAATGAACCGGCGCTCTTTCCTCGGCTTCGCATGCGGCGGCGTTGTCGCTGCGCCTGCTGCGCTAATCGTTGGTGAGCGTGCCAGCGCCTATCCAGCGCCGGCTGCCATGCAGGTGAAGGATGATATCCGCGCATGGGGGCAGCGGCTCGAAATTCATGTGAGCGGCGCCGATGGGGATGCCCACGTTCGCCGGTTCATTCAGCAAGCTATGCTTGAGCAGCGCAGCTTTATGGCGCGCAAGGGCTGATCGTGGCTTCCCTCCGCCAGCAGCTCGAGGCCTTGATAGACGAGTTGTCGCCAACCCTCGAAAAAGCGTTTCTCGAAGCGATTGAGGGCATCAAGAGCGAAATCATCCTTCGGGAGATAGTCGAGCGCTTGGAGCGTCGTGATATCGAAGGCGCGATCGACGCCCTACACATCGACCCGGAGGCCTTCCGTCCTCTCTCAGACGCTCTGAGACAGGCATATAATGCAGGCGGCCTACTCACCTCCGAGAACATGCCCCGCCTGTTCGATCCCATGGGCGGGCGCGTGGTATTCCGCTGGGATGTGAGCAACCAGGCGGCCGAAGCGAACATTCGCGATCTGTCGTCGACTATGATCACGAACATCGCGGATGACACCCGCACTATGGTCCGCGAGCGCATCTTGGCCGGCTACGCGCAAGGGCAGGGGCCGAACACGATCGCGACATCGATTGCCGGTCGCATAGACAAGGTCACACGGAAGCGTGTGGATGGCGCTCTCGGCATTACCGCGCAACTAGGCCGGACCGTCGAGAACGCGCGCCTCGCGCTGTCTACGGGCGATGTTGAAGGCATGAAGGCATATCTCCTGCTCAAGCGTCGTGACAAACGCTTCGATCGGACAGTGATGGCCGCCATCCGTGCCGGAAAGCCGCTGTCTGCTGAAAACGTCGCGAAGGTAACCACGGCGCTGACAAACCGCTACATCCTTCTCCGCGGCCAGACCGTGGCTCGGACAGAGACAGCCATGGCGGTCATGAACGCGAAGCATCAGGCCTACCTTCAGGCTTTGGCAAAGGCCAACCGGGATACGAGCCTTGTGACCCGCAAGTGGCGATCGGCTGGCGATCGTCGTGTCAGGCACACTCACGCGGTTCTGAATGCCCAGGAGGTGACGGGGATGGACATGCCCTTCCAGTCTCCCTCTGGCGCGATACTCCGGTTCCCTGGCGATACGAGCCTCGGGGCAGGCGCTGGCGAAGTCGTAAATTGCAGGTGCGATGTCTCGTATATCTTCAACTTCGCCGAATCATACGCCCGCTCGCGGGGCCGGTAATGGCGAATGAGAACCTATCCTTCGCCGCGCAGGTGTCCGCATGGGCGACTGCAGAGATTGAGCGGGCAGAGGCCGTATTCCAGACTGCTGCGCAGATGGTAGCGGATGAAGTTCGAGAGACCATACCGGAGGGCGGGAACCTTCCGATCGACACCGGCAATCTGAGACGGTCGCTGATGGCTTCGACCTCTTCCATGCCGCCGGTGAAGGAAGGGCAGGAGACGTTCTCCGAGAGTGGGATTGAGCTTGTCATCGCCGGCGCTGAACTCGGCGGCACCATATGGCTTGGATTTCAGGCGAATTACGCGGCCAGAATGGAGTTCGGATTCGTCGGAGACGATAGCCTCGGGCGCACCTATAACCAGACTGGTTTCGGATTTGTGGCCCGTACGGCGCAGCGCTGGCCCCAACTGGTCGAGGCCGCGGAAGCTAAGGTTCGATCTCGCTTCGCCGGCGGCTCTCGCTGAGCATGATCAGCATGGCCCTTTGGATGAGGTCCGTGTTGCCCTTGAACATCTTAATAACCGCGTCACCGCCTTCGGTGATGCCTTCCTTGTCCTTGAACAGGCCGTGTGCCTGGTCGAGCAGGGCATAGATTTCTCGGTCGGTGATCTTTTCGGCCATGGAAGAGAGATAGCAGATGGCTGATACGGCTGAGAAGAGCATATTTCAGGCGATCGCCACCCACATGAAGACGGTCCCGCTGCCCGCAGGGATGACGCTCGCGGGAAACGTCGTGCTGCCCGGCGTCACCTTCACCCCGCAAGCGACTACGAAATACGTCAGCTTCGAACTGCACTTCAACCGATCAATCGAGACCGATCTCTCACTTGAGATGGAGCCGATCCGGCAAGGGTTCATTCGGGGCAACGTGCTTTTCCCGAAGGCTAATGCTCAAGTAGACGCCATCGATTTGGCCGGGAACGTGCGCTCACACTTCAAGCGAGGGACGAAACTCCTTGATGACGGTCGGCAGGTGCGCTTCGACACTGACCCTGAACTTGGCGTGATCGTCATCGGGTCATCGCATTTCACGGTGCCAGTAACCGCCTTTTGGCGGTCGTATCCGTTAGTTCCGGCCTGATTGGCCCTGCCGTTCCGCGCCTTCGGCAAGCGCAATCAGACAGAAAGGAATGAGCTATGGCTCAATTGTATCCTGTGGCAGGTGCCCGCATCTTCATTGGCCCGGCCGTGACTACCGTGCCCGATGATGCCGACATTGATGCTGCCGATTTCGCTGCGGTCGTCTGGACCGAAATCAAAGGTTGGCAGACGATGGGATCGATCGGCGACAATGCCACGCTGATCACCGAATCCATCATCTCCAACTCTCGCGACATCAAGGCAAAGGGCACCCGCAACGCCGGCTCGATGCAGAACAACTTCATCATCATGCCGACCGACCCGGGCCAGATCGCGCTGATCGCCGCGGAGAACAGCCCATTCAACTTCCCGTTCAAGATCGAGTTCGATGATGCTCCGCCGACAGGAGCCGCCCCGACGCCGACGATCAAATACTTCTACGGCATCGTCATGTCGTCCCAGGAGCAGGGCGGCGGCGCCAATACCGCGCGCCTCATCTCCGGCAACGTCGAAGTCAACTCCGCGATTGTTACCGTCGCCGCTGATACAGGTGATTGATGAGCGAAGAATTCGTTGATCTTTCCGGACTCGAAGCCCTCCTCCAATCCCAGGAAGAGGGCATCGAGCTCGACATCCTCAATGAGCAGGGAACACCGATCGGGCTCAAGATCCGGATCGTCGGTCCGGATAGCGACCGCATGCAGAAGGCGATGCGCGAGGTGGCCGCGGAGTTCGCAAAGGCGGCCGCGGAGCGCGAGAGCCTCGGAGAGGCGCCTTCCGATGATAGCGACGCCCGCCTGATCGCCATCCTTGCGAAGGCGACCGTCGGATGGTCGCCGAATCCCAAGATCGGCGGCAATGTCGTTCCCTTCTCCGAGGAGAACGTTCGAAACCTCTATTCGAAATTCCGGATCATCCGGGAACAGATCGAGGTGAGGGCGGTCCGCCGCTCGTCTTTTACGCCAAGCTCATCGGCCGGCTCTGCCAGCTGATCGAGGATCAGCAGAACGGCAAGAAGATTGTCGTGCCGGCGGCCGGTGAGCAGGTCTGGTATTGGTTCCGGGAACTGGACAGTCAGCGCACCGGCAACGGCTACGGGCCCAACGCTCTTGGGTTTCAGGCAATTGGAGAATGGGCGAGGCTACGCGGCCTCGTCCTCATGCAATGGCAGTTGGATGCCATCCTCGCGATGGACCTGAAGCGCCGCGAAGTCTTGGCACCCAAGGACAAGCAGCCCGAGCCAGAACAGCAGGTTTCCGAGCGCCCGCTCACCGCGCGTCTGTTCGACGCCATTTTCCCGAACAAGAGAAAATAGCCGATGACCGAAGCCGCATTGGGATTCCGCATAGATTCGTCGCCGGCCGTTAAGGGTGCGGCCGACCTCGATCAGTTGACGGCATCCGCCGGCCGCACCGAGCAGGCCATTGGGAAGCTCGAGGCGGAAGCGGCAGGCCTTGGCGGAGCGCTGGGGAAAGCCGCCGACGGCGCGAGGAAGGCTGTCTCTCCAGTCGACAGCCTCGGCCGTTCCCTCGGCGCCCAGGATGACCATGTGCGCGCCTTCCGTGCCGAGGTTGAGCGCCTGACGATGCGCTATCAGCCGCTTGCGAAGGCAACGCGCGATTATGAAGCGGCAGTATCGGAAATCGGCCGGGCTCATAGGCTTGGAGTGCTGAACACTCAGCAGATGACGCAGGCTCTCGACCGTGAGCGCATGGCCTATGAGAGGCTGAAGACGTCGGCCACGGCTGCCAGTTCGGCCGTGAAGGCGGCCAACGCGAACAATCGCATGGGGAATGAGCGGACGGCTGGCATCAACGCTGGCTATCAGGCGCAAGATATCGTCGTCTCAGCCCTCGGCGGCTCGCCTGCCGGCCTCATCGGCTTCCAACAGGGCACGCAGCTTGCGGCAGCTATCTCCACGATGGAGCGGCCAGTCGCTGGCCTCGCTGGCGCTTTCGCCTCCCTGTTGAGCCCGGTCAATCTGGTCACGATCGGATTGACCGCCGGTACCGCCGCGCTGATCCAGTATTTCACGACGGCCGAAAGCGGTGGCGACAAGACGAACGCGCTGTTTGAAGAGCAGAACGACCTGATCCGGCGCGCGGCTGCTCTCTGGGGTGACGCAGCGCCGCAGCTGAAGGCCTATGTCGACGAGCTCGACCGAGCCGACAAGATCACTCAGGGGCGGGAAGCCTCCGAGATCCTGGCAGGGCGCGAGCTTGAGGGGCTTTCAGAAAACCTCGATAGCATCAAGCAGCAGGGGACGGCAGCGTTCCGCGCGCTGCGCGGTGATCCGAACAACGCCGTCATTATTCGCGATCTACGGGAGGCATGGGGCGATCTCCGCGACCGGCTGGACGAGGGGACGGCCTCGATGGCCGACCTCAATCGTGTCCAAGGTGAGCTGGCGAACGCAGTCTCTCAGTATGGAGTTCCGGAAGTCCTCGCCTTCCGGGATGCCTTCGACGAGGTTACTGCTGCGATATTCCGCGGCGTTGAGGCGGCTCAAAAGGCGCGCTCTGAGTGGATTAAGGCCATCGCTGGCGGCACGAATGTTCAGGACATCGTTGCAGGCTCCTTCTTCACCGACAACGGCCGGACGATGCGCACCGCGGACTTCATGCCGCGTAACCCGGGTGTTCCGACCAGCCGACCGAACATCGAGTTGAGCGGAGATCCTGACGCCACGACCATCCTCAACTCCGATGGCCGGCTCACGTCCGTGCCGATACCAGGGCAGAGGCCAAACTTTTTCGAGCTCGAGTCTCAGAAGGAGAAGGTCGACGACGTCACCAAGGCCTATCGCCAGGCGGCAGAAGCAAAGGCTGACTTCTGGCTCGACATCTCGTTTCAGGAGCGGCAGGCGGAGCGCAGCGCCATGGACCGGCAGGTCGCGAGCACGCTCACCCGCTACGGATTTAACGAGGACCTGAACTCTCCCGAGGCAAACGCCATCCGCCAAGGGCTTCAGCAGGAGGAGGCGAAAGACGCGTTCAAGGGTTTCTTCCAGGGCATCCGCCAGGAGGCATGGGAGAATGGCGGAAAGATCGGCGACGCTCTCGTCAAGTCGGCCCTGAACGCAGCCCAGAAGGCCAGCGAGAAGGCGTGGGATGCGATCTTCGATCCACTGGCCACCGCTGCCGCAAACTGGCTGACCGGCGGAAGCGGGAAGTCCTCCGGTGCCTCCGGCGTTGTCAGCAACCTCCTTGGTGGGGTTGCGAACGATAATTCCGCCTTTGCCGCGCCAATCGGCGCCGTTACGCGATCGTCGCTCGGTCCGGTTTCCGGATCCGGCGCGCAATTGGCTTGGAACTTCTGGAAGTCGAAGGGGCTCGCCGATCATCAGGTCGCCGGCGTGCTCGGCAACATCAAAGCCGAAAGCGCCTTCAACCCGCTCGCCGTCGGTGACGGTGGCAACGCGTTCGGGCTCTACCAGCACAACGACCGCAGGAACAGCCTGTTCAATGCGATCGGAGGGAAGGGGAACCTGAGCAACGCTCTGGCGCAGCATGAATTCGCCTATAGCGAGCTCATGGGACCCGAAAACCGCGCGTGGCAGGCATTGACGAGAGCGGGAAGCACCCGCGAGGCCACGGCGGCGTTCGCCGGCTTCGAGCGGCCGTCCGGCTTCTCCTGGGGCAATCCAGAGGGGGCGCATAACTTCGCCGGCCGGCTCAACGGCGCCGAGGAAGCCTTGGCGAAATTCGGTGGGACGGCGCAGCAGGCAACGCAGGGTCTGGGCCAGTTCGGGAACGGACTGAGCCAGGTAGGTTCGTCTCTTGCCACCGGTGGATCAGGTGGTGGCTCCGGATGGCTTTCCTTCCTGTCTGGCACGATCTTCTCCGGATCCGGACAGTTGGCGAGAAGCGGAGGCATCGGCCTCTTCGCCAACGGCACGAACTATGCGCCGGGCGGTCTCTCGATCGTCGGCGAGCGCGGCCCGGAGCTGGTAAACCTCCCGCAGGGGGCGCAGGTGTTCGACACGAACCGGAGCGCCCGGATGATGGGCCGCAATGACAACAACAACGCTCCTGCAAACCTCAACGTCAACGTGATCGGTGCCAACGGCGATGAGCACGTTCGGGCCCTTGTCCGGCAAGGCGTCGGGCAGGCGCTGTCTCAATATAACGAGCAGCAGCGCCGCGTCGGATTCGGGGAAACGCAGAAGCGATTTGTAGCGCAGAAAGGCTGATGGATGGCAGTGTACATCAACCAGCCTACCGTGCCGATCATGTATCTCCGACCGACCCGGGCGAGTTTCGACAACCCCGGGTCGGCGATCGACGGCGGCGTCAATGGCGTCGGGGAGTCGATCAGCATCGAGACCAGCGGCGGCGGCATCGTCACTGCCGTCTATGAGCGGTGCATGCTGCAGGCCGAAGACACCGAGCGGCACGAGGTCATCAACTGGCTCGGCGCCCGGGGCAACGGGGGCTTTCGCTTCTTCAACGTTCCGATCATCAATGACGGCATTGGCCCTTTCCCGATCATCGACGGCAAGAAGCGGCCGATCATCAAGGGCATTCCGCATTCGGACGGTTCGTTCTTCTCGGACGGCTCCGGCTACAGTCAGGCCACCGTCTACGGGGAAGTGACGGAAGCGGCCGGTCTCGGAGCCGGCATCCTGAAAATGCGCGTCTACGGCGCCGCACGGCCGCTGCGCTGGTCGGATTGGTTCTCGATCTATCATCCGACCAAGGGATGGCGGGCTTATCGATACTGGGAGGTGATCGCGAAGACGAGCGAAACCAACCCGGTCTACACGCTTGCTATCGCTCCTCCGTTGCGCGAGGCGGTGACCGCCGGAACGCGCGTCGAGCTCGCGCGGCCGATGTGCGTCATGAAGTTCCCGCGCGGCTTCACACTGCCCTGGGACTACGAAGGTTGGTACCATTCCCGGCCGACGCTCCAGTTCACAGAGGCGTTCTGATGGAGTTCGTCCCGGCAAGCATCATTGAGGAGATGCGCGGAAGCCATCAGCTTGGCATCTTCCTCAGGGTCGACACGGATCCTGCCTTGCATCTCTGGTTCGGGATCAACGACATCCCGGCCAATTTCGACAGCATTGATCCAACCGGAACGGTCTATCTCGGCGGCGGCCGTCTCATCGGCGTGCCGACGCTCGAGGTTCTGGTCAACGGTACCGCCGACAGCGTCGAGTTTACGCTTTCCGGGCTCGATCCTGCGACATCGGCAAAGATGCTCGACAGTCTGCCCCCCGTGCGCGGCGCAGCGGTCCAAATGGGTCTGACGACGCTCGATCGGTATTTCCAGCCGATGAGCAGCATCATTCCGATCTGGACCGGGACCGCGTCTCACACCGGGGAGGTGAGCCCGCCGGTTGAAGAGGGAGACAGCCCGAGCATCACGCTTTCGCTTGCCGTTGTTTCCGGCGAGGCGACCCGGTCTCGCGGCGCGCGCTCGGTCTGGTCCACTCCGCATCAGAAGGCAATCTCGCCGACCGACAAGTTTTGCGACGGCGTCAGCCGGCTTGCCAGAGGCGTGCAGCCAGTCTGGCCGAATTTCTAAGGACAGCCATGACATTGCAGGAATTTCTTGCCTTGCCACACCAGTTCAGGTGGGGCGGGGTGGCTGGCGACGATTGCACGACCTTCTGCGGAACGTGGCTGCGCGAAAGCGTCGGCGTCGATCCTGCGGAAGTCTACCGCGGCACATACAGCACGGCTGAAGGTGCTCACGACATCCTGGCGCGTGCCGGCGGCCTTGTCGCCTTCGCCGCGGCCGCACTTGAGCCGCTCGGCTTCGTCCGCACCGACGAGCCGCGCGATGGTGACGTCGGCGTTGTGCTCGCTCCTTCTGGCATGGCTGGTGTGAAGGAAGTCTGCGCCGTCCGCTTCGGCCCGCTCTGGGCCCTGCTGGCGCCGTCCGGTGTCATCGCCAAGAAACTCGATCACGTTGCAGCCTGGCGCGCTCCGGATGGAGATCGAAACGGATGAGTTTCCATCGCCGCATGATGCTGCAGCGCTACGGGCTGGGCTGCACGACGTCGCTTTACAGCGAAGTTCTGTTCGATCCGATTTTTACGCCGATCTTCACTGCCGTGCTCGGTACCGGTGGTTTTGCGATCGGAGCGACGACGATCACCTATGCGTCGATCGCATCCGCGATTGCGACGACGGCGATTTCGATCGGCCTCCAAGCCGCTTTTGCGCAGTCCCCGAAGCCGCCAAAGCCGGAAGATGGTCGGTCGCCGCTCAACCAGGCGATACCTTATCGGATCTATGTTGTCGGCCGCACTCGCGTTGCCGGCGCGCGCATGATGTGGGAAGCGAAGGGCTCCAATCTATATTCGGTGCAGGCCATCGCCGGCCACCGGATCAAGTCATTCAACCGGTTCTACTTGAACGACGACGAAGTGACGGTGGTCGACAACGTCGTGACGCCACTCACGACCGGCGGGCGGTACGGGGCCGGCTCCGCCAACGTGAGGCTTTACACACGGCTCGGCGCAACTCCGGAAACGCCATACGAAGAACTCGTCTCTGCATTGGGCGCCGACGGGATCTGGACCAACGATCATCGAGGAGACGGCCAGGCGTCGCTCGCGATGCGGGCGCATAATGCCGACGCGCAGGATCAGCAGACCGCGTTTCCGTATGGGGCGCCATCGCCGTCGGTGGAGATCGATGGCACCTACTGTTGGGATTTTCGCGATCCGGCGCAGGATCCGGAAGACCCGAGCACTTGGACGTGGACCCGCAACTCGGCGATCATTACCGCTTGGCATCTCTGCTTCAACGAGTTCGGATTAGGTCTCGACTATCGGAAGGCGCTGCTGCCAGTCCTCGACTTCTGGAAAGAGGACGCGGACATCTGCGACGAGGACATTCCCCTCGCCGGCGGGGGCACTGAAAAGCGGTACCAGTGCAACGGCTGGGATACGACCGAGAACGGCCCGAAGTCGGGGCTGAACGCGATCCTCGCAACGTGCGACGGTCATCTCGTCGCCCGCGGCGACGGTGCCCGGATCCTGACCGTTGGCAAGTTCCGTGAAAGCAGGACAGCAACGCTGACCGATGCCGACATCGTCGGCCATAACGTTCAGTACGGCGTGCTCTTCGAGGATGAGTGCAACCGCCTCGTCCCCAAGTTCACCTATCCGGCGACGAACTACACGAGCTGCGACACCGACTTTTTCGAGGATACGGACGCTCAGATCGCCGCCGGCCGTGTGCTGACAATGGAGGGCAGCTACGAGTGGTGCCACCAGTGGCGGCAAGCTCGTCGTCTCGGCAAGCGGGATTGGCTGCGACAGCGCCAGGAGGTGAAAGGCAGCCTTGATGTCCGGCTTTCAGGCATCAACGCCGTCTACGCTCGTTGGGTCAGGCTGGAGACGCCCAAGCGGCTGCCCAAGCTTGACGGAAAATTGGTCGAGAACCGCCGCTCCATCGTCGCCCTCACAAAGGGCGGCTTCACGATGGACTTCATCGAGCATCCCGAGGGGATAGACGAGTGGAACCCGGCCACGGAAGAGGGGCAGCAGCCGCCGGTACCGCCGGCAGTTAACGCTTCGGAGATCCCGACGCCCGTCATCAACCTGATCCAGGCGAAGGCAAACGGCGGCAGCGTCTATATCCGAGTCGTAATTATCGATCCGGAGGATGGCAGCTTCACGCCGGTCGTTCGCTACAGGGTAGCCGATGCTGACGGGCTTGGAACGCCTGGCGCCTGGGTGGAACAACAGAACCCGAGCGCGGAGCCCGCCGGCGGATACATTGATCTCTCGACCGGTAACGTCCCGGCGGACAAGGTCCTTGATATCCAAGTGGCGTTCATTGCTTCCAACAGGCGCTACTCAAACTGGTCTGTCACTGAAACCGTCACGTCGACTGCGGATCCGACGCCTGCCGGACCGGTCACTGGGGTAAGTGTCAATACCGCAGTCGCCGGATCGGCAACTTTCAACTGGACCGCTCCGAACAGCAGTAATTACGCCGGTGCCAAGGTCTTTTGGAACACGGTCAATGACTTCGGCACAGCCAGCTATTTCGGGCCTCCCGAATACGGTGCGCCGAGCAGTGCTGACTCAACCTCGCGGTCATTCTCGGCCGGCTCATATTTCGGCTGGATCGTCTCAATCAACCGCTCCGGTATCGAAGGCACACCCGTAGCAACCGGCTCCTTCACCGTCTCCTGACCCCTCTCAAATTCGAACCTGATGCCCTGGCTGTGCCAGCCGGGGAGCTTTCACATGGGAAATCGCAAATGGTTGAACTCGCCAACACGATCTGGGCCGATGGCCCATCCGCCGATCCTGATGAGCCGAATAAAGCCCTCATACGCGAGTGGGGATCTTGGATCGAAGGAGTCATCACGGGACCGCGTGACCTTGAGACAGTTACCCAGGTCAGAGGTATAGCCGCTCCGTATCTTGCGAAAGGCCGTCGCGCTAACATCCCCGGCCGTGAATATGTTTACGACACGGACAGTGAACTGACCGACAACGGAGTGTCTATCCTAAAGCCAGCGGGCGTCGACATTGACGACCCCGGCCGGTGGGTGATGCAGCCCGGGATTTATGATGCCACGTTCGAGTTAACGTTTGGTGGCGTTGGGTCGGGAGCGGATTTCACCGACTTGGAAGAGGCGCTTTCATTTTGCTCCCAATTCCAGCCCATATACGTCTATGGACGAGGGGGGCTGCGGAGGAATATCAACCTGCGCATTCTCGCTGGAACCACACTCACCCAGGGCATCTGTGCGGAATACGGTCAACTAATGGGCCATATCCGGCTGGTGTCCGATGACGCGATCGTGCCTGTAAACTTCCCGAGCGACCTATGGTTTGCCTACGGGGAAATGAACTCCGTCCTCCCCGTGTTCGGCACGATCTTTGACCTGCAAGGGATAGGGTACGACGGCGTCTCCCTTAAATTCGGGTCACAGGTTCAGTTCGAATACGTCGCAGAAGGCGAGCGGAACACTGGAGTTATCAACGCAGCCCGCCACAACGTATTCCTGAACACAGGCTCCAAAGCCTCTCTACGTCGAGCGCGGTTCACCGGGGCTGGTGCTTCCGGTATCCACTTGGAAAAGGGGTGTCACGGAACGGCGCGCGAGGCTGATGTTTCGAACTCGGGGTTTCAAGGCCTCCACATTCTCAACGGTGGTGACATCGATGCCTATGGTCTCGTCGCAGAAAATTGCGCAGAGAGCGCGGTTAGAGCAGAACTCGGTAGCCGAGTGTCCGGTTTCGGGATTCAGGCGAACGGCTGCGGCGGGCCTTCCCTTCGGGCTAGCCAGAGCGCCCGGATCATCGCACCATCGACGACTTTCGGCACCCAAGTCGACACGTGGGCTTATGCCCTCGATGGCGGATATATCGATATCCAGTCCTCGACAGGTACGGGCGGACCGACTGTCTGCCTGGCAAACGGTGGCGAGATAAACGCTCGCAACATCGATGGAAGCGGGGTTTCCGGAACGGCTTTCCGCGTTCTTGTGGGCGGCATTGTGCGCGCAGCGGGCACTACCGGTTCCCTGTCGCAGACGGCCAACACCACGACGGCCAGCGGCATCATCTTCAGATGATCTAGAAAAAGAACGGGCCGAAAAGACGTTCGGCCCGTTCACAGTCCGCCTCAGACGTCGTTTTCATCTGCATTCGGGCCGGTGACAATGACCGGATCTGGTTCTTTAATCCATGAGACGATCACTGCGCACAAAAGAAATAGCGCAGCCTTGTAAACGTCACTCGGCAACAGAAAAGACACGCCTATGGCAGTAAGTGTGATGATAAATGCAAGCTTCATGTGTAGTCCCCAGCCTTATAGATGTACTTACTAGCGTTCCTGCATGCGGTTTGGAATAGGCGTCTCCGGCTTATCAGACGGTTTCCGTTTTCATCCAGCCTTCTTGAGGTCAGCGCGCCCCACTGCTGTTTCGATTTCAGCAATCGCGGGCTCGTTGAGTGAACTAATTGCGTGATAGAGCCTTTCGCTGGCTTTGCCGTCGCGCAGCGGAAATGTCGCAACTCTCCTCGCCCGGTAGATAGGATCCTCGTTGCCGGTCAGAGCTGCTTCAATGGCAGACATGAGCGCGCCGAGTTCAGTAACGACCGGTCCGAACCCGTCTCTCTCGTAATCGAAATAACCCCGCCGATAGATGTGCCCTCGGAAGAATGTATCTCGGTCGAACTGGAAATAGACAAGAGGCTTGTCGAGGAACCCAGCTTCGAATCCGACTGAGGAATAGTCGGTCACCATGACCGCCATGTCACGGAAGAACGGCTGCAGTGATGGCACCTTATCGGCCAAGACGAGTTTGACGTGGTCTGGTGGATTAAACTCGCCGAGGTGGGCGGCAAGATTCGGATGAGGGCAAAAAACGATGTCCAGTGCCAAGCGCTCGCACATACTCTTCAACTGGTCTGAGCGGAGGAGCTCGGACCAGTTTACGACGTAATCCGAGTTCGCAAAATTAGGTCGAAGCGAGCGTACCCCCGGGGCTATCACCTTTGCTGCAAGATGCTCTCGCCAAGTTGGCATGATGAACACCGTCTTGCGCTTTTGCTCAGTTTGAAGAAGCGCGTCATGCCGCGGGAAGCCGGTTAGCACGGTCTCTTTGTGGGAGAGATAATAGTTGGAACGCTCGTCCACTATGCTGTCGAACTCGCGTGGAGTAGCCGTTGCGAGCAGCGCCGGCATGATATTGTTGAACCATTCGGATTGGTCATCCTTGGTTACGCCGTGCTGGATGAAGACGAAGCGGTACTTTGCGCCCTTTTGATTCGGGAAGGGTATCCGGATGTAGCGGTCGGCGTGGGAGCTGATCAGGAAATCTGCTTCCAAGAGGGCTGCACGGTGTCTTGCAGATCCGTATTCTATGAGCCTGAATCCCTCGGCCTTTAGGCGCGGCCAGTCAACGGAGTTTTTTTGAAGGACGAAGTAAGCATTGACGTGTGACTGTGTCCTCAACAGGTACCGGTAAAAATGCTCTCCGTTGTCGTCAGCTTTGTCGCACCGATCCATGATCAGCCAAGAGGATTCGTAAGAAACCTTTGGCAGAAGTTTCACTGCTGACCTTTTCCGCTTCTGTTGCGCAGGGGACAGTGTGCTGCTGATAAGACGGGCGCTGATGCCGTACTCATAATTCTTCCCGTTCAGCTTGAAGCGCGCGGGGGCATCACCGATGGTGACGGACAAAGCCCCTGGCCGCAGCGGTACCCAAAAGGCGTGTTCGTAGAAGAAGTCTTGATCGGCGAACTTATTGCGGATGCTCTTCGGGTACAGGTGCTCGGCTGGCTCCCCGTCGATGGTGATGAGCGCATTATTCTCTGCCGCTGCAGAGAAATACGAAAAGCGGACGAGGCTTTTCACTCGGTCGTAATGCGTCACATAAACGGTGGTGACCTCTCTGTTTGCTGCATAGTACAGGTTGAGGATGCCGACACGGAGATCCTCGTAAAGTCCGGGCAAGCTCGTGTATGAGACCAGCTTCCTGTCAATGTACCGGAAGGTTTCACGCATGATCTCTCTGTAGAGAGCCTTCTCTTCATCGTCCAAAAGGTCGAGGGACTGTGGCCGCTTAAGGTGCGTCCGGAAATGCCCAATCGTGTCGTACAGAATGGTTCTCTGCACATGTTGCGGTACCGACCCGTAGAGATCTGCCGCCTCCTTTAGAACAGGCAGCCACCCGTAACGGTTCTGATTGAGATAAAACTCTTTCTTGGTCTTCGCTGTGTCTTGCAGCGACGACTCGTCAGCCCGCTTTCGGTAGTAGTATTTCGCCTCCGGGAGGAAGACTGCATAGGTCTTCGGCAGGTTGAGAAGGTAGCGGTTGACCACGTTGGCGTCTTCGAAGCCCGGTACGATCAGTGGGTCAAAGGTCAGTTTCAGGCGGATCATCTCACTGCGCCGCATGAAAACGCTGTTGACCGCTAGCTGCATATGGTTTTTGAGGTTCCTGGCTGAGAACCACTTCCGCCCGCCCTTAAAGCGAAAGTTCAATGCGTGATCGTCGCGCTTCCGTCCGGAAGCTTCGAAATAGCGAATGAAGTTGCAGCATACGAGCGATAGATCGCCGGCCTTGTTCGAAGTGATGACCTTATCAATGTTCTCGATATAGCGGTGATGCAGGAAGTCATCGGGATCAGGGAAGGATACCCAATCTCCCGTAGCGAGGCGCAGGCCGGTGTTGCGCGCGCCGCACAGCCCTTGATTGGATTGGTAGTGGTATTTGATGACGTTCGGGAAGCGTTCCTGCCAGCGCTTAGCAATAGCGCCGGTGTCGTCCGTGGATCCGTCATCGACAAGGATCACTTCAAGGTTTTCCAAGGTGGATGTTTGCGAAACGACCGTGGCGAGGAACTGATCGATGTATTTTTCGACGTTGTAGCAAGGCACCACCAGAGAGATGAAGTTGCGCAGCGGCCTGCGTTTCATCCAAGGTGGGCAGACTCCCTGATTGAACAAGCGCTTTTCAATCTTGGAAACAATAAGCTGATCAACAAAGCGTGTGAGCTTTTTTCGCAAAATTCACTCCACCTTCAGAAACAAAGGCAATCATAGCCAAAGGGTAAACGGCAAGTTGTAGGCGTTGGTTTATCGCCTAATAGAAGAAAGGACTCGGCTCAGCAAGTTGGTTTTGACCAAAGTCCCGCTCGTATCTGAGCGATCAAGAACTGCCTGAGCATTCCTGAGAACCTCGGACCAGCCGCTTTCCGAGAACGCATCTGCCTTTGAAAGTGGAGCTGTGGCGTCGATACGAGCAGCGAAGACATTTTTCCCGATATGGCGAACATGGCCCGGGGCTTGCGGACCTTGGTCATATACCATCAACAGGATTCCAGGACCGCGCTTCTCTATTTCGGCGCCGATAGCCTTTGCATACTTGTCCTGATACTCTCCGGCACGCTTATAGACAAAGACTCTTCCTTCCTCCATTTGCTCCCGGAGCTTTTCGGCTAGGTAGATGTGTTTCTTGTGCTCTTCTTTATGGAACGCACGCCTCGTCGCCTCATCGTCGATGAAGACCTTGTCTTTTGACTTCATTTTTGAGTGAAAGCAGATGCCGTACTTCGAATCCTTGACCATTGTGCTTGCGTAAGGAGTCAAGTTCTCGAACCTGAAAAGGCCGGAAAAATCAGACTTCATGGCAGATAGCAACATTTCCGGCTCGACATACGACCAGCGTAGGAGGCTGCTTTCCTCATGATTGTGAGCCTTCTGATAAAAGGCAAACTCACAGTTATCGCCGATGCTCACGAACCGACTCAGATCAAAGTCCAGCTTTGGCTTTTTGATCAACTCTTGCGGGATTCGACTGAATACCGGGACAGTGGCGGCGGAATATCTGGCGTCATAGTGGAACCCTGCCTGATGGATGTCGTCAAATAAACGACGCATACCTTCTGGGCCTAGGACAGGTTGATGAACCTCAAGGGCGATCCTGTTGACCGGCCCTAGATCAACACCAGCAAATAGACCGTCCTCGGCCCCCTCAATATCTGCGATGATGAGAGTAGGCCGGATGTCCTGGATTATCGCCGCGAGGGATGCGACAGGAACCTTGACGGTCTTCTGGATACTCATGCCAACGGCAGAATTTATGGAATTTCCCCAGAAGTCACCACGGATGTGAAAATCCATCGACCCTTGGCTGATGAACGTTTTGTCGGACGTAAGCACCTTGTTGTAGACCGTTGCGTTCTCGACCCCATTCGCTTGGTGGGTGCTGCGGATCAATGGAACTAGCCGCGGATCTGCCTCATAGCAGTGCACCGCTTTTGGTTTTCCCGTCTTCCAAGCGATGGTCGAGATAAGACCTAAGCCTGACCCCAACTCCAAGACGATGTCGTCATTCTCGACGATCTTCTGTACTTGTTGCACTTCGTGAGACTCGTACCATCCCTTTACGACGTAGTTCCGCATTTTCTGGGATACTGAAGCGTCGATTGCCAACTTGATGCCCGTGTTTCCGAACTCGATATATTCGAGTTCTCCAGGCGCTTCTTTCTGTTGCTCACTATTGGCCATCGATTTTCCCCGTTCGCATAATCGGGTGAGCATTTAAATGGGGCTAGCTCACAAAGCAAACGGATTCGCCGGCAGTTTGCCAGATCAAAGGTTGCAATTGACACGTGGACGTTGTGGCTCTTGCAGAAGCGCCGGACCTCTCAGGCATTGGTAGTCGGACTTAGCTCGTCCACTTAGAAGAATCCAAATCAGGAGAATTTAATTGGCTCGGGAAACTCTTCCCGTCGCCCTCGAACTCGTGTTCGCGGATGAGGGAGGGTGTCGGGCGATCCACGGGCGAGGCCCGTCGCTGGAGGCAGGCGCCAGGCCTCTAACCGCCCCGTCCGCTGCGAGTACGGCAGGACGGCTGCGCGGCGTTACCACAATGCGCCGGCAGTCTCCATTCGCCTATTAGGGCTAAGCGAAATTCAACATCAGAATCAGGAGATACCGATGAGCGCCATCACCGCTCAGCAGGTTCGCGCTGCCGCAAAGGGCAGAGTGAACGAGAGCAATCTTGCGTCCGTACTTGTGGCGCTGGACAGACACGGCGACCGCTTCGGCATGGATCGGCCGCACCGCCTGGCGCAGTATTTCGCCCAGCTCATGCATGAGAGCGGCGACTTCCGTTACGATCAGGAGATCTGGGGGCCGACGCCGGCGCAGCAACGCTACGACACCCGCACCGACCTCGGCAACACGCCGGAGAGGGATGGTGACGGGCATCGCTACCGCGGCCGGACCGGAATGCAGCTCACCGGCAAGTACAACTATCGCCAGTTCCGCGACTGGTGCCGAACGGCCGGCCTTGCCTGCCCGGACTTCGTCGAGGATCCAGATGCCGTAAACACCGATCCTTGGGAAGGTCTCGTGCCGTTGTTCTACTGGGACACGCGCGGCCTTAACCGCTGGGCCGACGAAGGCGACGCCGAGACGATCACGAAGAAGATCAACGGCGGCAAGAACGGTCTCGCCGATCGTTTCGATCGATTGGCGCGGATCTCGCTCGTGTTGCTCGGGTACCGCCCCGACAACATCCGCCAGTTTCAGGCTGATCAGCGGATCGACGTCGACGGGGATGTCGGACCGAAGACACGCGCTGCGATGCACACCGCCCTTGTGGCGCTCACCCCCGGTGAAGCGGCGCGGTCCGAAGTCAAGGCGGCGCCGGTGACAGAGGAAAAGCCGGTTCCGGTACCGGTCACGCCGCCGTCGCTCGAAAAACCATGGTGGCAGACGAAGGAGGTCCTCACGCCGGTTCTGACCGGCGGCGCGCTGACCAGCGTCGGCACCTTCTTCGAGAAGTTCGGCAGCATCCCGACGGAAAACCTCATTGTGCTCGTGGTCGCGGGCATTGCGATCACGGTCGGAACGCTTCTCTACCTGCGCCATCGCGATCGTCAGAAAGTGCAGGCCGCGGCAAAGCAGATCGGAGCCGCGTGATGTTCTCAACTCCGCGCATCATCGCTGCACTCGCCGCGCTCACCATCCTCGCCGCCGTCGTTGCCTGGATCTACCGGCAGGGCGGTGACGACGTTCGTCAATCCATCGAAAGGCAGAACAATGAAGCAGGCCGCACTGCGGACGATGTCCGCACTCGCTTTGATCATTGCCCTGACGGGATGTGGGACTTCGGCGCCGGCAAGTGTCGACGGTCTCCGCCGCGTGGTGGGAACTGATCTGATCGGCGCGCGCGGCGCGACGCCGGCAGATCAAAGGAAAATCGACCGGACCGTTGTCGGCATTTGCGCCGCGGCGGTCTGGTCGAATGCGGAATGCGCCCGTCACGGCGAAGCGCGGTAATCATCAGCATTGCATTACGAGGGCAGGGGATTGGCCAACGAAACCGAAGAGAAAACCATCGTGAAAACTCCAACGTGGAAATTCGAGTGGAACCTGAACACCGTGGTCATCCTGTTCGGCTTTGCCGGCGGCCTCATGGCGTGGGGAGCGACTTGGGAGAGGGTGAATGCCAATCAGGATTCGCAGGCTCAATCCATCGACAAGCTCGACAAGCGCCTGACCGCAGCGGAAGTCTCGCTCCGGCAGATCGATAATCACGAACTCCGGATCTCCGCGGTGGAGAAGCAGGCGGCCGAAGCGGCAACGTCAATGAAGGCTGTCGAGAACACCCTCAACAGCCTTTCCATCGATACGCGCGTGATGCGCGAGATCCTGCAGAGGATTGAGGCCAGCCAGCGAGACGGCGCTCAGTTGCGGCGGTGACAAGGCCGCGAGAGGACGGCGCGGCAGTGTTTGATATGAGATAACGCTCAAATGCAAAGCCGAGTCACCGAGTCCCGAAATAATTCCCGAACTGACCTTCTGGACATGGCGCAACGCCTTGTGTATCAGGGCGTCCAGAAAGGTAGCCCTCTCTCCTGGGGGTCAAGGGGTCGTGGGTTCGAATCCCGCCGCTCCGACCATTTTCCGCTTTGGTTTCAATGCTATACGATGGGCACCCTCGTTAGGCCTATCGAATAAATGGGAACGAAACGCGCTCAGATTCACTGTTCGGGAGCGAATATTCCCGAAAAAGTCCCGAACGATCCCCGTCATTTGTTCTTCCTTTGTGCCCGCTTCGAACGGGAAAGCGATTCGAGAGCTTCCGCCACCTCCTCATCGAGGACGTGGGCATAGCGCGTCGTCGTTTTGATATCGGCATGGCTCAATGCCTTCTGGACCGTTTTCAGGTTTCCGGTCTTGCGCAGGAGCTTCGTGGCCAGATCATGCCGGAAATCGTGGAAGCGGAAATCCTCGACCTTGGCCTTGGCCCTGATTCGCTTCCACTGCGTCTTGAGACCGCTATAGGTGATCGGGTATCGGTCCCCCTTCTTCCTTCCTTCCCCATCTCCCTTGTATGACGCTTTCCCCGTTCGGGTCCGCGCCGCCTGGTACGTGAAGACGAATTCGGGATGATGGCCGCGGAGCGGCAGCAGGATATCGCGCACCGTGCTCGTGATAGCTGTCTTCACCAGCCGGCCGCCTTTGCCGGTCTTGGTGATCCATCCCGTCTGCCAGTCGACCTCCGACCAGCGCAGGATGCATTCCTCGAGGCGAAGTCCTGTCGCGCGCACAAAATCGAAGACCGGCTGATAGTCGGACCTGGTCGCGAGCTCGATTGCGGCGCCCTCGGTGGCCTTCAGCTCCCGGACACGCTCTTTCGGCTCCTGAAGCCAGTGGTCGCGCCAGCTCGGCTCCCTCGGAAATTCGTACTTCCATGTGCGCTTCGCGCGGGTGAAAAGCTTCTTTAAGACGAGAGTGGTGGAGCGATTGACCGTCGCGGCCGACACAAGTCGCATCGGCTGGTCGTCCTTCGTTTTCTCGCGGCCCCATGCATTCTGAGACCGCCGCCACTGCACGAGCTTGGCAACCTCGTCGTCCGAGATGTCGGATAGCAACTTGGACGGGCCAAAATAATCGACGAGGCGGTTGATGTCGGTCCAGGTCGTTTCGCTGTTTGCGTGCCGTTCGCCGACCTCGGACCAGTAACGGCCGGTTGCCACTGCAATGGTGAGAGGTCCGCCCGAGGCATTCTTCGAGGCCTTGGCCGCAGCCTTGGCTTTGTCGCGCTCTACCTTTTCCCGGGCTTCTGCTTCTCGGCGGTTCGCTGTCTCCGTAGAGCCATGATATCGTACACCGGCGACTTGGAAGTCGAAGTGGTAATACGGGCTGTTCTTTGGCTTGTAGACGGACACGCGCGGGTTCTCCGGCTCTTTATGAAGTCGTTGATGTCGTCGATGTGGAAGCCAAGGCGCGGTTTCGTCTGGCCTTTGCCCAGCGGGACATAGGCAATATCGCCAGCCTTAACGAACTCGCGCAAGGTCTTAGTGGAGATGTTGAGCATTTCCGCCGTCTGCTCGCACGACAGGAGGACCTGGCTTTCCATCATCCTTCACCTCTCTTTGCGGCTTCCTGCTCATTTGCGATTGCCATCCCGACCGCGAGCAGGATTTCGATATGGGTCATCGGACGCGGCGGGCCAGCGATTGCCTCTGCTGCCGTGCGGATGTGCTCCGGGAGGGCGTAGTATTCGCGGGTGGCGGGGCTGGCGGTGGTAAGGTCGGGTGTAACTGTCATGGCGCAAAATACGATTTGGGTTGGGTGTCGGCAGCGAGGTAAAGCGGGTGGCCTGGCTGCCCGTCTGCTGTCACTTTCAGCGCGACCAGGTCAAAGAATTCGAGCCGCTCGGCAATCTCGCGACCGCGGTCATGAAGATTTCCGTGGGTTCCCCACGCGCAAACGATCTTACGGGCGCTCCTGGCTATCGCAAGAATGTGCTGATCGTTATCCGGCCCGATCGGGTCGGGATGGTCGTAGAGTGCTTTCGGATCGGTGGAGCGAAGGGCAAAAAGGTTGCCGACAATCAATCCGCCGAAGCCCCAAGCCTTCGCGAAGCCGATGCACCGGCGGATCGTCGGATCATCCTGGCTGGCGTCGGCCGTGGACGGGTTCAGCATGAGAAAAGCGATCTTGGGCCCTTCGCCGTTCCATTCCCGCTCGAGGCGGTACCGGTAGGCTCTGCATTTGGAAATGACGGCCGAGGACTTCGTCTCGGTTGCGAACATGTCGAGCGAATCAACCATCTTTTCGCTCCTTCACTGCGGCGAGAACGGCACGGCGCGCAGCTTGGCATTCGGCGTAGATGTCACGCGCCTCCTGCAACTCTGCCTCATATCGCGGCTTCCGCGCTGGATATGACGCGTTCATTTCCAGGTTCTGCTTTGCAGTCGTCACGCCGTCGATGACGTATGTCTCGGCTGCTTCCAGCGCCTTCACGAGCCTTTCCAGCCTCTCGTCTGACGCTGGCAGGGATGGAGGGGAGGCGTAGAGCGGTTCGATCAGAACACTTTGAGGCCGATCTCGTTGATATGCTTCAAGGTCGCCTACTTCTTTTGCGATCGACCAATCTGACCAACCGTAATCATGCCTAACTTTGAACCGGTATGCGACCGGCTCCGCCTCTCCCGTCTCCAGAACGAGAGCCGAGAGAATGCGGGCTTGGTAGTCGGCCTGCGCGGCGGCTTTGGCGGCTTCGAAGCCGTCGGCTGGTTGATCAGCGTTCGTCCAGCGCGAACACCATCCGAAGATCGTTTTCGGGCCGGATGGCAGAGTGTCCATCCTGAACTCGAAAGCCTCATATCGGCCGATGTTGGTATTGGCGTAGCTGTTGCGGCTGTTGTCGTCGGATCGATCTTCCCACTCCAGCGGCTTTACCTTCACCCCCACTGCCGAGCGTTCGGCGCTGGTGGAGAGGGAGGAGAGGGCGGCTAGATATCCGGCACGAAAATCAGCCTCGGACATATACGTGTGCGGACATATCGCAACGTACGACCGCCACGCTTCAAGAATGCGTTCTTCTGACAGTTCCATCTATTCCTCTCCCGTCTCTCTGGGCTCCCGAAGGGGACGGGAGGCGGCATCCTTCATGAAGCCGTGCGCCCATCCCTGGGTGTAGTCGCAGAACGGGCAGATCCAGCCGCGAACGGTCGGGACGAGCGCGCCGAGGTCGCCGAAGGCAACGCGGTGATTGCCGTCCCCACGATTGGCACAGGTGAAGGGGTGGAACTGTCCGGCTGTTTGGTGCTTGGCGAGGTTTACAACCTCATCAGCGGTGAAAACGTTCGTCATACCTCGTCCCTCGATCGGAGTGCGCCGGCGTCGGTTAGTGTCTGGTTGATGATTGCGGTCGCGAACGGCGCAGCGTCCTCGCCCATGTCGGACCAGAGACCGTGGATCGTCAGCGCGAGAACGTGTGGATTGATCCGAGCGGCGCGCCAGAACCGCTCCTCGTTCATGCCGTGCTGGCGGCGGTGCTCGTCCGGGTGGAGCGGCAGAACCCAACGGTCCGAAACCTTGCTGCCCCGACCTCTGCCGTAGTGTCCATACCGGGGCGAGGCAAAGGACAGGTGCGCCGCCTCGACGCCGTAGCGGCCAGAAACGCAGCACGGCAGCTCGTGGATGAACGCCAGGTAGTCTTTGTTCTTCGTCGGCTTCCGCTTGGGCGTCGGATCCGGGCGAATGGAATTGGCGATGCGAAAGGCCATTATGCAGCCTCTCGCGCGCGAGTTGCCGCGAAGTCCCACGCAAAGACCCGCTCACAATGCGCCTGCGCATCGGGAGACAGCATAGGCCGGGTTGTAGGCTCCGTTGCGTTGACCCTGCCGAGAGAAACGCCGAACTCTCTCTTGATCGCTTTATGGTCACCGAACTGCAGGACCTCCGTGCCCAGATCGGGCCGCAGATACATAAACTGGCTCTTGCGGTTCTCCGGAATTGGATGACGGACGGTGTATTGCGGCCAATAGCGACCGTAACCAGCAGAATCATAGGGCGTGGTAAAGGGCACGCGGTTGTTGACGATCCATTCACTGAAAGGCATCGAGACGCTGTCGCGCATGGCTGCGATGTAGGCGGTGTCGTGATCGCCATCGAAATTGCGCAGGAACTTGTAGAGGCTCCAAAGGCGCTCAACTGGATGACGGACAACGCCGACCTTGCGCCAACGGTCATAGCCGGCCGGCACGCCGTCAGCTTCCATGTGGCGATAGATCAGCGTCGAGCGCGGGTACTGCTCGGCGATCGCGCGGCGAAGCGAGCCGGAGCCGGTGCGCGGCACGAGAATGATCACGGATTCGATCTCTGGCACGAGGATCATGTCAGTTTCCCTTTGTCGATTTTGCGAAGGCCTCGAAGGCATCACGGTCGCCGTTGCAGCAGGTATAGCCAGCAATCGGCGGACCGATCCGGTGATAATCTTCAAGGCGATAGTGCGCGGGGCCAATTTTCATGCCGGGAAAGCGGAAAGCGACGATGACTTGGCCGCGATGCCAGAAGCCCGTGCGGTCGCCTCGCGTCACGTATGCGTGGTGACCGCGGAACTCGGATTCGTCGTCGGCGAAGTCAGCATTGGGGAACCTCGCGCGGACGATCGCTTTGAAATCCTCGATCGCCGCGACCTCTTCCTGCTTCCGGCGCGCCTCGCGCTTCATGTGCTTCCACTTGCACCGGGCGCAGCAGTATACGGCGCCGTGCATGGTGCCGACGATGCCATCGACGGGCAGGCGGTGTTCTTCTTCAAGGTCGCTATCGATGTGGATTCCGCAGCCGTGGCACTCGAAGTGCCAGCCGTGGTCGACCGCGACTTTTGCAGGAACACCTTTGCCGGCGAATGCGTCGGCCCAACGCGCGCGGCGGCACTGGACGTAGGAGAGTTCTCCGTCCCCATACTCGTTCGCTCCGGCTTTGGCGGCGACGATCGAACGGTGCGCGAAATAGATGTCTCCCGTCATCTCGTCCTTCTCAAGGACGGCGTAGGCCTTGAGAGCGCTCATGCTGCACCTGCCGTTTCGAATGATCGAACCTCATCGGCGCTCGGAACCGTGATGCCCTTCGTTTCCCCGCATGCCGGGCACGCGGCCCTCTTCGCGAGCTCTGCCGCCTTACTCAATTGCATCGGCAGCTTGGCGACGAGGAAAACCTGCGAGCACGAGGGGCACTTTCCATAGAGGGCGTTGCTCATGCCTGGCCGCCTTCCATGAAACATGCGTTGCAAATCAGTCCGCCGCGAACGTGCTCCCCGCTAAGCTCCTGCGGGAACTTATAGCGGTCGCACTTCGGGCATTTCGTCTGGCGAAGGCCGGCGCGCAGCTGGACGCGTGCCCATTCGTGCCATTCGAGATAACCGGTTGGAGCTGGATCGCCGCCTCGGTAGGTTGGGATGACGTGGATATGGGCGAAGTCCCGCGTCATGCCGCACCGCCTTTCGCATTGGCGATCATGCGCTCAAGCGGCGACAGGTGATCTTCGACGGCCTTCGGCTTGAGAGGCGGTAGACCGTACTTCTCGAGATATTTGCGCGAGTGCTTCGCCCAAACCTTCTTGCCCCAGCTCGTGGACGCGAACTCCCATGGGCGAGCGGCGCGCAAGGCCTTCTTGCGTGCTGCCAGGTCGGCATCGGCCGGAAGGTTGCGATGAACCTCGCCGATGGCGTGAGAGGCGGTTTTCTGCCAGTCGATCATGCCGCACCGCCTTCCGCCTGGTCGGCAGACTGCTTCGAAACGACCGTAACCCCATAGACGGCCATGCCTATCGCATCGATGATAGAGGTGCCGCTTGTCATAAGCTCACCGACAACGCGATTGCCGATACCGGAGAAGTCTCCGTTCATTTTGTGGAGCATGTCGAACAGTTTATTCTGGTCGACTTCGAAGGTAACGCGCATCTTCATGCCGCCAGCTCCTTCGCGCTGTCGACGAAGTGCTCTCGGTAAGTCCGGTCCAGAACGGCTTGGAACTGCGCGACAACATCGTCAGCACGTTCAGCGCCGACAAAGTACGCGGCGAAGCTCGCATGCATCTGCATCATGTAGGCGGCAATGCCGATGAGCATGTGATCGACGTTCGCGCCTGGGCGGTCGATTTCCGAGTTGACGAACTTGACCAACGCGTCGTGAACCGTGGAGACGGACATCCGAGCGATAAGGCTGGTGATAGGGTCGTCGCAGGTCAGCGCGTCCACTTCGGTCATGCTGCCGGGCAAAAGGCGGGCGTTGTCAGTCATGCTGCTCGTTCCTCCGCAAGGAAGGCCAGCGGATCGAAGCCGACGGTATCGGCGATCAGCGCCATGGCCTGATTCATGAAGTTGCAGAATTCCTCGTGGCTCATCTTGTCGAGCGCGATACTGTCCGGGACCAGGGTGATCTCGCCGGTGCGCATGTTCACGACCTGCTCGCGGTAACCGAGGGTCATCTTGATGTCCCGGTGCAGGTTCTCGGCGGTCGACCACTTCTGGGTGACCTTCACGACCAGGCCGAGAGCTTTCCAGTACGTGCGGAGCTGCCTGTCCGATCGCTTAGTGACAGGGACGATTTCGAAGATTGAACCTTCCGGGATCGACGCCAATTTCTCGGCGTCGTCCTGAGTGTGGGCGCGGAGGCCGCGCATCGTCATGATCGCCTGGATAAGCGGGGGCTTTTCCTTCTTCCGCATGGTCAGCCACCATTCAACGGCGAAAGCTGCGCAAGTCGCCGCGTCTTGATTGCGAGAGCTGCGTCGATCATATCGGCGTGGCCGTTCGTCTCGAGCACAGCCGGTGCGTCGAAGTCGGTCCAGATCTCCTCGACCTCCACGTCATCCTTGGCGCTCGCGAGCGAGGTTTCGAGTTGCTCCA
>Ga0209281_1000517_pt1 | contig 50235 bp, 49 predicted proteins | sample MedtruBG_FD_187514 | JGI IMG/M metagenome (GOLD analysis project Ga0209281, IMG submission 187514) | Root nodule microbial communities of legume samples collected from California, USA - Medicago truncatula BG (SPAdes) (version 2) | ecosystem: Host-associated > Plants > Roots > Nodule | place... | reverse complement strand
TCAGGTTTGACAAAACTTTTTTCGCCGCTAAGATAAGCCTCCTAACCGATTCCTCTGTAGTTCAGTCGGTAGAACGGCGGACTGTTAATCCGTATGTCACTGGTTCGAGTCCAGTCAGAGGAGCCAATTTCCTGTTTCCATGCATCTTTGCGAATCCTCATCTGATGTTGATTCAAGAGGTTAGCGTGAAAACTCTTCCCGGTGCATTTTGATTTTACCCTCCGCATCGGGAAAAATTGGTGGTCAAATCTGGGGTCAGGTTAGTTCGATAATGGAGTGACCCCCATATGTCTCTTAGCGACGCGAAAATCCGTAGTCTCAAGCCTTTTGATAAACCCTTTAAAGTCTCCGATTCCCACGGTCTGTATCTGCTTGTCAAACCGGGCGGCTCACGTCACTGGTATCTCAAATATCGTATAAACGGCAAAGAATCCCGCATTGCACTGGGTGCCTATCCTGCCGTCTCCCTGTCTGATGCTCGCCAGCAGCGCGAAGCTTTCCGTAAGATGCTGGCGCTGAACATCAACCCGGCAAAGCAGCGGGCCGTTGAACGCGGCGCCTGCACACCGGAGAAGGTATTAAAAACAGTGGCGCTGGCATGGCATAAAAACAATAAAAAGTGGTCGCAGAACACCGCTGACCGTGCGTTTGCCAGCATGAACAACCATATCTTTCCTGTAATTGGTCATCTGTCCGTCACGGAGCTTAAACCCCGTCATTTCATTGACCTGCTGAAAGGCATTGAGGAAAAGGGCCTGCTGGAAGTCGCGTCCCGCACGCGGCAGCACCTCAGTAACATCATGCGCTATGCGGTCCATCATGGATTTATCGACACCAACCCGGCAGCAAATCTTGATGGCGTGACGGCTCCCCCCATGAGACACCACTATCCCGCCCTGCCGCTGGAGCGGCTGCCTGAACTGATTGAACATATTGAGGCATATCATCAGGGCCGTGAACTGACAGGTCTTGCTGTCCTGCTGATGCTGCATCTGTTCATTCGCTCCAGTGAGCTGCGCTTTGCGCGCTGGTCCGAAATTGATTTCAGAAACAGAATTTGGACGATACCCGCCACACGCGAAGCCATTGTGGGTGTGCGTTATTCAGGGCGCGGTGCCAAAATGCGCACTGCTCATATAGTGCCCCTCTCACAGCAGGCCATAGCCATTCTAGAACGGATTAAGGAAATATCCGGTGGATATGCACTTGTGTTTCCCGGTGACCATAACCCGTACAAACCGATGTGCGAAAACACCGTGAACAAGGCACTGCGCCTGATGGGGTATGACACGAAACAGGATATCTGCGGACATGGCTTTCGGGCGATGGCATGTAGTGCCCTGATGGAGTCTGGCTTATGGTCGCAGGATGCAGTGGAACGCCAGATGAGTCACCAGGAGCGCAACAACGTGCGTCTGGCTTACATTCATAAGGCTGAGCATCTGGAAGCCCGCAAAGCGATGATGCAGTGGTGGTCAGATTATCTCGATACATGCCGGGTCGCATACGTTCCCCCTTATAACCCAAGGTGAAATAAAACAACGAAGCAGCATGACCGATGGCGAAGAGCTGTATCAGCGTACTCTGGTACGGCTTTATTCATTTCTAATAGCTTGTTAGATCTTTCATGTAGACTCACCGCTGCCTACAAAAAGTTGTTAAGCGATAACAATAGGCTATTTTCAATTGCTTGACCCAAACAGTATGAGTGAACTCGATCATGCTGGCACTAACGTCGTCAAGATGGACCTATGTATAATCGCTTTCTGTATGGGGCTTATGTAGGGGGCCGTGCGGGCTTGCCGCACTCGGTGAAAAACGCTCCCCCTTCATCAGCGCAGGAGAAATTCACATATACGCTGGTATTGCGCCAGTAGCCGCGCGAAGTGGTCAAAAATCTTGGAGCGTTGGCGATGTGCGAAGTTAATCCGATAGACAGTCGTGGAATTGACTTCGAAAACGGTTAACTAATTATACTGGCCCGGACAGTATTATAAGGCTCAGTGAGAAAAGGGAAAATTTCTGCAATCCGCGATCCGGGCTCAGGTATTCAACTGAAAGGATCATTTACCACTGCTGAAATACCAGAACCCGTTATAGTGAAGTAAAATATTTGATGACACTGGAAGAGCGAAAATTGCCCTTACTGATGCCGTAAAATTGGTCGAATGCCTCAGGGCGTGAAGAGGGCATTAATACTTGCTCCCCATCCCCAGCAAAACGTTATCTTATCCCTCAAACTACGGCTCAAAGTGCCTAAATTAATCGTAGAAATTCAATAAACTCTTCAGCACTGAACCAAACATGATTGTCCGTTTTGAGTCATAAAATATACACATGTTAAGTACGGTATAAATACCGACTGACCTGCGGAAAGCGTCATTTCATTACCATTAGTATCACGTAGCGTTGTGATACCGCTGAGCACTAGAAGAATTTGTGCGCTGTTGACGTCGACACGTTTTTGCTGGCAATTTCCAATAACTGAAAAACAAAAATCCTCTACCGGTACAGAATAATGCTGTTCAGTTCCGGTATCATCTGCCGACAGTCTCAGTTCCTGTTCCTGTATTTCCTTAAAGACAGTACATTTCACCAGTTCTGGAAGATTAATTTTCTTAGGCGTTAACCCTGCTCTTAGTACATTATCGGAACAGGCCATCACTTCAACAGCAGTTCCATGCACATAGGCGTGTAACGTTCCTGCACGTAAAAACATGGCCTCGGCCGGCTCAAGCGTAATGCAGTGCAGGAACAGCGGAGCCAGAATGCCGATATCACCAGGGTAGTCACGCATCAGACGAGTGATAAAACTCTGCAAATGCGTAAAACCGCCACTGTCGAGGCACACCTGTAACTGTTTCAGGACGCTATCTTTTTCAAGCTGAGCAAGCTGCATCAGGCTTACAAAGAAGTGTTTAAATCCTTCACCTGTCAGGTTTCCACGGAATTCAGCCAGTGCAGGCATCAGTTCAGACGCATTAAGACGAAGAAAATGATTCACGGTTTCCTGAAAAGGGCGAAAACCATTCATTGCCATAAAAGGCGTGATGGCATAAACCAGCTCAGGTTTGTGATTCGCATCGTTATAATCTTCTCCGGTCTGATTCCCTTGCTGTGCATATCCTTCTTCCGCCAGACGTTTATCAGGATGAACCTGAATGGAAAGCGCTGTTTCTGCTGAAAGTATTTTCAGTAAAAACGGTAGCTGGCCAAATTTCTCCACCGTTCGGGCACCCAAAACAGCGCCAGGAGATTGTGCAATCGCTTCAAGCAGCGAAACAGAATCTGACCCGGTTTCTATTTCCGAACACCCTGCCGGATGTGCGCCCATCCACATCTCAGCCTGCGGTTGCTCGTCAGGATTAGGTACCCTAAATAATGTGTTTAGGGCCGTACGGCTACCCCAGGCATAATTTTTAATGCCATTTCTCAGACGATAGAAAGAAGGTTTCATTTATCGCCCTTTCCAAATGCACCGAGGGTAAATCCGTTGCTTGCAGCCAGTTCAGAAAACCAAATAGCATTGCGTTTTATTTGCCGTTCACCGGTTTCCAAATCCAGCCGCCAGAACCCGTATCGACGTTTAAAACTATTTATCCACGACCAGTTGTCGATAAACGTCCACTGATGTACACCAAAGCAATTCGCACCGTTGCTGATAGCATGGTGAAGTTGTTCAAGGTGTTCTTCCATCAATTCGATGCGGAACATATCATCAATAACGCCATCATCCTGAACCGGACCTTCCGACTCTACATCCATGGCGATGCCAATTTCAGCCAGATACCACTTAATATTGCCGTAATTATCGCGAATATTGCTGGCAATATCATAAATCGCCTGTGGATAGATTTCGTTATTATCGCGATAGGGGTTGAACCGACCCTCAGGATCAATATAGTTCTCGAAATAATATTCTGGTGTAAAGTAATCGAGTTCATACGGGCATTCTCGTGCCTTAACCCGTCGCGGAACGTAATAATTAACACCGAGGAAATCAACCCGCGAATCGGTAATCAAATCTACATCTATTTTTGTTACTTCAGGCAGACAATCGTGCATCGCCAGAATTTCACACAACTCCTTTGGGAACTCATGCTTTACTAACGGATCAAGGAAACTACGATTAAAAAGCAGATCAGCGTACCACGCAGCTTTTTTATCCGCCTCGCTGTCATTTCGGGTATACGAAGGTGTCAGATTCAGTACGACACCGATTTCCCCCGGCAATTCAAGTTCGCGATACACCCGCACCGCTTTCGCGTGGGCCAGCATAATATTGAACGCAACCTGTGCCGCAAGCTTACCGTCTTTTTTGCACGGGTAATGGAAGTCATAGAGATAACCGCCTTCAACCGGCACAATCGGCTCATTAAAGGTTATCCAGTATTTGACCTTATGGCCAAACAGCTCAAACGCCGTTCGTGCAAAGCGGGAGAAGAGTTCTGTTACGTATGATGACTCAAAACCCCCGTACTGTTTTTGTAACGCCTCCGGCATATCGAAATGATAAAGATTAATCATCGGCTCGATACCGTTGGCGATCATCTCATCGAAGTAGTCATGATAAAACTGGACTGCCTCTGCGTTCGGTGCACCCGTTTCAAAATCATCAATCAACCGCGACCACTGAATGGAGGTACGAAACGAGTTGAACCCTGTTTGCTTCATCCGTTTCACGTCATCTTTAAATTTACTGTAGGTCTCGCAAACGCTCTGCGGACCAATTTGCTGATAGAACCGCTCCGGCTGCTCAGCAAACCAGCTGTCCCAGATGGAACGGTGTGCCTTACACGTAGATCCTTCGGTTTGCGGTCCAGATGCCGCAGCCCCCCAGAAAAACCCTTCGGGAAATTGATACCGGGTCATAACGCCTCCTTTGAGAAAAAAAGGGCTGCACCCAAGGGGCGCAGCCAAAACAACTACTCTGCAGTCACTTCAATGGATTTAATAAACATATAGCCCCAGTCACCGGACAACTTGCCGAACGTGATGGTGTTCTCCCCAGCGTTGAGAACGACCGGCACAATCATGTCTTGTCCTTTCTCATCGGTTTGCGGGAATTCAATGCCAATCGGCGTGCCTTTATTCACTATGAATGAGTTTTTCTTACCGCCCCATTTGGCGTTGAACTTCACATGCAGGGCAAATTTCCCAGCCCAAGGTGCATTCACTTGCCAGCTCACGCTGTCGCCTTCATTCGCGAATGGACCAAGGAAACCGTCATCACCGATAGCAAGCTGATTTTCATTGCTTTTCACGACATTCAGTTTCCCCTGTTTTACATCCATCGCCCCGCCGCCAAAGTTGCAGTAATCCGCAGGGATTTTGTCCGCCGTTTCTTTAACAGCAACGTTCAGGTTTTTACTGCTTTTCAGCAATCCATCGTCAGCGGTAAAGGTCAGTACATAGTTTCCAGGTGCCGAGAACCAGGCTCGGGTATCGTCTTTTTCCGCGTCGCAGAAATGAACGTTCTTGTTTCCCCCGTTACTCCAGCCAGTTTTCACCTTCCGGTCCGGCAGATTGTCATCAGTCCAGGCTCCGTGAAGCTGCACGCCTTTATCCATAGTGGTAGTCAGCGCTTCACTCAGCGTAATTTGCGGCGAGAGATTTTTCTGCGTGTGCTTAATGCTAATGACGTTTGACGGGGAAGAGGATCCACTTTCGTTCTTCGCAATCATGCGGTAGTAATAGGTTTTGCCGAGTTGCAGACTGCGATAGTCGTCACGGAAGAGATCCATTTTGGCCGGATCCCATTCATTCACCCCATCAGATACGTCGTGACCAACAACGGTCCACGGCCCTTTCGCACTCGTTGCCCGCTCAACATCGTAAGTACGACCTACCGGAGCTCCCATCCAGTTGATAGCAAACGGCGAATCAGATGCCCGCAGTTTTGGTGCTTCCGGCACAGGCAATGCAGGCGTTTTTTTCAGACCCGCCATTTGCGCAGACGCATTACGTACCAGATCCACAACCTCCACTTCCTGATTTGCTTTCCCCTCGACAGGGAAGCCCGGCAGGTGATAGCTGTAATGACCGGTATACTCTTTGTGCCAGTAGAATCCGCCGTCATGACGATGACCGCGGAAGCCCCAAATAAAACCGCCTGCCGCCTGCGCACCGTTCACCTTGGTATGCACAATGGACTGCATAATGCTGTTAAGATCTTTATGGTCCAGCAGGCCAAACTCACCGACCAGATACACTTTTTTACCGCCAATCGCTTCCAGATCTTTACGCACCTGCTCTGGATGGTTGTTGTCAGCATTGGTGTAATAGTGGTTACTGATGATATCGACGTTCGGATCGCTCAACGAGAAGTCGTTTATCTTCTTGTACGTCCCGTCAACAATAAGCTGATGCGGTGCCCATTTGCGGATCCACGCCGCTGTTTGTGTCAGAAATGCCGCGTTGGTATCTTCCAGTTCGTTACCGGTTTCCCAAGCCATGATGGCTTTTTCATCGTAGTAATGACGTCCGGTTACGGAGTTGGTGCGTGTAATAACCTGGCGAATCACATCCTGGTAAGCTTTGTAGGTCTTACTGCCGGTACGATAAAAATCTTCCGGCTTTTCACCATAAAACGCCGCGAGCTGTTCACGGCCTCCCCACCACCACCAGTGGTCAATGAATGGCAGGATCAAACGCAGCCCCTGCTTGTCTGCTTCGGCAATCATGTTGTCGTAGACTTTCATCGCCGTTTCATTCAGCCGTGGCATACCATCTGGCGTGGCGGGTGCAAGAATGTGCGTTTCACGGGCGCAGTCAGCATCATTCTCCTGCTGAACGGAAAGTACATATACGCGCTGGGCTTTCGCACCAGTTTTCACCATCGCCTTGATCCAGTTCTCCTGCTCCTCAGCGGTTGGCCATTTAAAATATTGCCCCCAACCACGTGGATCGGCTTTACAGGTTCCGCGTGCGTCATCTTCAATTCGGTGCAATTCTGGCGCGTGGATCCCGGCAAAGCGGAAAACCTGAACGCCATCTTTTAGCTGAGCGCCGTCGCGGGTAATAAAATGTTCAAAATGAGATTGCTCCGCCGCCATTGCTCCGGCACTGCCCAGCGCCGACAGCAGAGAAATCAGAAGTATTTTTTTCATCGGGATATGCATTGTTCTTCTCCTTAGAACCAAACTTCGGCCTGTATGCCAAAATTGAGTGTGTCTGTTTCACCACTACGGGAATAGCCACCTGCACCGATTGAGCCAGTGCTCCAGTCGTAACTACCATCAAGCGCATCAGAAACACCTTTATCCCATTTCGCGTAGGTCGCGAAGAAGCGCAATTGCGGGCGGCTCCAGAAACCTGAATCAAACGTCAACGTTGGCGCTACGGTAATTTTCGTCAAACCACCTTTTCCTTTACCGTTCGCTCCCATGTAGTTTTTATCGTCGAGATATTCGTAGCCCAGTTCATACTGCATGGCGAAATTTTTGGTGATCTGATGGTAAGGCCGGATCCCGGCAACCCACATTGAACGCCCCCAACCATCGTCATCGCTGGTCCACCAGCGGTAGTTTTTATCTTTCTGGTAGAACGCGAAAGTCGACACTTCCAGATCTCCCATGCTGGCTAAGTTGTCCAGCACTATACGCCAGGACTGCGTATCCTCCAGATTCGCCCAGCCCCAGCCGTTTTTACCCAGTGAATCCGCGGCTGCCAGCCCTTTGCCATATTGAAGTGCAATACGCGAATAACCGCCGGTCAGACCGTAAAAACCGTCGAAGTTATAAACCGCCGTGGCACCGTAGCCTTTCTGCGCCGCCGTAGGATGGTTTTCATTGCGGTTCATTCGATGACCGATCAACTCCAGATCCAGCCCAGTTCCACCGATTTTCTTGAACCACAGGTTAAGGGAGTAGTCATCCGGATACCCCTGATCGCCGCGATCAACCGGATAGGCTTTGGTTTCATCAGTTGGAGAGAAGGCATATATCCCGGCATCGAATTGCGCGAATCCGAGATCCATCTTGTCGAAACCGCCGCCAGTCCCGTTGTACTGAATGTACTCCCAGTCAAACTGGTGACTTGAGGTGTTGGAGCTGCTGTAGCGTTTACCGGCCCAGAACGTCATACCAGGGGCAAAATCGAGGTTGCTCAGTTCGGCAAAACCTTCGCGGAACTGCGTTTCTTTGCCGTCATCGTCAGTACAGTTCCAGTCGGCCGTACACTTGGTCTGATGCGTCAGGTTGGCCTGAATCCGCGCCACCGCCCCCGAATCCGACTTCAGCGTTACCGTCGGGATCAGTTCAATTTTCGTGTCTTCCTCGTTACCCAGTCGCCACTTGCCATCAGGCATCAGCCCTACGGAATTCACGCGGTTGCCGTCGGTATTTGCCAGGATCCCGGAACGCATGTAACCGTGCAGGGCAAAGTCATATTTCTCATCTGCGCTGGCATAGTCACTGATTACCGCAAGGGCGATTAAGGACAGAGGTATTGATTTAATTAACTTTCTCATAGGTTCCCTTAGATTTTTTTATTTTCACTGCTTTACGTCGCAGAGGAAATGTAGGGATCCTTGATGGAAATGTACATCCATAAACGGAAAGCGCTTTCCATTTTTACCGGATCAAATCACACTTCTGAGTTCAGATGGAATAAATTTGTGAAAGGTGTCACAAAAAAAATGGCTTATCCATATTTCACAGATAAGCCGCTCAAAGGAAGGTTATTTTTCCAGGGCCATAAGCTGGCGTTCGTGAACTTTAAAGAAGGGGCGGTAGAGCATCCAGGCGTTGAAAATGGCAAACAGACACATGCACATATTTTTCCAGCTACCGTTTGCCGACCATGCGGCCCCCAGCGGAGAAGGCATTGACCACGGGAGCATAGCCACCGCTCGATCAAGTACACCAAGTTGCGTGAGATACCAGGCAATACAGGCATTTATCAAGGGAACAAAGATAAATGGTAGCAAAAAAACCGGGTTCATAATGATGGGAAAACCGAACAATATCGGCTCGTTGATATTAAAAAGCGACGGCAACAGCCCTATTTTCCCGACACTTTTAAGCTGCCGCGACCGGCTGCGCATCGCCATAAATACCAGAGGCAGCGTGGAACCAATACCGCCAATCAGGAGATAAAAATCCCAAAAGCCCTGCAGATAAATATGTGGCAGTACAGCTTCGCCCATGGCAAGTGCCCGTTGGTTTTCAAACAGATAGGTTAACCAGAACGGGTTCATAATACCGGTGACAATCAATGCGCCGTGGATGCCAACGAACCACAAAAGGTTACAGATAAACAATGAGATAAGTACCGCGGTCAGCGTATCCGAGGCAACAATCAATGGCTGGAGGGCTTCGCTTATCAGCTGCGGGAGGATCCGCCCTGTAGCCTGTAGCATTAGCGCGTTCATCACGCTGATGGATAACATGATCACCAGTAGCGGAATTAATATCTGAAAGCCGTTTCGCGTCATCACAGGGACTTCTTCCGGGAGGCGAATACACCAGCCTCGATTATAGAAAAAACGAATAATTTCAATTGAGTAAGCACTTGATATCAGTGCGGTAAATAGCCCCATTCCTCCCAGAAAAATGTTAGTAGCCCCATTATCGCGAAAACCAATAAACAGTAAAAACGAGAGGCATCCGGTTAATCCGCAGAGCCGTTCCGGGAGTTGATACTGTTTGGCGAGGCTGGCGCTGGCACCAAAGGCCACAATCAGAGCCACCAGTCCGAGCGTCAGTTCGAAAGTTGGCAACAACACTGGACGCAGTTGCAGGTAAAGTTGTCCAAAGAACGTCGAACTGGAAATGGCTACCGGCGGAAACAGGAGCGGCACCATCAGACTACCGACAATAACAAAAGGCATTGCCAGGGAAAAGCCATCGCGCATCGCGGTAATATGCTGATTTCTCGTAATTATATTTGCTATGGGAGTTAAACGTTGCTCTATTAAATCCACAACAACATTCATCAAATGAATGTTCATAATTCAACCTTAGTCATTCCTGAATAACCGCGATGATCGCGCACATCACGACAAAGTGAAAGTCTCCCTCTGGTGATCATGGTCACAATTAGATAATCCATTCAAGGAAAGCGCTTTCCGTTTCGTTCCAAGATAACTATATTCCAGCAATCAGTTAACAGGAGTCGTTATGAAAAAAATCATGTTGTGTTGCTCTGCCGGGATGTCCACCAGTCTGCTGGTAAAAAAAATGGTTGAGGAAGCCCAGAAGCGTGGAATGGAAGTGGAAATCAAGGCCTTTGGCGTGGCCGAATTTGCCGAACAGGTTGGCCACTACCAGGTGGTGTTACTGGGTCCACAGGTCAAATACATGCAGAGTGATCTGCAAAAACAGGCCGACAAATATGGGATCCGAGTCGAGCCGATCAACATGATGGACTACGGCATGCAAAAAGGGGGCGCCGTGCTCGATTTCGCTCTCACCCTCATAGATAACAAATAATTAAGGGAAATCCCATGAGCTCTCTGTACTCTAAACTCATCAGCGTCATTGAACAGAAAATCACACCGATGGCAGGTGCCGTCGGTCAACAAAAGTATGTGACCTCTATCCGTGATGGTTTCATTACCGCTCTGCCCTTTATGATCGTGGGTTCATTCATGCTGGTGTTTATTTTCCCACCGTTTTCGCCTGATACCACCTGGGGGTTCGCACAAGCGTGGCTGAAATTCTCGCTTGATCACCGCGATGCGTTGATGCTGCCATTTAACTTCAGCATGGGCATTATGACGCTCTTTATATCGGTTGGGATCGCCGCAAGTCTGGCGAAACACCATGAACTGGATCCGCTGACCGCCGGAATGCTGTCATTGATGGCCTTTTTATTGGTCGCCGCACCACTGAAAGACGGGCAGATCTCCACGGCATATTTTTCCGGTCAGGGGATCTTCACCGCCATTCTGGTCGCCATCTATTCCACCGAACTGTATGCCTTCCTGAAACGGAAAAATATTACGATCCGCCTCCCGCCGGAAGTACCGACAGGCGTGGCACGATCGTTTGAAATTCTGATACCGGTTCTGGCCGTCGTCGTTACTCTCCATCCACTCAATCTTTTTATCGAATCACAGCTGGGTATGATTATCCCGGAAGCGATCATGTCGCTGGTGAAACCACTGGTTGCCGCCTCCGATACCCTGCCAGCAGTGCTGCTTTCTGTGTTGGTGTGCCAGGTTCTCTGGTTCGCCGGCATCCACGGCGCGCTAATCGTCACCGGCATCATGAACCCCTTCTGGATGGCAAACCTGTCAGTTAATCAGGCAGCAATGGCGGCTGGCTCAGCGATTCCTCACATCTACGTTCAGGGTTTCTGGGATCATTATTTATTGATCGGCGGCGTCGGCTCCACACTGCCGCTGGCCTTCCTTTTATTGCGCAGCAAAGCCATCCATTTACGCACCATTGGCCGCATGGGCGTGGTACCAGGGCTATTTAACATTAATGAACCCATTTTGTTCGGCGCGCCGATCATCATGAACCCGCTGTTTTTCCTGCCATTCGTGCTGGTGCCGATGGTCAATGCCACGCTTGCCTGGTTTGCGCTGGATCTCGATTTAGTGAGCCGAGTGGTCTCGATGACACCGTGGACTACACCGGCTCCTATCGGCGCGTCATGGGCCGCCAACTGGAGTTTCAGTCCGGTCATTTTATGTCTGATGTGTATGGTGACATCCGCGGCGATGTACCTTCCGTTCCTGAAAGCCTACGAAAAACAGCTTCTTGAACAAGAAAATGAAAACACGGTTGAACACACGCAAGACGCGGCGCAATCCGTCTGAAAGACGTAAACAGAGGTAATACATGGAATTAGAAGAACAAGTTATGGGCATCATCATCAACGCGGGACAGTCACGCAGCCTGTGTTATGAGGCGCTAGGTTGTGCCAAACGTGGTGACTTTGAAGCTGCGGATGAACGAATGAAAGAGGCTACGCACTATGCCCGCGAAGCACATCTGGTGCAAACCCAGCTAATTGAAGCCGATGAAGGCGAAGGAAAAACCAAAATGACGCTGGTGATGGTTCACGCCCAGGACCACCTGATGACGTCCATTCTGGCCAAAGAACTGGTGACTGAACTCATCGATATCTACCGTAACCGACCACACCAGTCATAACGATAACCAGGAGAGGCTTCGGCCTCTCTCTCTTTTTTACAGAGGATTGTATGCACTATCTTGGACTGGATATTGGCGGCACAAAAATGGAAGCCGTGCTGCTCTCGCCTCAGGGGAAGTACCTCTGGCGTCAACGACGGCCTACACAGAAAGACAGCTATGATACTTTTATGCTGCATCTGGCCGACCTCATTAATGATGCACGCGTGGTCAGCCCAGTGCCATTCAGCGTAGGGATCGGGTTGCCGGGTGCCATCGACCCGCAAACCGGACTAATCAAAAACTGTAATTGTCTGGTGCTCAACGGCCACGATCTTAAAACCGATTTGGCTGGTCGTATCCAGCAACCAGTGTGGATTGCCAATGACGCCGATTGTTTCACCCTCTCAGAAGCGGTGGACGGTGCAGGTGCAAACGCGGATACCGTTTTTGGTGTGATTATAGGAACTGGCTGCGGCGGTGGAGTTGCCGTACACAAGCGCTTATTACAAGGCCCGAATGCCATTGCCGGTGAATGGGGGCACAACCCACTTCCAGGCTATACACCAGCGTTTGACGGGCCTATACAACCCTGTTATTGCGGTAATATTAACTGTATTGAAACCTTTATTTCCGGCACCGGATTTGCCCGTCGTTTCCCGGCTGAACTGAAATCAGAGAAGATTATCGAAGCCGCCGAACAAGGAGACCCGCAGGCTCGTGCACACTGGCAGCATTTCATTGACGCGTTCGCCCGGAGCCTCGCGTCAGTCATCAATATTATGGATCCTCAGGTAATTGTGCTGGGAGGGGGGCTATCAAACATCAGCAGAATTTATCAGGAGCTTCCGGACGCCATAGTGCCGTATATCTTTTCCAATTCCTGCCACACGCGCATTGTTCCGGCCCGATTTGGCGATGCCAGTGGTGTACGCGGCGCGGCCTGGCTTCCAGGTCTTAATGCGCGGGAAACATGACGTTGACGACAGGTGATGTGGCGATTCTTCGGGTGGGTTATGTTAAGATGATGAAAACTCACCACGCAGAAAACACTATGCCAACGATGGATGATGTATCACGATTAGCCAATGTTTCCAGAGCAACGGTTTCCCGCGTGCTAACAGGCACGCGAGGCGTCCGCGAAGAAAGCCGTGAAGCGGTTTTACGGGCGGTTGAAGAGCTGAATTACCGTCCAAGCTTTGCCGCGCAAAACCTGGCGAGTCAGTCATCAAGCTATATCGGCGTGGTGCTTTCCTCACGTGAGGAGAACAGTGGTGCACGTTTACTACCCTCGCTGGCACGCGCCATGAAATTGCTCAACAAAACGCTGATCGTCCAGTATGTCGATAACGCCATCGAACATGCTTCTTCTGTGGATGATCTACAGCGACAATGCGCTGCCGTTGTGGTGTTTGGCCCTATTGCGCCGGGAAGTGCCGATAACGTTATTTCATTTGACCGGCCAGTCGTAGACGCGAAAAGCCAGGGTTACGATTTCGCTTTTGCTGCTGAGAGCGCCTGCCGCTACATGATCGGTAAAGGCCATCGCAATATCGCGCTGGTTATCGATAATGATACAGATGACACCAGCAAGCGGATGGTGGAAGGTTATCGAAACGTGCTGCAAAACTACTCCTTCCCGTTTAATCGCCAACTGGTGCTAACGGCCAATGAGGACGTAGAACGCGCACTACTCACGCTGATAAATAGTTTGAGCAAGTTCACCGCTATCGTAGTAAAGCGAGACTCTTATGCAGCAGAAGCAATGCGCTTGTTTCGTGAATTCAATATATCCGTACCGCAGGAAGTGTCGTTGCTCAGCCTCGAAGACTCGTCGCTGGCAACGCAGTTATACCCGCAACTGACATGTATTTCCTGGCCGATGGAGCCCCTGCTGAACCAGTGTGTACAACGCATTAAGAGTCTGGTTGAAGGTCGTCCACTTCGCGAAACGGAACTACCACCAATTATTGGTAAGCTCACGCCCCGTCAGTCAGTGATGGAAGTGAGTTAATCCTATTCTATATGGGAGTAATATAATGAATGCAGTCCGACCGTTAAGTATCCTTACTCTGTTATTCGTTGTTTCCAACCCCGTTGTGGCCCAGGAGGCGAGCCTGCCTCTGAAAGAACAAGTCCATACTGATGAAGGTACGATTTGCGTTTATGAACGTGCGGAACATCGCGAAAAAATTGTGATTCCTAATGGCCAAGAGTGCCCGCGGACTTTACAAATTAATCACTAACTGTAAACAGCAGTAGGTTCACTATCCAAATATATTTAATCAACATTTGGTCTAATGGTATACCAATGGTTTGTGGGGAATTGCGAAATCTTATAATGGGCAAAAGAGATGATGAATCGCCAAGGATAATCTAGATATTTCCGAGCAGTTGATAATATTGGCTTTCGTAATCAGAATTTTGCATCTGATTAATCGAACCATGCCGATGCCTGCAGTGATAAAATTTTCGATGTAATCAAAAATTTTATCACTGTAGGCATCTTCCCGCCTGCTTAAGACTTTTTTCATCCGCTCGTGGTTCTGTAATAGCAAAAAAGATTCCCGCACCGTGTTGTCCTGGCTGTCACCGTGATTGCTAGGAAGCTGGTCTGAGCCCTTCACCTTTCGTCACAAATTCAAAGCGGTAATGTCAATGACGCTCCTTCAATTGATGCAACTTCGACAGCTTGAAGTTTAGTGCATGCTACTGATATATTTGATAAAACTCGTATCCGTGGGACATGCACCAAGCTACGAGAGCTCTTCGCAGTTCAGCAGGTAGTCCGCACGAATATTTGGGACTACCACCGAAGCAGTATGCAACCACCGTTTTTGGCACATAAGGATGATGCGGTAAAACCGCACAGCTAATTACGTGTTTTGCATCTCCGCAGAGAACAGGATATATCCTCCCCCTCCTTGATAGCCGCCAGCAACGGCGTGCCATTTCATTTGAGAGCAAGGATCATCCCTACTGCCCCAGCGACGAGAACGGCATCAATGAGAAGCTCGAACGTATGCGTCTGGAGTTTCTGGACGAGGCGTTTCGCAATCATCGAACCGACGAACAATGCGATGCCAATGGCAAGTCCATGTGTGAGGACAGGCTGCGCGAGTGCGCCCGATATACCGAACGTAGCTAGCTTGCCAGCGTAGAGCAGGATTGCGCTTGCCGCCTCTGATCCCAAAAATACGCCTCCACTCATTCCGTACCCGGTAAATACCGGCACGCTGAGCGGCCCGGTGGACAGCACGAATCCGGTCAGAAACCCGACAATCGCCCCGGCAAAACTCATGTGCCAGAGATTCAAGTGGAGGTTCGATCGTCTGATGAGACGGCGCAGCGGGATCATCGCAAGGAAGAAAGCTGCCAGGAATACCTCCACTGTGCCAGGAGAAATCGTAAGTAACGTGTGCGCCCCGAGAACAGCCGCAGGAACTCCCGCCAACGAATAGGCAAACACCGGTCGCCAACGAATCTCATGCCACCAGACAATCACCCGTCCGATGTTGCCGAAAAGGGAGGCGATCGCCATAACAGGCACAGCAATCCGTGGCCCGTACGTGGCGACGAGGACGGGCAGCATGATTAACGACGAGCCAGTGCCGACGACACCGCTGAGTACTCCGGCACCGAGAGCGACGAAGAAGAGAAGTAAGAGTGCAATCATCGGCTTTAGGATCAACCAGGGCCATCGCTCGCAGCCGCAAGAAGCGGCACCAGGATGTCGCTGATCGGCGTTGGAACGCTGTGAACCCGGCCGCGACGCGCAATGACACCGTTGCGGATATCCCATTCAAGCGGTCGGCCAGCTTCTCGATCCGTGAGGATGGAGGTGCTCATGTCTGCAGGAGCCGCCCGGAACTTATCGAGGATCTCATGCGGCACTTCGTCTCCGAGTTCAGCGCCCTCTGCACGTGCCACGGCCAGGCATTCCTGCAGATAAGCCAGCGTAAGCCTGGCGATATCAGCGCGGCCAAACATTCCTGAGCGGCGGTGCGTGAGTGCCATGAGTCCAGCCACCGCATTCTGCATCAGCTTGCGCCAGGCCAGGGAGCTGAAATTCGCGGCCAGATCTACGGAGCACCACGTGCCTTGCAGCGCTGCGGCCACTACACGGGAAGCTGGTGCGTCTGGCACGCTGAGGCGCGCCTCACCACGCAAGCGTACCGAGCCATCGGACTGCGCTTGCGCAGGGAACCACACGACAGCGGGAACGATCTGTCCGGGCAGAGAGTACGTAGCGAGCCTGTCCAACTGTTCGACCCCGTTCTGGAGCACGCATACAACCGTCTCCGGGCCAGTCAACGCCCTGAGCCATTCTGCTGCCGCGTCGATTTGTGTGGACTTGACTGCCAGAAAGATAAGATCAACCGTGCGAGTGATTTGCGCCGGATTCGTCTGTACCGGACCGGGTACGGTGATAAAGCGTTCGCCATCTTGCAAGGTCAGGCGATCGCGGGGAGTACGTCCACACAGCAATGGTGTGCGGCCGACTTCGTGTAACGCCGCCGCGACTGTTGTGCCGATGGCACCTGGACCTAAAACAGCAACAACTGTATTGATTTCAGTGTTCATGAATGCGGACTCCTTGCAACAGAATCTAATTACGTGGTGGTTGTGCCCTTCCCAAAGGACATGTAATATATTACATATGAATAAAGAAATTGGTAATAGAATTTCAGAAGGTGAGCAGCGGTTACAGCAATGGCTTGGCAGCATTCACGCTCGAAGCGGCGACCTCGCTGCAAGTGAGGCTAAAGTTGTCGATCTCCTGCTTGTGGATCCTTTGTTTGTCGGTACAAGCACGGCAGCACAGGTTGCCACCCGTGCTGGTGTATCACCGCCGACAGTAATACGCGCTGCACGAGCGATCGGGTTCACCGGGTTCACTGAACTTAAGATAGAGATTGCCCGGGCTCGTGGCACTGCCCAATTCTTTGCCCCGCCTGAAGTTCTTACAGCGGATGCGACGCTGGCATCAGTGCTGGAAACATCAATTCGTGCTGGTGTAGACGCACTGACTGCGCTCAGCGGTGCTATCGAAATCTCCGCACTTGATGAGGCGGTCGATTTAATCCAGAGCGCACGCCAGGTATTTGCATTTGGTGCTGGCCCCTCTGCGACGGTTGCCGCTGATGCGGTCTTTCGTTTGCGGACGGCGGGTGTGATAACCGTCAGTATCCAGGATTATTTATCAGCGATGATTGCTGCTCGTCTACTCGGTCCAGGCGACGTCATCATCGTCGTCAGTTCAACAGGGCGCACATCATCCACACTCTCCATCGCTGATGCAGCATCCTCGGCAGGAGCATCGCTTATTGCAATAACTAACCAGTACGATACCCCACTGGCGACACTCGCCAACGTTTCGCTCGTTGTTGGCGGAATGCCACTCCCGGCACAGATGGCCGCTGCCGGGAGTCGACTGGCCCAGCTCGTCGTTATTGATACGCTGGTCGCTGCTCTCACTCTGCGGGATAAAGAACAAAGTCGCCGGGCTGAACGGGCGGGTATTGATTTGCCCGATATGTCCTGATGCAGTTCAGCACGGTTGCAATGATTCTTACTGCTGCGGTAGCTCATGCAGTATGGAATATAGCCTCAAAATACAAGAGGGAAGACACTCTTGTGTTCGTCTGGGCGTACAGCTGTGCCTCAGCATTGCTGTGGGTCCCGTTCAGCCTCATGCTGATAGTTGAGGGACAACAGGAGCTCGACTGGAGACTCGCTGTCGGCGCAGTTATCTCGTCTGCACTTCATATCGCTTATTCTCTAATCTTGCAGGCTGGCTACGAGCGCGCCGAACTGGGTGTTGTTTATCCGATTGCCCGAGGAAGTGGGCCTGTTCTGACGATACTGTTTGCAACCCTTCTCATGGGAGAACGGCTTTCACCAGGCGCTTTACTCGGCGCTATTATCGTTATCGCTGGTATTTTCGTTGTCACCGGCAATCCGTTCAGGAGCGGAAGCCGACCACTACAGGGAATGATTTGGGGGGCAGCGACAGGCACCGCCATCGCTGGCTATACACTCTGGGACGGTTATTCGGTAATCTCTCTGCACCTGGATCCAGTGAGCTACTACGCCAGCACACTCCTGCTACAGAGTCTGATTCTTACCCCTGGTGCGATGCGGCGACGAAATCGCATTCCAACTGCTGTACGTGTGGATATCATCCCAATCCTTATCATTGCTGTATGCTCTCCCCTTGCCTACATCCTTGTACTGACGGCCATGCAGAGCATGCCACTGGCACTCGTCGCTCCTCTCAGGGAAACATCTATTATTGTCGGCTCTCTTCTTTCGTACTGGCTGTTTCGTGAAAATCATCTGGCACGCCGGATTGCCGGTGCAGTGGTGGTGCTGACCGGCATCGCAATAATTAGCCTTTGATCGCTTCGTTGGATGCCAATCGTCGTCTCATTGTCAGCGTGGATCGTTCGTCGATATATTCTGTTTATGGTACAGGTATCAAGTCCGCTTCCTCTGTCTGTGGCTGTTAGCGCCATTGAGATAAGACTGTATAAACCGCCATCAGTCCTAGTATTGGCATCCCGTACCACCATTATTTAAATGTTCTATGGACACACGCTGTTATTTGAAGGTTAATCCCTAGTCGAATGATTATCCATGTGAGTGCTTTTCCAGCCAGGCCTGATGGGATATGGCTGGCATAGATAGTTCAGTTTTCATCACCAGTTTGATCGCAAAGCTATGCCACATAGCACTATTGGCTTTATAATCATTAACGGTAAAAGTGGTATTGAATAGTGATACGCCGATGCAGCACATTCAACATGTAGCCTGATTCTGATGACCACTTTCGTTAGAAATGGCTTACTCCATACCGAGAGTTCGTGATGCTCAAAACAGAAGATCTCAACACCATGATATCAATTGATGAGATTCACTTTGCTGACTGGCAAATCTGGCCACAGCTAAGGATTCTGTTACATCGGGGTAAGCCAGTAAGAATTTCTGCCAGAACTTTTGACGTTCTGGTTGTTCTGGTGAGCGCTGGAGGTAAAGCGGTAAGTAAAGAATCTTTACTTACTCAAGTGTGGGGAAATGAAATCGTCGAAGAAAATAATCTTCAGGCACAAATTTCAGCTATACGCCGCATACTGGGACATGACCGCCATCTACTGGTTACTGAATTTGGCAGTGGTTATCGCTTCAATATCAACAAATTGCCAACTGAAACGTTCTCTAAATCAGAAATACCTGAACCCGCTGTTACCCCTTTTCTAGCGTCGATTCTGGGACGTGATAAAGCTGTGCAGGAATTATGCGCCTTATTGGATCAATACCGTCTGGTGACGATTACGGGCTCAGGGGGCGTGGGTAAGACTCGTCTGGCATGGGAAGTCGTCAGCCTTACACACTCGCATTTTCCTGATGGAATATGTGTGGCTGAACTGGCGCATATCACCGAAGCATCCAGCTTGCTATCTGTTATTTCACAAGCGCTCCATCTTCCATTAGCTGCCATTCATAATGATGCCGATTTACGGCAACAGCTTGCACGGCGTCGATGTTTACTGCTGATTGATAACTGTGAACATGTAATTAGTGAACTGGAACCAGTTATTACGTTTCTCCTGCACCTGGCTCCCCATATAAAACTGTTGTTGACCAGCCAGGTAGCGTTACAGGTTGCCGGCGAGCAACAATATCTACTACCGCCATTACAAGTTCCTGAGAGCGAAGAGGCTGATACCCACCAGTTACTGACTTTTGACAGTGTCCGCCTCTTTATCGAACGCGGGCAGGCCAACCGATATAATTTCCATCCATCAGCCAGCGAACTGTCGTTGATTGGCGAGTTATGCCGTCATCTTGACGGTCTGCCGTTGGCGATTGAACTTGCGGCCTCCCGTCTGCCAGTCATGAGTGTCAAAGAGATCTATAGCCGACTGGAAGACCGTTTCCAGCTATTGAGCAATACGCACAGCTCTCTAGTGCCCAGACATCAGAAAATACTGACCACGCTGGAGTGGACTTATCAGTTACTCAACACACGTGAACAACGATTATTTTGCTCTCTGGGGATCTATACCGATATGTTCAGTGTGAAATCAGTAAGCGACTTTCTGCTTATTAAAGACAAGCATCGCTGGCAGGTTGTTGACGATCTGCAAAGATTGCTGTCTTTATCCCTGATTCAGGTCAGTACTCAGGTACCAGAGACCCGTTTCCGCCTGCTGGAAACCATGCGCCAGTTCGCATGCGATAAACTCAGGCAACAGGGTGAATATACCGGTCTTGAGGCCCGTTTTGCCGGTTATTATAAAGATCTGGTAGAAGAAGCCCGAGGTGATTGGTTTATGCTGCCAACGGGACAGTGGCGTGAACGTTATAGTCATATGCTTAATGATTTGCGGAGTGTATTACAGCAAACGTTGACTGAGGGGGCAGATCCCTCTAAGGGGCTTGAGATCTTACAAGAGATGACCCCTTTTTGGATTGAATATTCACTCTACGATGAATGTCAGCGCTATATCTATCCTCTGCTTTATGAAAATACTTCTCGGGTAGTATTAACGCTACACCAGAGAATGAATCTCAGCGCTGTAGCAGGTAAGGCGTCAACCTGGGCAAAAGGCCCTACGCCTGAAACACATTCAGCCTGGAAAACCGCGCTGGCACTTGCAGAAAAGCTCGACGACAAAGAAATACGTTTACAGGCTCATTACGGATTATGGTTGTATTATCTCCGTACTGGCGAGCTGGATAAAGCGCTTGAGCATGCGCAATCTATGTGCGAGCTAGCACGGTCCATTAGTGACGAGGAGGCGATGGCAACCGGGCTGCGTATTCTCGGTGTATCCCTGCATTTTTTGGGACGTCATTATGTCGGGCGTGATTATCTCCAGCAATCTCTTGACTGGTATGAACATGGCGAATTAAGTCACTCTTTCCGTTTTGGTCTTGATCAAGAGACCGCCGGTCAGGCCTTTCTGTCTCGTTTACTATGGTTACAGGGTGAGTATAAGGCCGCGAAACAGATGGCATGGCGCGGTGTTAAAAAAGCCGCTCGTTTGCAGCATGTCTGTTCTCTTTGCTGTGCACTGGCTGAAGGCGCTTGTATGACAGCGGCACTGGATCGTAATCCACGTTGGGTTATAAGGGCCGCAAACTGGCTTATTCATCTGGCAGAAAGGCATGATTTGTATTTCTGGAAGACATACGGCGAGCTGTTTCTTGTTTGGGCCAAACAGTTCAGTCATACAGATGTTAGTCAGACCACACTGTTTAGCTCGTTGCGGGCGATGGGATTAGACTGGCAATATTCCCCCTTGTTGTCAGAAATTGATACCGGGTTATCGCTGAGAACCGCCCGCCAGGATCAAGAAAACTGGTGCACGCCTGAGCTGATGCGTCTTTCTGCCACTCAATTACCTCCTCAGGAGCAACGCCTGCTGTTGGAGCAGGCCCTAGACAAAGCGCACCAGCAACAGGCCCATGGCTGGGCCCTCCGTATTGCTTATTCATTGGCGACATTGCAGGCTGAAGCCGGGGAAAAATGGGCTGCTAAACAATTGATACAGGACGCTTTGCATGATGTTGATGTCTCAGATAGGGCGACGGATGTAAGAAATGCTATGGCACTATGTGCCCGAATGGAGACCTGAATATTTACGTCTCACGGTTATTAACATCCCCAGGATCACGAGCCCTGCCCCCGCTGTAGAAATCAGCGCCCAGTTATGAGTTGTCTCCCATATCCAGGTGGCAGTCAGTGAGCCACATGCTCCGCCAATAAACATAACGCACATAAATAGTGTATTAAGGCGGTTTCTGGCATCCGGACGCAAAGAGTAAATCGTGTGCTGATTAGCTATTAGTACACATTGTTCACCCGCATCCAGTAGTAGAATGCCCACCACCATACCCGCCATACTGTTCCATCTCCAAAAAACAGCCCAAGCCAGCAGCATGAGTATCACACCAAAAACAACCATTCGGAATGGTCCCTGACGATCGCTGAAACTTCCCGCCAGAGGCGCGCACAGAATACCGATTAACCCCAAAGCAGCCAGGGTTCCGGTTACCCCTGCACCGTAATCGTAGCGATGGGCTAACCAGAAAGGGAGCACGGTCCACAGCACGCTGAAGGAGGCAAACAGCATTGCTTGCGTAAGAGTTGCACCACGCACCTGCGGCTCGCTTTTCCACAGCTGTCCTAATGAACGTAATACCGCCAGATAGTTAAACTTTGGCGTTGGCAACGACTGAGCAGGCAAAATGCGCAAGATGAAAAATATAGCCAGCAATGTCATGATCGCTCCGGACAAAAATACACCGCGCCAGCCGAAATACTGACCAATAAGGCCTCCGATAGCCCGGCCAGCAAGGATACCTGCCAGGACACCGCTCATCACCGTACCCACGGTTTTACCTCGTGCAGAAGTTCTGGAGAGCGAGGCGGCAAGCGGCACTATCTGTTGGGCTACTGTTGCAGCCATCCCGGTAAGGAAGGAGAAGAACAACAACACTGTCGCCGTTGGCGATAACATCATTCCGATCAGTGCCAGGAAAAGCACCTGCGCTTGACGCAGGATAAGCCGCTGACGTTCAATATAATCGCCCAGTGGGATCAGAAAGAATAAGCCCACCGCATAGCCTAACTGGGTGCCCATGGGGATCAAAGAAACAGCCCCCCATTCATTGGGAAAGGATCCGGCAATTAAATTCAGGACAGATTGATTAAAATAAATATTAGCTACAACAATACAACAAATAATCGCCAGCATAAGAATCCTGGCAGAAGAAAGCTCATGATTGTCCGTTCGCATTGACCACTCCTGGCTCTAAACTCAATATCGTCTGGAGTATAAGCAGACGGAAATCCCAACTCTTTGACCGCTTTTTTCAGACGTCTGAATTCTGATGCACAAGCTCCTGAAAAAGAGATTTGTTACTAATACTGCTCATGTTATTAACTGTGCTTAACTTGAGGAGCAGCAAATGGATTTAAAACTGACTGGAAAAGTGGCTCTGGTAACCGGAGCCCGAACCGGAATTGGTTTCAGCATTTGTGAAGAGCTGGCCGTGAATGGTGTGCATTTAGTCATGGTGGCCAGACGAGAACCTGAGCTGATTCTGGCTGCGAAAAAAATATCAGAGAAATACGGTGTTTCGGTGCTGCCTGTTGCCGGGGATGTGACTGATCCCAAACTCCCTTCCCTAGTGGTTGAACAAGTGGAAAAGGTTTTTCAGCGTATTGATTTACTGGTAAATAATGCCGGAAGAGCACATACGGGAACGCTGTTAACCACTTCGGAAGAAGACTGGCAGCTAATGACTGAGACCAAACTCTCCGCCATGCGACGTTTTTGTAAGGCCGTCATCCCCGGGATGCAGAAACGAAACTGGGGGCGTATTGTTAATATCTCATCCATTGGCGGTATCTATCCTAACCCGCAACTTACCATCTCACACGCACTGAGCGCCGCTATCAACAACCTGACCCGTAGTTTAGCACTTAGCGTGGCTCAGGATGGCATTCTGGTCAATGCGATCGGAGTGGGTGCTGTCGCGACGGATAACTGGGCGCAGAATATGCTACCGAATGTCCGCAATCGTCGTCCTGAACTGAATGACAGAACAGACGAAGAGGTAATTGCATTACTGGGTAAAGAGAAAACGCCTGTGGGCCGCTTTGGACTTCCTGAAGATATTGCTGCGATTACTGCGTTCCTGCTTTCTGGAAGGAATCAGTTTGTTACTGGACAGACAATCGAAGCATCAGGCGGAGCAGACAGATTTATGTAATTTCTTCCATTCAACTCAAATAATTTTGGAGGATTGAATTAGTTTAACCTGGTATTTGTTCTTCTTTTCAACCACTGCGAAATATGAGGCCGGACATGGGGGTCTGAAACGCTAAGAAGCCCCCGAGCCAATATAACCCAAACTTCATAACGCAATAGATACCGCGCCATGAAATTAATTTCACTGGAAAATCCATGGTATTTTTTAAAAAACAATAGATATAGAAGGAAACCACTATGTCAAAAAAACAAACCCTATCAAATACAAACTATAGTTCGCCTGACTGGCTGACTATCCGTGAAGCAGTCGACGTGATAAATAAAAAAGGACTGAAAATTAAAAAAAAGTGACATTTACAGACATGCATTACATGGCAGCATTCATCTCTCTATTTACTTTCAATCGCCAATTACATTACGTAAAGTACAAAGATCGGGCTACAAATTAAGGCTTAGATCATCTGAGATGTCATCAATAAATCGTTTGTGCCTTCTTGAAAAGAAAACTTTTATTAAGGGGCATAATTTTATTATTCGCACTACTGGCAAATATATCATTCCCACAGAGAGAGTTATCGACACTCTATTGATTGGATATGAATATGTTCTAGTACAAAAATTACTTGCCCAATCTCTTAAAATACCATTACCTGTAACAGGAGCTATTGATTTTAATCATGGCATAACAGTTAGCTTACAAGGAGAAGTATTTCAACTATTCGAAAGAATGACATGGCAAGAAAGAATAACACAAAAAATTATGCAACTCCCTAAAAAAATTTCACTAGATGTACATGAAGATATATTCTCACAGAGAATAAATAATTATCTGGAAAAAGAGTATTTTCCGGTTCATCTTTTACCTCGGGATGCCTGGTTTGTTATTCGACATGCTGAACTTGATAAATTAATTGACATCACAACCAATAACAGTGTGCCCCCATCATCTTCAACGCGAATATCAACACCACTATCTCGTTTTTTCTGGCTAGCCTGTAGAAACAATGAAGTCATCCGTCCATTAATTAATAAGCCGTACAAACTACTATCAATTTTCGAACAATGGGCATCTGACGAAGGCATTACCGACAGACTCAGTGGTGATACGTTAAAAACTGCACTCGTACGCGGTTCCCCCACATCAATGTCGGATTGACGCAAGTGAAATTTACTAAACCCAAATGTCCGTATTAAGGACTCTAAAATCAGTAATACGGACATAATTAATTTTTCTGACTCTTTTTTCCTTGTCACCTCAAGGGACATTGTATTTCTGTACTACTGGTATCAATACATATCATCAATTATCAAGCATTAGAAAAGTAAAAGCAAAACAGTACTTAAATGCTCGCAACCACGCATATACATAAAAGTCACTCCTTATTAAAGGAGGATTTAGTCGAATTGCATAGGCTCGCTCGAATCCAAAATCCACGAAATAGATTAACCTTAGATCGTCCAACTATTAAATACATACATGGGTTCGTAATTACATTCCAATTAATGAATCCGACTGTACTAACCGATACCTTACACATGCAAAAGCATGAAAAAAAACATATTGCACAGGAAGCCTTAAGTTCATTCACAATGAAATAAATGAGAATTTTTATTTTTTTCAAGAGTCTTTAACAGAGGTACTAAGACCATTATTACAAGATGAACCCCGCCCATAATCCAGATACTTACTAAGGATTTGAAAACTCATCCTTATGATACGGGTAATTGCCTTACCCCCAGGAAGAGTTATTTTTAATATTGACGGCATTTTTTCTATACCGGTGTGGTGGGATATTATATCTTTTTCGAAATGCCCTAGTTAATGATTGCTGAGAGTCAAAGCCAAATCGCATCGCTATGTTTATCAAAGGTTCATTTGTTGTGATAATAGCATCTAAAATAAGACATAATTTTTTCTCTCTGATGAAACCTCCTAGACTCTGACCGGTTTCAGATAAAAACACTCTCTGCAAATGCCATTTTGAATATCCGGATTTGATAGCCACATCATCAATTTTTAGTGGCATCTCGATATTATTGTTTATCCAAATAATTAAGTCATTTACAAAATCTTTTCTGTTTTTCATAACCGAAACCTCATAGTTACTCTACCAGAAATACATTCTCATCAGGCATTTAGATCAAGAACTGACACTCCATAAGTTCTGCATAAATCCTCAATAGAGACCATACTTTTTATTATGGTGTGATGGATATACTCGCAGACAGTCCAGCCACCAATTCAACTCCATCCGGCAATCTGTCAATATGAATCCGAACCGGGATACGCTGCGCGAGCCGCACCCAGCTAAAGGTTGGCTCGACATTAGGCAGGCCAAGCCCCCCTGTCTCGTCATTGTTATCATCTATTCCGCGTCCGATACTCTCAACATGACCCGTGATCAGCGGCTTAAATCCCATCAGCGTAATGTGTGCAGTATTTCCCGTGCGGATATGTTGCAACTTAGTCTCTTCAAAATAGCCAACTACCCAAAAACTATGGGCATCAATGATGGCAACTTTAGTTTCTCCCGCTGTGGCATAGTCGCCAGGGCGAAGCCGCAAATGTGTGACATAGCCCACAACCGGAGACCGAACAATAGCATGCGATAAGTTAAGCTCTGCAAGATCCAGCGCGGCCAGTGCACCGTGGTAATTGGCCGCAGCGACGCTGGCTGCGCTGGCTGTTTGCTGTAAATCCTCGCTGGAAATCACCCCTTTAATCTGAGAGCGTCGCCTCGCCGCATCCTGGCGCATCAGCATTTCATGACGTTTCGCCTCAACATCAGCCTGGGCGCTGACCACTGCCAACCTCAACCAGTGCGGGTCAATGGAATAGAGCACATCGCCCCGATTAACCCACTGATTATCGCGGACGGCCACATTCAGAACCGGTCCCGAGACATCCGGCGCAATCTGGACCACATCCGCACGAACCCGACCATCGCGGGTCCAGGGGGTTTGTACATAATGTTTCCAGAGAATAAAAGCCAAAAGCGTAGCCACCGCCACAGCGCTGAACGTCAGCACGTAGCGGCCCAGTAGAGAAAGTAACGATTTCATTTAAAAAACCCCAGTTCGGTCAGCCCCTGCAACAGCAGGTAAAAAGTAATAATGAAGACGGAAAAATCGATCATCGGTCTAAAGGGCAAGCGGCGGTAACCCTTGCTGAAAGAGAAAAGATGTACGAGAAATAGTGTACAGGTCAGTGCAACGAGGGCAATTACCAGCAGACCGGGTACAAAAACGCCCTCAATATTGAAATCATTGATCATCGGCAGACTCCATTTCCTGAGTGCTTAATGCGCAGTACAGATCAACCAGTTGATTAACATGATGCCGCGATAGTTCATCTGCTTCGGACAGGCTACGCTCAGCCAGGCTGACAATCCGTTCAAGTAAGGTGTTAATATCCGTCGAGTGTGTAAGACAATTGAGAATCTCTTTTATTTCTTTGTCTGCATGCGCATCCCATCGGCGTAATCGCATTACACACAGGCCTATACGCAGGGTGTGCAAAAGATGATTCAATGCCTGTTCTGATGACTGTCCGCTGCGCGGCAAACGCGGCAGTATCAACGCAGCCCGATCGATCATCAGGTTGATCCAGAGAGTTTCATCAGTATTCAACACACCTTTCACGCTGCGGTTAATATCGCGCTGGCATAATTTAAGCAGGCGATTTATTGCCGCATCTGCCTGCACAGTCTGCAGAAAGCCCATGCTGAATACCGCAAAGCCAGTTGCAGAAAATAATGCGATAGAGGTATTCACCGCCACGGCAAAATCCCCGCTGTAATGAGCACCCAGCTCGCACAAAATAGGCAGCGTCAGTGTGATCCCCATCGCCATAAACGTGGTGGGCGGCCTTGCCTGGAGCGATCCGGCAAGCAGATATACCGGAGCTAGAACCACTACCAGCACGATAAAATCACTGACTTGTGGTAGGAGAACGAAGCTGTAGATCAGGCTTATCACAACTCCCCAGAGGGAACCAATGATGTATTTCACAATATGTGGGGCAGGCGTATCGAAGCTGCCAAAAAGTGTGCAACAAACGCCAAGGATAGATACTGCCGTACCGCCATCAGGCCATGCCGAGAAAATCCACACCATGCAGCCGCTCAAAATGATAGTGAAAGCGCCCAATGCGGTGCGGGCAGCAGTAAGAGGATCGCGGTGGAATACATACCCTTTCACGGTATTCATTTCTGAGTGCGCAGGCATCTGATTCGCGTGATGAATGGCATCCGAAAGACGATAGCACTGCTGCACGAGGACAATGGCCTCTGTCAGGTAGCGCATAAAACTTACATGCAGTGCTTCTACAAACGTCAACTCATGTACGACATAGCGCTGCAGTAATTTTTCACTGCGTTTTTTGAGCGCTTCCCCCTCGCTTTTAAATTTTCCTTCATCTTTGCAGGCCAGCCAGACCTCAACATCATCCATTAAAATTTGCACATCGAAAGGTATCTTCGCTATCAGCGCTAAACGGTCACGTAACTCACAGTTAACAATGACTAATCGCGCCAGCCTGTCATGAAGCCTTTTTCTCGCTTGCCGGACCGGTACAGAGAACGCAAAATCATAAGGGATATGATGGCTGATGCCCTGCAGGAACTGCAATGTCAGTGCCATATGCAGCGGCGAGGAAACAGGATCGGGTTTGCCTGTTAAAGTCTCTGCGATACGCTGTCGCGCCGCGAGCAGCGTCTGCGATAATTTACTGTTGAACTGGCCTGAGATGCGCGCGGGCAATACATAGCGATGAATAAGTGCCGCGCAGAAGATACCGATCATGATTTCCTGTACCCGAGTGATAGCGATGTCAAAAATCGCGCCAGGATCGGATACCGCAGGGAAGCCAATCAGACTCGCAGTGTAACCAGCAAGGACAAAACCATAGGCCCGGGGCGTACGTTCCAGCAAGGACAAATAGAGGCAGAATGTAATCCAGCCTGCCAGTATCACGCTGCAAAATACGGGGGAATTCACGAACGTGGGTACAATTAATACCGTCATTCCAGCGCCAATTACCGTTCCCACCAGACGATACAAACTTCTGCTTAGCGATGCTCCGACGGAGGTTTGTGAAACAATATATACGGTGATAATTGCCCAGGAAGGTCGCTCCAGGCCAATTGATAATGCAATATAGTATGCGAGCATCGCAGCGGTAAAACTCTTCGCCGAATAGAGCAGAGCGTTCGCATCATTCAGTAGTGAAGGAGAAGCCATACCGCGAAGACGATGGCATATCGTGTGTAAAAAATGAAAGTAACTCGCGTTAATTTTTTTCATGCCGGAAATTATTACCGGCTTGCATATCCACTTAAATACTCTATTCTGTCAAAAAATACCTAAATGTTGCCAATCTATGTTACCTCCACTCGCCAATACGCTGTTCGATCCGGATACCACCTCCTGCCCCGCAGTCGCGCGTCATTTGGATTTTGTCGATTACGCGGCCGAAGTGCCTGTGCATACGCACCGCAAAGGGCAATTGATTATTGCCCTCTATGGAGCGGTCATTTGTCGTGCCGAAAATGATATCTGGATCGTGCCGCCTGATTGTGCCGTTTGGATCCCTGGGGGAGTGCCGCACAGCGCCAAAGCTACCTGGAATGCGCATCTCAACTATCTTTTTATCGAGCCAGGAGCCGCCGAGCTGCCGGAGCGATGCTGCACTCTGGCCATTTCTGGTATGATCAAAGAACTCATTGCCCGTTTAACCCACGAGGGCGTCGGATACCCACCAGAAAGCCATCTAGCCAGACTGACCAGAGTAACACTTGATGAATTAGCCACCATGCCTCAGCAGAAACTGAGCCTCCCTGTGTCGTCGCATCCTAAAATCCGCGCCATGGCCGATGCTCTGGTCAGTCAACCTGATGACCGAAGCACATTCAAAACATGGGCAAAAAGACTGGCGCTTAGCGAGCGTTCTCTCGCGCGTTTAATGCTGCGCGAAACCGGGTTGACGTTCGGACGCTGGCGTCAGCAACTGCAACTGATAATTGCTCTCCGGGAACTGGCTAGCGGCGTTTCGGTTCAGAATGTTGCAGCTAATCTGGGGTATGAATCGGTTAATGCGTTTATCACCATGTTCAAAAAAACAATGGGCAGTACACCCGCGCACTATTTTGCCGAACGGAAAACAAGCGCACACTTAACCGATATTTAGCGACATCAGGTTTTCCAAGAAACCAGAGTTGAGTCATAGAGTTGCCATATCCGTCTCCCTGTGCGGAGGATCACACCACAGAATCTTTAACACATGGAACCTCCAGCCAGGACCATATTGCCTCAGTCGCTTTAACGATAACAAGAATCAAAGGACAGTATTATATCTGCTGGATCGGCCTATACATGATCGGGAAGCACAATCAATTCAGCATTGTGTCAAGGAAGTAGTTGAGCATATATGTTTCGACCACACAGAACACTTCTATGACCATGCTTCATAGCGTATTGCTGCCAGAGTGGTAACGCCCCCTGACTGAAATTCGCAATGAATGTATTTAACCGCATCTTTTTATTCTCTTCATAATCACGCTAAACCATAACGCCGTTGCAACAGCGACACGCTGGAAACTGCCCTGCAGCATCCCCCTTCACCACATCCTTATCCAACTAACGACGCATTTATTTTACTACAAAACCGTACTAAGGACCTTCCCGTCCGTAATAAGGGGTCCTCGACTTCCCCTAAGTTTTCTGCTGTGTTTTTTTATTTTCTCTGGACACATACCAGTTATTCCACAGCAGGAGAATACGATGACATCACATCAGTTATTACGTTTAAAACAGGTCGAAGAAAAAACCGGCCTAAAACGCTCCCAGATTTACCTGTATATGAAAAGTGGTTCGTTCCCACGGTCTATAAAAATTGGACCGGCAAGTGTGGCATGGCTCGAATCGGAAATTGATGAATGGATCAACATTAAATTAGCCGGGCGAGAAGCCAGTTGAAGACACCTGTCTGTTTTACCTTCTTCCCGAACTACAGAGTGAGGAGATAATATGATGACCCCATCAGTTAATTACACCATTCTGACAGATGCTTTGCGCGCTTTGCATGAAGGGAATATTCGTTACTGCGAATTACTGGGATTTACTTTCGACGAAATGAATGCGCTCAGTCAGCTATCACTTGATGAACTCTTTGCCGTCAGCCGGATGGCAGCTCCTTTAATTGCAGTCACAATCCGTCATGATGTTTTGCATCATTTACTGGCGCAGGCTCACCAGGAATACCTGCGACATCAGCAGATTAACAAGGCCATCCGATTGGGTGGTTCTATCGCATTGCTCAACCAGTTTTTTGGCCTGACGTCTAATGACGTCTGCCTTCGCCGTCGGTTACTGGGTGTCAGCGTGCCGTATGGCCGGACGCCTGAACCGGATGAGAAGTCGGATGCTTCTATCTGGCGGCAATGGCAACAACGCCGGGTGGAAAACTTGGAGTCGCCAGATGCGCTGATGGCCATGATGCAGATAACTGAAGTCCTGCTACCAAAATTCCAAAGACTGTCTCTCACCACCGTCTGGAGGCGCATCACACTCTGCGAAAAGGAAGCCGCCAACAGGAGGGCATCACATGCCGGATGAGATCGACCGCGATCAGGAGTTCAATGAACAACGACTGGAAGAGATGATTGAACAGAGCCGTTTCAAACCAGGAACAACACCATCATTATTCCACTGCCGTTTATGCGGTAAACCTCTTCCTGAAAAACGACGGCAAGCACTACCGGGCGTAACAACCTGTACAGAATGTCAGGATAAACTTGAACGCCGTCGGTGTTAAATGTGAGCCAAAAGACGTATGAGTAATAAATTCTCATACGTCTTTACCTGTATCAGAAAATAAAAATAACCCCCCATAATTTACTTCTATTTCCTTTCCTGCTCCCCCTTTCTTTATTTATCCATCCGATTAACTCTTTCATTTTTGTTTTGAGTTTATCGTTCATGACTCGATCCAGATCCCTCATGCTGAACACGCCATTACAGAATGGTTGCCCTGATGGACGTTAATTCATCCGGGCCGAGTATTGCTCTTTAATAATACGGAACGGGCTGTCACAAAACCACAATTCAGGGTGCCGCTGAATGTTCTCGCTGACCCGTTAAAACCGGAATGCAGAATCGGGATGTGACCCGTTTATTTCATTCGTTGTCGTTCTGATGAGAGGATAATTCATGAGAAAACCCATCTACCACGTATTTGTCACCCAGGAAGGCACGCCTGATATGCAGGGCGAAAAAAACACATACTGGACCAGGGTTGGTGTGGCATTTGCCCATAACGGCAAACCCGGCCTGAATATTGTCCTGACACCCGGTATTGCGGTTTCCGGCAAACTGGTCCTGCTTGAGCCACGGGAGGATAGCAATCCGCCACAGAGTGCGGAGCCCGGCGAAACGGCGCTTTAACCCTTCTTTATTACTCCTTACTCCGCAGCGTGCCGGGGCCACTGCCTGTGCGCACTGCCTTCAATTCCGAGGCCATCATGCTTTCCACAACTGCCTTTCTGGCAGCGGCCATGCAGTGTGCCGCCAGCATTCATCCGTCCACTGCACTCGACGTGGCACGGGTGGAATCCGGTTTTAACCCTTATGCCATCGCCGAAATTATTCCGAAGGCCACTCGCGCCCCCCGAGATAACAATGTTATCTCCCATCAGCCCGCCAGCCGGGACAAAGCTGAGCTCATTATTCGCCGCCTTATGGCACAAGGCCGCCGTTACTCTGTGGGACTGATGCAAATCACCAGCACCAATTTCCATCATTACGGCGTGACGGCCTCTGACCTGCTTGATCCCTGTACCAATTTGTCCGTTTTTGAACGCATTCTCAGCGACTGCTACAAACGTGGCGGTTCCCTTAAAAGAGCGTTGAGCTGCTATTACTCCGGCAATTTTCGTATCGGACAACATCCTGAAGCGGCTTTTTCAGGGACCAGTTATCTGCAGCGGGTGGGTTATGTTTCGGCGTCCTCCCGCTATGCCGTACCCGGCACCCGCGAGGATAAATCCACAACGTCTACTCCCCTGGAAGCTATCCCTGCTGTTAAGCCATCCCCTCCCCGTCTGATCTGGCCGGGGACCGTCGTCCGGGGCGTCCCCGCGAAACTTCGTCAGGAGAAAATCGCCATCGCACAGACCTCAGCGCCATCAGTGCGCCGGAGCCTCTCCCAGTCACCCCTTCAGAAGGAAGAAGAATGACACTATTACGCAAGCTAAAGGCCGTTATCAGTCCTGTTTCCGTCGGTGTGCTCATGGTTTTTTCTGCACCCCCGGCGTTTGCCGATGGTTTCACTCGCGCAAATACCGTGATGGAAAAAGTCTCCACCGGCCTTCATGGTCTGGCGGCCATCACCATCACCGTGGCCGTGATCTGGGTGGGTTACAAGACCCTCTGGAAAGGCGAAAGCCTGTCCCAGTGCGCCTACATCATCATTGGCGGGATCCTGATTGGCGGGGGCAGTGAGATCGGCGCACTGCTGATGAGCTGAGAGGTCATCTATGGCAAAGCTGCTCAAAGCAATGAAACGCCCGGCGGTACTGTGGGGGGTGCCGATGGTGCCCCTGCTGGGTGTCACGGGGTTCACCATCATCGTCGCTGTCTGGACTTCCGTCGCTTTCCTTGCCCTGCTCCCGGTTGAATTTCTGGTAATGAAGTCTGTCACCCGGAATGAACCCATGCGGTTCAGCCTGATTGCCGTCTGGCTCAGGGCAAGAGGAAAACCGGCAGCAAACCGCCTGTTTGGCGCAACAACATTTATGCCAGTTGAGCATGATGCTGTTGATATAACGGAGTTTCTCAACGCCATGAAACTGAATCAATGTGCCACGCTCAGGAAGTACATTCCGTATTCATCGCATATTCATCAGCATGTTGTACGTTCACCACACAGTGATCTCTACTGCACCTGGGAACTGACGGGGACCCCGTTTGACTGCGAATCAGAAGAAACCCTCAGTATTGACCGCAACCAGTTGCACGGACTTATCCGCTCATTCGAGGGGATGCCGGTCACCTTTTATATCCATAACGTGCGGGAGCCATTCACCGATTCGCTGCACAAGCCGTCCGGCAACCCTTACGCCGATGAAATCAGCCGTTTGTATTATGCCTCGCTGGCGGCGGATCCGTTTCGCCGTAACCGCCTGTTTCTGACCGTCTGTTACCGTCCGTTTGTCAGTCTGGAAAAAGCCGGACGCAGACGCATGAATGACGGCAAGAAGCTCAAGGAGCTTGACGCTGCACTGCGGGAAATGCTGGAGATCAAAGGCTCACTTGATACCGCACTGTCACGCTACGCCGCACGTCCTCTTGGCTCGTTCACCGAAGATCACGCGGTATTTTCCTCCCAGTTATCCTTTTATGAGTACCTGTTGACGCACCAGTGGCGCAGGGTACGCGTCACCCGCTCTCCGGCCTATTCGATGATGGGGTCGGCGGAGCTGTTCTTTTCTGGCGAGTCCGGGCAGATAAACCACGCCAGAGGTACGCAATATTTCCGGGGGCTGGAGGTGAAGGAGTTCCCGGAGGAGACCACGACAGGGATGACGGACTCGCTGCTGTACGCCCCCTGCGATTATATAATCACCCAGTCGTACACCTGCATGTCACGTGAAGAAGCCCGCAAGGCCATCAAACGTACCCGACGCCTGTTAATGAGTTCGGATGATGATGCGGTGTCACAGCGACTGGATCTGGATGTGGCGCTCGACCTGCTGACCTCGGGGAAAATCGCCTATGGAAAACACCATTTATCCATCATAGTGTTTTCCCGCTCGCTGGACAGCCTGGTGGCCGATACCAGTGAAATCAGCAATGCCCTGAACAACCTCGGCATTACACCGGTTCCCGCCGCGCTTTCTCTTTCAGCTGCGTATATGGCACAACTGCCCGGCAATTATCACCTGCGACCCCGTAAGGGAGAGCTGAGCAGTCAGAACTTTGTTGAGCTGGCCGCACTGCACAATTTCTATCCCGGAAAGCGCGATAACGCGCCCTGGGGGGATGCGATAGCCTTGCTTCGCACCCCGTCAGAGGATGGCTACTATCTGAACCTGCATAACACGCTGGCGGACAAGGATGAGTTCAACGAGAAGAACCCGGCCAGTACCTGCATTCTCGGCACCAACGGTTCGGGTAAAACCATGCTGATGACGTTCCTTGAAAACATGCAGCAGAAATACGGCCGTCCGGACAGTTTTTCTCCGGATACGAAAACTAAACGGCTGACCACCGTTTATCTGGACAAGGATCGGGGCGCGGAAATGAATATCCGGGCGCTGGGAGGCCGTTACTATCGCATCACGCATGGCGACCCCACGGGTTGGAATCCGTTTTCGCTGTTGCCCACGAAACGCAATATCAGTTTCATCAGTCAGTTGATGAAACTGCTGTGTACGCGTAACGGCGCGACCATCACGCCCCGTGATGAACGTCGCCTGAATGACGCCGTACTGGCAGTGATGAGTAATGAACCACAATATCGCATCTATGGGATCACCCGTTTACTGGAAAATTTGCCGGAGCCTGCCACCCGGGAGGCACAAGAGAACGGCCTGAGTATTCGCCTGTCGCAGTGGGCGCAGGGTGGCGAGTTTGGCTGGGTGTTTGATAACGCATCGGATACCTTCGATATCAGCCACAGCGATAACTTTGGCATCGACGGCACAGAGTTTCTGGATGATGCCAATGTCTGTGCGCCGATCTCCTTTTACCTGCTGTACCGCATCACCACGCTGCTCGACGGACGAAGACTGGTTATCTTCATGGATGAGTTCTGGAAATGGCTACAGGATCCGATCTTTAAGGATTTCGCCTATAACCGACTGAAAACCATTCGTAAACTCAACGGGATGCTGGTTGTGGGCACCCAGTCCCCAGCGGAGATCATCAGGGATGAGATTGCGCCCGCCGTGATTGAGCAGTGCGGCACGCAGATCCTGGCAGCCAACCCCAGCGCCGACCGGGCGCACTATGTTGACGGGATGAAATTTGAACCTGAAGTGTTCGATGTGGTGAAAAATCTGGATCCGCAGGCCCGCCAGTATGTGGTAGTAAAAAATCAGTTCAGGCGTGGCGACACAAAACGTTTTGCTACACGCGTGACGCTCGACCTCTCCGGTGTCGGCAGATACACCAGAGTCATGAGCGGCAGCGCCGACAACCTCGAAATCTTTGATTCCCTTTACCGTGAAGGGATGCAGCCCCATGAATGGCTGGAACCTTATCTGGCTCAGGCACTCTGATAACCCAAAGGAGATCCATGATGAAAAGGCGTTTTCATGCCCTGATTTTCGCGTGCGTCATTGTCAGCCCGTTGGCGCACGCTGGTATTCCTGTCCTTGTTGATGCTGACCCGCTGCGTGAGGCCGAATGGTTGAAAGAAGCGCAGCGCTGGATGCAGACCGCGCAACATTATCAGAGCCAGATCCAGGCGTATAAAAATCAGTTAGCGACGGCCACCGGCGTCCGGGATATTGCAGATTTTGTGGATCAGGCAAAGAGTCTGAAATCGGATCTGGAAAAACTGCGCAAACCAGGCCAGACACTCAATGACCTGCTACTTTCCGGCGGCACCTCAGGACAGTTCCACGCGCTGTATACGAAGTACCGGGTTTTCGATACCTGCAATCCCGAACAGTCAGGACGCTATGCAGATACCTGCAAACAGCTGGTCATCAATAAGGCGATCCAGCTTGAGCAGACTGACGAGGTCCAGGAACAGGTCAGCCAGACACTGGGCGAGATTAACGGCCTCTCGAACCGTATCGCACTGTCCAAAGACTCAAAGGAGTCTCAGGACCTTGCCAACAGTATTCAGCTCAAATCAGTGATGCTGAACACGCTCACTAACCAGTGGGAAATGAGCGTGAAGGCAGCAGAAAAGCGCGAAAAAGTACTGGGGGATGTGCGTATTAAACAGTGGAATCAGCAACAGTTAACTGCGCCAACCCCTGATTTAAACGGCTAAAGGAGTCTCACATGCGTTTATTAACCCTCTCTTTCCTGTCCTTATTATTCATCATCAGTGGCTGCAAAGAAGAAGCCAAAACCACTCAGTGGTACAAAGATCATCCCGATGAGCTAAAAGCAGTGTATGAAAAATGCCAGAAAACCGGCGATGCCTCAGATAACTGTAAAAACGCCAATGAAGCCCATTATCAAATCCAGCAGTTAAATGCCCCCACTCCCGACCTGAACTCATAGTGAGGTTAATATGCCCGGTGGTGTATTTATCGGTGTTGAAAAACATCTGATAGGAGGAGTCACCGACGCCACAAAAGGACTGATGATGTCATACTCCTCCATGATGGTGGGGCTGGCGGCAACGTCAACCACGCTCTATATATTGTGGCGTGGATACCAGACCCTGGCAGGTAAGTTGTCCACGCCTATGGAGGATGTCACGTGGGACATCATGAGGATGGCAATAATCCTGTCCTTTGTGGCAAATGTCAGCGGTTATCTTGATGGGGTCATTGATGCCATTAATGGCCTGAAGGAGGGATTTTCCGGCAGTGATAATATCTGGCAGTTACTGGATAGCTTATGGGGTAAAGCGAAGGTATTGGGTAAAACGTTACACGACATGGATAACTCAACCTATGTAAAAGATGAGGGTATGACAGCTCAATTTTATGTCTGGCTCGGCATATTCGTTTTAATGATTATCACCGCCTTTATTTCAATGATTGCGGAAGTCATGGTTTTACTGCTGAGTATTACAGCCCCCATATTTATCTTTTGTCTGCTATATGGCTTTTTACGCCCCATGTTTAACAACTGGCTGCAAAATGTGTTCGCCGCCATATTAACTGTTATGTTTTCTGCAATATCGCTACGCATTGTCGTTAATTATTTAAACTCGCGGTTAGATATCGCAACACAGCTGTCTGCACAATCCAACATTGTGGAGCTAGGCGCTCAGGTCTGTCTGGCCGGTGTCTGTGCAGCAATACTGGTCTACCTCTCCGCAAAATTGGCCAGCGCGCTGGCCGGGGCCAGTGCAATCGTATCCATGCAGGGGCTGGCGGCGGTGGGTATCGGTGCGGCGGCGTTTGGTGCCGGGAAACTGGTTGCAGGAGCCGGTAAGCAGACTACCCGTACCCTTCAGGACACTATCCAGGGCTGGAGAGATGCCAGTGCGGGTAAACCCGGCAGCGGTCCGGGATACAGCGCAGCGCAGGCGCGTAAGAATGCGATTGAACAGATGATCGCCCGCAACGAAGCCCGGAGACTGGCGCGATCAAGAGAAACGGCCGTCCAGAAATTCCATCGTTAAACCTGTCATCCCTGCTGAGATACTCCCGTTAACTCCTCCGACAAAAACATAACCCTGTCTTCATCTCACTAAGGAAACACCCCATGAAACGCTTGATTGCGCTGGTTTTGCTGTGCGCGCTTTCCGGATGCGCGCAGTCCCCACGGCCCCCTGCCTTTGGTGGACAGGGCATCCCGGTGAACACCCCTCAGATAATGGCGGAGTTAAACAGTCATGAGTGAACAGACCATCATTGCGGATTCCCGCACCTTTGAACAGCAGATGATTGAGCGGGACAAACGTGCGACAAAAGCCGGGTTTATGGTGGGTGGTGCGGGCCTGCTCACCGCCCTACTTGCACTCATTGCCGTGGTGCTGATGCTGCCCCTGAAACAGACGGTCGTTGAACTGTACACCGTGGATAATCATACCGGACGAGTGGAACACGTCACCCGTGCATCGAAAACCAGTCTGACGGCGGAGGCGGCTTATCAGAAGGCGATGACGTCCGGTTACGTCAGGCTGCGTGAACGCTACGTTTACCCTTCCCTGCAGGACGATTACGCCACGGTACAGGTTTATAACAGTCCTCAGGTCAACGATGGCTATCTGGCGCTGTATGCCGGAAAAGACGCCCCGGACAAGGTGTACCAGAATGGGACAAATACGGTACACATCGACATTCTGTCAAACCAGATCACCTCAGGCACGGATCCCGATAAAGTTGCCACCCTCCGTTACAAAAAGACTATCCGCCGCCTCGCGGACAACAGTACCCGCACCGAATACTGGGATGCGCGCCTGACATTTCACTCCGACCCCGGCAGAGAAATGAGCGAAACGGAGCGTGAGGTTAACCCGTTCGGTTTTATCGTGACCAGCTGGCAGGCAGACCGTGAAATCCGGGGAGGCGAGTAATGAAAAGCATCACTCTTATCCCGCTGGCGCTGATGATGTGTGGCACCGCATGGTGCGCGGCCATCCCGCAGGCCAGCCGCTATGATGCCCGCGTTCAGCAGGTTGTCTATAACCCACTGAACGTGACTGTCGTCAGCACCCGGCCCGGCTTCATGACCACGCTGGTCTTTGACAGCGACGAAGCGGTTATCAGCGCCAGACCCGGTTTTGAAGAAGCGTGGGAAGCCACTCCGGACGCCAACCGGGTTAACGTCCGCCCGGTGGCGCTCGTTCAGGGCGCACCCGGCGCGGACGGTAACACCACGCAGGTGGTGATCCCCCCTAACAGCCGCGACTGGCATACCAACCTGCTGATCGTCACCACCCGTCGGCTTTACAACGTCGAGCTGAACGTCATCGATGATAAGTCACTGCAGCAGCCCGCTTTCCAGGTGAGTTACCGTTATCCAGGTGAAGCACAGGAAAAGGCCAGTCGTGAGACAGCGGCCAGAACGCTGGAGCGGGAGCAAAAACGGCAGCAGGCTGATATTCAGCAGGCCCTGAATGCCGCGCAGACGCCACACAACTGGGACTACCTCAAATATCCGGGGCGCGACAGCACCCGTATCGTCCCCGATTTCGCGTATGACGATGGCCGCTTTACGTTCGTGGGCTTCTCCCCGGCCAAATCTATTCCCTCAGTGACAAAAGCGCTGAACGGCCAGGAGCATGTGGTTAACAGCAGTATCCGCAGAAAAGGCAACTTCACCGTACTTGCCATACAGGAGGTCACGCCCCGTCTGGTCCTGCGTTCCGGAAACGCCGTGGTCGGCCTGGAAAATCGTGGTTTCGGTAAGGTCCAGGCAGCTGATGGGGCCACGGTTTCACCGCAGGTTGAGCGGGTGGAAAAGCACGCAACCCACTGACAACTAAGGAGTCATGCAGATGAACGATGAATACCCGCATCCGGTGCCTGATGGCGCAGAGCCTTCTCCTTCGCAATGGGATGACGATATTGCCGCGCTGGAGCGCGAAGCCCGTGCAAAGCGGGAAACGGCGCTTCTCACCGCGCAGGACGATGAAAAGAACGATCCGCTACAACCTGCCGTCAACAAACTGAAAAAGCGCAGGCGCGGGAAAGCCACCGCTTTTCTGGCGCTCGCCGCCGTTGCGCTGATTGCACTGGCATGGGCAGGCAACTGGGTATACCGCAATCTTCTCTGGCAACCCGGTGAAGAAAAGCAGCAGGATGCTGCGCCACAACCGAACCGGAGCGATTACCGGCAGCGCACCGATCTGGGTACGCAAGATACCGGTGCCAAAGCATCGGAACCGGCAGAAAACAGCCCGCGCATGACGACAGCCCCGGAGCCGGAGATGCCACCTCAACTTGATAAAGCCCATTTTTTGGTTAGGCGTGATGGTTCAGCAGCTGCAGCTCAAAACCCGGTCCGGACCCGGCAGCAGGAGATGACGCAGGCAACCTCTGACGGGCAACCGTTAGAAACGTTATCCACTGCTCGGCAAAACACCATAGCGCCACAACCCGAACTATCTCCTGCAGCGGTCCAGCGAATTCCTTACAACCCCGACCTGTACGTCCCGGAAAATACCGCTATTCCCTGTTCACTGGATTATCGCTTTGTCTCGGATCGGGCGGGAAAAATTCGCTGCACGATCGCCGAAGATATCTGGAGTGCCAGCGGTAATACGAAGCTGATTGAAAAAGGGACCACCGCCACAGGCATTTACCAGACGGGTGCGGAAACCGGGATGACGCACGGACAGGGACGCGCCTTTCTCATCATCACAAAGCTGCGTACCCGCCAGCCCCCTTATCTTGATATTCCGCTGGTCGATACCCGCGCTGCCGGAGGGCTCGGCGAGGCTGGCGTTGATGGATGGATCGACACGCATTTCAGGGAACGATTCGGCGGCGCATTACTGGTTGGTATGATCCCTGATATTGGGGCATGGGCATCCAACAGCGCCGGTCAGAAAGATCGTAATACGGACTATACCGAAAACAGCCGTCAGGCCATGGCGGATATGGCACGTACCACGCTGGAAAATAGCATCAATATCCCACCGACCCTCTACAAAAATCAGGGCGAGATCATCAATCTGATCACTGGACAGGATATTGATTTCTCCGGCATCTATACGCTGAGGATTAAGAGTGAATAATCGAAAATTTCTGTTTGGCGTCACCGCGACAGACGTCATCGTAAGGGACGATTACAACAGTGCCGTAGTCAACGACGTAATGTCACACCTTAGCGAAATCAGGAGAATAGTCATTACATGTTATCGTGCCGGGGGCGCATTGACAGAGCTCATCATTGACTCAGGAGAAGGACAACCGTTCTGCCTCACCATCTGTGAAGGTCCTCTGGATGCACCACCTGTTTCCTCAGATGATATCCGGCTGGCACATAAGCAGATATCGCTGCCTGACGTCACCGATATTATCATTCTCGTGACGACATTAGCTCGCTATGCCGGACTATCCCCATCCTTCTCCGTTGATGGAGAATCATCTTCCCTGCTGGAGTTCAGCTCGTAATAAATCGCCAGTTGACGCAGCTTTGATATTTCAAGGTTGATAACGCTTTTTCCTGCGCTGTTTTCCCGTTCAGAAACAACCGGATTGAGCAGAAACACACGGAAATATCTGACGTTCTCTGTGTCCAGAATTTCATCGATATAATGACCAAACCGACCTTTCGCCATCAGATCTTTACTGACATACAGGCGAACAGGTTTACCCTCATGTTTATCAAAGAAATTAAAAAGAAAACCCCGCCCATACCGATGCATCAGGGTCCCACCGCCATAGATGACGCCCGCGTACGGGTTAGTCAATCCTCGCTGAATATGCGTTATATATTCATGAAGATAAACCTGACTGTGGTGCATGATCCTGAGTCTCAACGCCCTGAACTCATCCTGAGGCAGCGTTTCTTTCGCTTCCTGCCATGTGTCGATAAGTCGCTGAAGCTGGTTAGTTCGCGTATAGCGGCTCCAACGGGGCTCTTCACCTGTACCGGGCTTATCATCATCCCCGTCAGGTTTTTTTACATATGCAGGAGTAGCAAGCTTAGCGGGATCGGCTGGCTCACCATCAGGATCATCAATTGAAGGATCAAAGCAGTTGATATAGTCCGTCAGCTTTTGCTTGGCTTTTCTTTCCGTGAAATCAGCTTCTGATTCGTCCGGACGTCTGTCCTGATCGGCATCTTCGGTGAACTCGACCCATTCACATCCGAACTTGTGAGGATGGGGTGAACGGAAGTGTGCGGCCTTGAATTTTTCACCATCTTCAGCTTTGACGTGATAGTTAACGCCACTGATGGTGACATTACAGTTGCGATCGCTACAGGAAAAAGTGAACCGCTTTCTTTCTTCCGGCTTTCTGGAAAAAAATTCCGTTCGCGCTTCATCAATAGACAAGCAGCGCCCCAGCTCATGGCAATAAGCGAACAGTACCTTCGTCTTCGACATGCTCCCTCCACACATTTATCCGATTCAAGGATATCACATGAAAAACATCTCTCTCGACCGCTATAAGAAGCGATTTTTCGGCGATTTTCTGGCGCTTACCGGACTGACGGAGATCGCCGTTAATCGTCCGGGTGAGCTTTTCACCAAAATTGATGGTATCTGGGAACAGCATACTGTTCCGCTGGATTATGAGGGCTGCTACAACTTTGCCAGATGCCTGGCGAAGCATCACGGCGACAATATCGAAGATATCAAGCCGGGGCTATCAGCCACGCTGGAATCCGGCGAACGTTGTCAGGTTATTGTGCCCCCGGCCTGCGAGCGCAACACGGTGTCCATCACCCTGCGTAAACCCTCACAGGTGCAAATCCCGCATCAGGACTATATCGCCGCCGGGTTTTATAACCGGGTGACGGGTACGGAAAAAACGCAGACGCACGATCAGGAATTACTGGCCTTATATAACGCGAAAGACATTCCGCGCTTTATGGAGAAATGTGTGGAATACGGTAAAACCATTGCGGTGGCCGGAGAAACCAGTACCGGTAAAACCACCTATATGAAGATGCTGATTGGTTATATCCCCCGCCATCTGCGTATTACGACCATTGAAGATAATCCGGAAATCACCTTATTTATGCATAAAAACTACGTCCACCTTTTTTATCCGTCGGAATCGGCAGATGAAAAAGGGTCAATTGTGACGCCCGCCAGCCTGCTGCGCTGGAATTACCGTATGAATCCCGACCGCATACTATTAACCGAAGTGCGTGGCGGTGAGGCCTGGGACTTTCTCAAGATAACCGGCTCCGGCCATGAAGGCAGTATGACCTCTATCCATGCCGGTTCGGCAATGGAAGCGGTGGACGGGTTTATTACCCGCTGTTATGAAAACCCGCAATGCGCCCGACTCCCTTACACCTTTATGTTACGCAAGGTACTGGACAGTCTGGACGTTATCGTGAGTATCGACCTGGACGGTAATGTGCGCAGGATGAATGATATTTATTTCCGACCACTGCACCGCAGCGCCTTTTTTGAGGAGATGAAAGCATGATGAAGGTTATCACTATGCTGCTATTTTCGCTGGTACTTTCCGGCTGTTCTTCACCCCCGCCACCGGTTCCTGTTGAATGGGATAAACCGGGCCAGTCAGTCAATACCAGTTTACCGCAATGGCAAGACAACCCGGTTATCATTCCTTCTCCGGTGGTTAAAGATAAATGGTTATTATCCATTCACGCACGGAATTTTAATGAGACACGCTGGACGCCCGCCGTATTTTACGCGATCACCCACTCTGCGCGTATTTTTGTTGCTGCACCATCAGGCGCAGAATTTTTTACTGCAAAAAACTGGCTACGCCGATATGGCGCAACAGGCGTTATTGAATATCAACCTGTCTCTGGATGCCTGACATGCAGCGACACTAGCATTTATTTTTCACATTAAATCCTCCCCTCACATCCTGAAATTAATCTTAGGGTAAGGTATCCATCATGAAATATTATGTTATTGCGGCGGCAGTACTGTGCATTGCTGCCGGGACGCCTGTTTATTCTTTCGCAGCCGACCCGTGCGAAGTGGTGCTTTGTATGTACGGTAAGGCAACCGGAAAAAATGGAGGAAGTGAATGTCGTTCAGCGGAACGTGCTTTCTTCAATATCATTAAAAAGAATAAACACGGTTTTTTACCCAATCACACACTGAATGCCAGAAAATCTTTCTTGGGAGAATGTACCAGTGCTGACCCGGAGGCGGTGAATAAAATCCTGCCCAGGTTTGGCAGGGTCAGAGGCTAATAAAACACTGCCGTTATCCTAATGTATTTCCCTGCATGGAGAAACAAAAGTGGATAGAGAAGACAAGTTTATTTCCAACATTCACTCAACGCATCACGACAGAATATCTGTCACGTGTATCTATGATTTTCTGTCAAAAAAAGCACATCAGGGATGCGGGCTTTATTACGAGATATATGAGAGCCGGTTTATCGGTTTATTACGACATCATCTGTCACAGCTTAATGAATCGGACGCAGAGAAGCTCAGGCGGCATGCCGAAAGTCAGGGAACGAAAATCGATGATGAAACGTACAGTGCGGCATTAAATGCTGAACGGGAATGCCGGGCTGAAATAGCCCGCGAACAGATGTGAATCACAAACATTAATACTGTATCGAATGACGCCACAGACTGACAGACTACGAGGTTTCAGGCCTGCTTATTTTGGCTTCAATTTCGGAGAAATTGTTAAGTCGTAAAATAAGCATGTGGAGCGCGGACAGAAAATTCAATTTCGCAGAAATTGCTAATTTTCAGGCACCGCGCCCACCTGCGAACATTCGCCCAAAGCGAATTGAGCAGGCCGGGGGGAGCCGAATAAATTTCGCCGCCCCAGCGAGCGAAAAGCTGTCGCCCACGACAGCGGTTTATTTGGGGGGCTTGCCCCGCACACCGTCAAGCCAGGTCATATTTTCCGCCCCAGCGGGGAATATTACCGATCAGGCGCGACCAACCCCTTTAAAGCAGCGTTCCCGTTTTTTGGAGCTTGCGAGAAAAAACAGGCGAAACGCGCGTCTTAAAGGGGTTGGTCGCGCGTAGCGGGCGACGGTGTGCCGCCTTTGACCCTGGGGGTTTTGGCGCGGCGTTCAGCCACGACATTACCCCCATGCGGTGGGCAATAAGGGCGTCCAGCCCGCATGTACTGGCGCACGCCGTTTCGTACCGGGAAGCATGCTTTCCGGCACATGGCCGCACAGCTGCCACCCTCTTTACCCCATACGCTCGCCCAATCTTTTCGCCCTACACCGTGGGGCGAATCGATGGGGCGATGTCATGGGGCGAATAGCTGACGAAGGAGACACGATGATTTTAAATAAGCTTGCCGCTTCACTGTCGCCGATAGTGAACGGGATGCTGGCGCTGCTCGCTTTTATGCAACAGCAACAACTGATGCTGGCATTATTAGCGGGGCTGACGATGCCGTTTTTTGCATCAATGAAAAGTGATGAACGGCAGAAAGCGCCGCTCTGGAAAAAGCTGATTATTGCTTTTTCCCTGCTGTGTTTTCTCTCCGGCACACTGGCCCCGGTCGTTATCGGCTTTTTTCAGTGGCTGTATAAGACCAGACTCACCAGTGATAATACGGTACTGGCGTGGTCAGTACGGATTGCTTTCACGGTAACCGGGATTATTTTTCATATTATGCTTCGCCGGATATTCACGCCGGAACTGGACAAAATAAAGAAACGCCTTGTTAAAAAGACCACCCTTGAACGGGAATTGCGCACCGATGTCCGCACCGTAAAGTCCTTGTTGCCGGAAACACTGCATTATGATCCGCAGGATTATATCGACCTGAATAAAGGTATTTTTACTGGCATGGACAGGGAGAACGAACCGATGTATCTCCCGTTAAAAGACTGGCAGAAACAACATGCGGATATTATCGGCACCACCGGAGCCGGTAAAGGGGTTGCCACTGGCATATTACTTTATCAAAGTATTCTGGCCGGTGAAGGTGTCTTTGTTATGGACCCCAAGGATGATGAATGGGCACCCCACCTTTACCGCAAAGCCTGCGAGGATGCAGACAAGCCTTTTGCTTTGATTGACCTGCGGAAACAGCAATACCAGTTAAACCTGATTGAAGATATCACGCCAGATGAACTGGAAGAACTGTTTGTTGCAGGGTTCAGCCTGGCGGAAAAAGGACAAGAATCGGATTTTTATCGCATTGATGACCGAAAAGCCGCACGTATGGCCGCGCAATTTGTCAGTGATAACCCATCGGCAACTCTCCGTGATGTTTATAACGGTGACTACGTTCAGAGCATTGCCGAAAAAATCAAAGCGTTTTTCGGTAAGATTGAAGAGCTGGCATTATTAAATGCCATTAATTCACCGGAAGGCTTTTCACTTAAACAAATGTTTGATGAAGGCGGCTGTTGTTATGTTATCGGCTCCATGCGAAACAGCAAAATTATTACAGCCCAGCGCATGTTACTGGTTCGCCTGTACCAGTTAGCAGAAAGGCGCGACCGTGTAACAGACGTACCGCGCCCCATTGCTGTTTATCTTTCGGAACTGAAATACCATTTATCCAGGTCAGCACTGGAGGGATTAGGCGCGGCGCGGGATAAAGGCGTACATATTATTATGGATCACCAGTCAATTGCCGATTTAAAAGACTGCCCGGCAGATTTGAAAGGTGACGCCGTTGTCGGTGCGGTCGTTGAAAATGCCAAATTCAAACTGGTTTACCGGGTTATGGACCCGGATACAGCGGAATGGGTGGCGAGAATGTCAGGCACGATTCTGGTGGATGACGAACTCCGTAAGGCTAAGACGGATAATATGCTGACGGAAACCATCGACAGTGAGCGCACAATCCGCCAGGCCGAACGTTTCTTTATTGACAGCAATATGATCCTGAACCTGCCCGATTTTGTCAGCTTTATCTTTACGACAAAAACACTACCTTCTGCCTCACTGATTTCACCGATAAAGGTCAGAAAGCGTCAGCTAAAAATCTTTTCGGTTTCCCCTGATATTGCCGCAGCGGCAGCCACGGTGAAGATAATGCTGGATTTTGGCGAGGATGATAAACCAGCCATGCCGGATGTGATGACAACGCACCCGGCTCTTTTCTTCGACGAAAGCGAAGTAAAACCGGTAAAACCGAAACCTGATGATGAAGAACACCTGTCCCCGCTGGATTTTTAAGGAGCGGTTATGCTGATTTCGTCCTTTCACGAGCGCCAGACGCGTAACAACAAAAAAATAAAACAACTGCTGAACTTCCTGAAAGAAGAAACCTACAGTGATTTTAAAACGCTGATGCAGTTATTTGGTTTCCGGGATCATAAGTCGCTTTATTCGTTGCTGGCAAAAACGGAGCGAATGGGGTTAATCCAGAAGCATGTGCTTGAATCACGGACAATGAAGATTTCATTATGGGGGATCACCAGCGACGGGCTGGCAGTGGTGTTAACCCCGAATGATAAAATCTTTCCTGCGCGGTTTGAACCATCAAAAATCACCGGCTGGACGCTGGAGCACCATCTTGATAATCAGGCTGCCAGGCTTATTCTGGAGAAGAAAGGCGCTTCGGGATGGATTAACGGCGACCGGGCCAGCTTTCTCAGCCAGTATCAGGTAAAACATCGCCCGGACGGATTACTGACGCTGCCCGGCGGTAACGTTATTGCCATTGAAACCGAGCGCCGCCTGAAAACCAGAGCCCGTTACCAGTCTATTATCGCCAGCCACCTGCTGGCCCGTACACGCAAGCACTGGATTTACGTTTTTTATGTTGTGCCCGATCCACAGAAGAAGCGTGCGCTTGAACTGCTGTTTGACAGCATCAGGCATGTCATCATCAACCATCAGCACGTCCCGCTGGAAGAACGCCACCGCCGGGTGTTTCGCATGTATACCTTTGATGAACTGAAGCGTCTGTCATTAGACAGCTCTACGTAAGCTTTTACTCAGGCCATCGAGATGGCCTCAACGGCCTGGTGGCGATACTCGCCATGCCGGGCATTTTTTTATTCCACTGCCAGACACAGACTGTTCGGTACTCGCTGTGCTGCGTTCCGCCTCAGTCTGCGCCTTGCAGCGTTGCCGGTTAAAAACCATGTAACCGCATTCCCTTGCGGTTGTCCGGCTCCGGCCTCAGAGCTTATCCATCAGATAACGATGCGCTTTAGAAGCGGCGCTGGCCGCTTTGAAAATATAGCGCTTGTCGTTTTTCAGTGCTTTCAGCCAGGAAGCAATGTAGCTTTCATGTTGTACCTCTCCCTCAATCCCCAGGTCCGCCATCAGAAAAGCACTTCCCAGCTCCGCCACCAGTTCTTCCTCTGCATAATCCGCACTGCCAAACTTCCCTTTCATTTCACGGTTCAGGCGTTTTTTATCCCCACTCCAGTGGACAAGCTCATGCAGGCCGGTAGCGTAGAAATTTGCCGCATCTGAAAACAGATGGCGCTCCGGTAGCCAGACTTCATCTGTTGATGGGCTGAAAAAAGCATTTTGTCCTTTCTCGATGATGTTTGCGCTGCTCTTCCTGAACAGGTTTTCAGCCTGCGGCAACGGGTCAAAGGTTGCTTCCGGACTGACCGTTTCAGTCGTCAGGGGCAAACCATCGATTTGCTGAACGTTAAACACGGTGAAGGTTTTCAGCATCGGGATATGCTCAATGTCTCCGGCGGTGTTTTCTTTCTCCAGGGTGGTGTAGAAAATAGCTGTTGTGCCATGTTCATGCGTGCGAACCTGTCCACCTGCTGCCTTTGCCTGTTTGTAGGTCAACCAGCGTGAATCGCTGAAACCCTGTTTAGATGCGCTGCACCATAACAGCATGATATTCATTCCGCTATAGGCTGCTCCGGTTGTGTAATTGGATGGCAGACCAGACATGCCGGATACACGCTGCCACGGGCAGGACCAGGGTTTAACACCGGCTTCCAGCGCTGCAATGATACTGTCGGTAACGGTCTGATAAATGTCCGTTCTGATTTTAGAAAATTTCGTTTTTGAGGAGCCTGACTGCTCCAGCGGGGATACGCTGGTCGCCGCTGCGGTGTTAGGGGCGCTTGTCCGGGAAGTATGCAGGGAAATCGTCATGGTTTTTCTCCGTCAGTGTGTGATTTTCGTCTTCGTATCGCCTGACGGTTCGCTTTCCCGGCATCGTTCTGTCCCGCAGGGGCGCAGCATGCGTGCCATTTACCCTTGCAGGACAGGTTGTGCCGGGAAACGATTAACCGGAAGCAGATATGGAGAGCGGAAAGTGCACAGGAAAAAACACTTGCCCCTGCATAGCCGGGCGTAGCGCCCCTTGCTCCGCGGCGGAGAAAGGGGTTGGTAGTTGAATAGCTCAGACCTGAGTTGGCAGTTTATCCAACCTCTTCCCAAAAGCTCATTTACTTAGTTGCGTGTCCCCTATCGTTGGATAAGTTCATAGTGATGAGATACACAAATAAATCAGGTCTCTATTCCATTTAGTTGAAATTTCGAGCATTATAATAGATAGGTATAGTTCTTTGGGTGGACTAGTTACATGGCATCATTTCCGATATTTAATCCCGATCACTTTGAATCCATTGCCCGAGAACTTGGAGAACTTGTTAGTGGTAGTCAGTTAGATCAGTTTTTCATATCCAGAGGGATTCAGGATACGTCTGGGCATTCAACCAAATGGCGACGGATCTATATCAGTTTGATGGCTCGGCAGCAAACTGATCGGTGTGGTAACAATGTTGCTGCTTTTATTATGCTTATAATGGCACCCGCTCGCCACATTAATAATCAAGCTCGTTTTGAGTCTGCCAGACAGGTACTAAATAAAGTGCTCATATTTGATGGTCTACAAATCGGCGATGATGGGAAGTTCAGACGTGTTAATGCGGCAAAGACAATTAATGAGTCCAAATTAAGAGTTGATACTCTTTTCAAGCATCTACGTGGGCGAGATATTCATCCAGAAGTACTTAAATATTGTCAAGAAGAGCTAATGATGGAAAATTACTTTCATGCTGTCTTTGAAGCGGCAAAAAGTATCGCACAGCGTCTGCGTGATATGACAGGGCTACCTCTTGATGGAGTAGCGCTTGTCGAGAAATGCTTTGCCGAAAGTAGTCCCTTAGTTTGGATAAATCCTCTTCGAACTG
>Ga0209281_1000516_pt1 | contig 50470 bp, 56 predicted proteins | sample MedtruBG_FD_187514 | JGI IMG/M metagenome (GOLD analysis project Ga0209281, IMG submission 187514) | Root nodule microbial communities of legume samples collected from California, USA - Medicago truncatula BG (SPAdes) (version 2) | ecosystem: Host-associated > Plants > Roots > Nodule | place... | reverse complement strand
CGACCAGATTCATACTCACAGTATAAAGTGGATTGCTGACCATCATGCTTACCTCTTTCGACAGAGAAACAGATGCAGTTTAGTTTAAATGGCTCGTTCAGAGTTGCATTCCACTTAACTTACTACAAAGTAAAGTTAGAGCTCCGGACTTCGATACGGTGTTGCTGAATCAAATCCCTGCACTTAAAAATTGGGGTCCCACGCTTAATACCAACGCTTTTAGCCTATATTCATTGCAATGACGGACGAATCGTTATTGCTGGCTATGATGAGCGGCTTTTTTGACAGCTTGGGATCCAACGCACACTCAAATGCCGCATAGGCTCCGTTAATATCAACGTGCATGTACATGGCTGAACTGATTCAGTGCAAAGGTGACGACGCCCCATATCTCAAGGGATTCGGGATTTACACGTATCGGCTTATAGGCTGGATTAGAAGGCATCAAAAGCAGCTCAGGATACGTGTGTAAGATTTTTACCGTAAACTCTCCATCCACCAGCGCAACGACGATAGAGTCGTGTCGTGCCGTTAAAGACCGATCCACAACCAGTATTGCACCATCATTGATACCGGCATTGATCATACTGAGGCCCGCCGCCCTGACAAAAAAGGTTGAAGGGCGGTTACGGACTACATATTCATGCAAATTTAATTCATTATCTTCATGCCCGGCGCACGGACTCATCACTCCACAGCTCAGTAAGTAACTGAAAAAAGGTGCCATTTCGTAAGATTTGTTGCTAATGTGCTCAAGGATAACAGACATAGCTACACTCGAATTCTTATACTGTATGTATAAACAGTATTGCGAGTTACAGAGAAAAGATCAAATCTCTCCGGTAACGCTATCGAGCCTGACGAAAAATTAAGCTTTGTCACAAACACCAAAAACCATCTTTTACCGATAATGGCGAGCTGGCCTACGAAGAAGGTATACAAGCTAGGATGAAAGGATTCTGATGCCCCTCCCACCAAATTTTTTATCTCCTGAAGACCAGGCTGAGTACGATGCTTATATGTCAAGATTCAGCGAGATAAATCACTATTATGATTATCACACTGTCCCCGTGATTGACTGGTTCTTTAAACAAGCAACCGAGGCGTTGCATCACGAACTATGGATACCGGCCTGTACGAGCTTCCTGAACGGGATTGAAACATCACTCATGGTTACGTTGAAGTCGCTGATGCTGAAACCAACAGTTAACGATCAGCATGCAGCTCCTGAGCTGGTGGACTTGGAGGGTATCTCCGTAATGAGTAATGCCTTACTGAGAAAGGCCAAGCAGGAAGGGGTGCCGGTAGAATTACTTTCATTTCCAGCCGAGCAGGATATGTTGGTTAAGGTAGCAGCCGGGAGAACACCTGAAGCAGAAATTGTCAGGCTGAGAAACAACCTATGCCATGGCAACATTCTGGAGTTTATCATGTCTGTTGATATCGGTACTTCAGGACCCATACGTATTTTTACGCCTGAATGCTGTCGTGAACTGGCGCATGAACTTTCGTCCATTTCCAGGAATTGGGTGGTAGGTTTGCACAAGTACTGGGTCGACAACAATCTGATTTCCCCCTGAAGCTCCTTGAACCTTGCTTTCAGAAGCCAGGTGTATGAAACCCTATTGGATAATATTTAAAGCCAAAATATGGGGATCTCGTATTCGGTGACAGGCATGGTATAAATGATGTGTCTGAGCAACCATCATTGATAATCATGGAGTGAGTCATGAAATTAAAATACCTTCTGTTATGTGCAACTCTGTCTGTCGCCTTTACCTCCTCTGCGGTCCTTGCATCTGAAAACGGGAAAAAACCGATCCCGGGCAAATCAGATGTGATGGTTGCCGATATTTGTTTAAAACCTGAAATCCAAAGTGAAACCGATTATAAAAAAACGAAAGAACTGGTAAGGACTGAGTTTGAAGAAAACTTGCCTGTTGGATCTAAAATCAAAGAAAAAGACTTGAATGCCGTAATTGAAGCATTTGCTACTCGTAAAAGGGACACGCCGGAGCGAGCGGACCATTGCCAAGAAAACGTACGTGAAAGATACTGGGAAATGAACCCGGTGAAAGATAAATAAAATACATTCACGTTGTATAATATAGAGGCTTCAATTCTGAAGCCTTTTTTATTTTCAGATTATTTTGATTCTGACAATAATGAAATAAAATTGAGCATTATCGCTTAACACTGGATAAGAAAAAGAGCCATCTTTTATATTGGACAGGTTTGAATTTAAGGAATTTGGATTCACAGTTTTCTGCGTTATTAGACGGCAAGGGCAATCTGGTATGATTCACCTAACACACGAATCTGGAAGGAAAAGTATATGGGTGACCTGGTCAGCAAAAATAGCATTGACCGTTTAGAGCGATTTCATTCTTTGCTGGCGGGTCAGTACTGGACGTCCACTGACAGCATCCCTGAAGAGGGTATTGTGGCAGGGGATACACTGCTCATTACGTCTTTGCGTTACGTTGAAGATAAGCTGCATACAGTAATTCTACGCGCCCATCCCCGCGTTTACGGTCAGACTGTTGCTATTGTCACTGAAGACAGCAGTGGCAACCGTAGGGAACGTGGCAAAGAAATGCGAGAGCATCGCTTCCTGGTTAAGGATTTTCTGTCCAGTTTTGTATTTGAACCCGACCATAAGGTAATCCGGGATGCTGAACTCAGACAAGCTCAGGAAGAAGTGAATAGCCTACAGGCATCGCTTACAGCCCTCGTGAGTGATGCTCAGGGGCTCCGTGACCTCGCGATTGAGCAATTAGGTACAGATGACCGTGAAAACCCTGTGACGGGCATTAGCGTTGCGTTAGTGCCCTCTCAAGAGCAGCAGGCGGTCACTTCCTTGGCAATTGGATCAGTTCAGAATGCTCTGTCCTCTGGTATTTCAGATACCCGCATTGAACAAATCAGAGAAGCGGCCTTAAAAGAAGGGCAGATCAGCACAGCCATCAGCAAAATCATCACACAACGAACGCAGGCAATCGCTAATGCCAGCAAAAGAATGCTGCCCTATTTCGAGGAAGTTGCAGCGGCAAGTCTGGCCACTACAGAAGAAGCCATGGAATATGTGAAGAAAATCCACGATGGCGTTGGCAGTCTGGAACTGTATACCGGCAAAGACGTTGAGGTAGTGAATATCGTGAAGGGTGAATCCGCTCCATCACACCTCCCGCTCCAGGTCGTTCAGGCAAAGCTGATGGTGGATGAAGAGCTGGCCGTATGGTGCGATCTCGATAGCTGGTTCGACTTCTCTGATATGGAAAAATTTCATGAAACTTTACGAACCAGCCCCGGGCTGGTGGAGCAGATTTTTCCGTCCGAACGTTCCATCGTATGTATGGCCACAACACGACGTTATATCGATTACCGCGATCCCTGGGAAAATCATGTCCGCAATGACAGGAACCGGGTTGTATTCCTGCTGATCCGGGACGGTCAAAATATTCATCAGGTTTACTCTTCGGTTGAAAGCCATCTTGGGGCTTCGCAGCTATTCCCTTCCGCCAGCGAACAGGAAGCAGATTTCCAGGGGATTGATGGCAGCACCATAAAGTTTGAGGACGTCAGTTATACCGACCGACTGAAGCAACATGATCTTATGGCCCTTCACTACCGTCGTTTCCTGATCCTTATCTGCGGACTCGATCACCGGCTCAAACTATTTGGTGATTTCTATGATACCAATACCCCTTACAGTTTTCTGAGCCTTGAGTTCCAGGAACGGTACTTCCAGTTTCTGCACGACAAAGACGGTTCTGGCCTTTTGGGTATGGCTGAGACACGGCCGTCCCTGCAAAGTTATCTCGAACAGGCAAACTCATGCCTTCAGTCCGGATCCCGGGTAATGTGCAACTGGGATTCGCTGATGAACCCAACGACTGCACCTGGTGCTCTTCAGGAAGACAGTAACTACTCCGGATACAAATGACTTGGGCGGACATATAAAAACTACGAACCAGTTATTGCGTTCCGACAGGGTGAGGATGTATGTGTCAACGTAACCGTCAAACGATACTCAACGGATCGAGACTTCAATTGTAAGGTGAATTTATCTCTGTTTCGGCAGTCCACCCGGAATGATGCTGAGCTGGGTTTCCTGTGCATGGATACCATTAAAGCGGAGGAGCTCGAATGGTACATTCAAAGACGTAAATTCAGGTCTAATCACCTGTTTTACATTCGCTTCTTCAAGATGGCTTTAAATTATATTCGTGCCGAGCGTGAGGCAGAAGAACCGTACCGGCAGATGCTGAGCCAGGCTCTGGCCGATGGAAATATTGGCCAGCCTAATCTGAGATCAGAGTTGATAAATCGATGCATTGTAGCCTGGCGAGCTGATAACAGGGGTGCGACGCTGGAAGCTGCCATGAGTACAGAGAAGGGCTCCAAAGAGCTCCTGAACCAGCTCTATATGCTCGCTGATGTGGGGCTCAAACATCTTCCCGGGGTTCGTAATTTTATCAGCAGCAAAGGCTATGAGCTGGTCAGGTTATCGGTAAATGCTTCAGGGAAACTTGTTGCATATGCCGCACCAGCAAATTTTGAATGCGACAACCGGATGGAAGGGCATGCCTGGGTTCATCGAATGGTACTTGCTACATCCCGAAATGGCTTAAACGTCACTCATCAACGTTTAGCGAAAATGAAACACTTCTTACCAGCTGAAAACACCCTGTTCGAAGATGAACAGCTGGTGGCCACATGGTCGGGCAAAAAGACTGCTTTCAAAAGCTTCGAAGAGAAGCAGCGTTATTTTGATACATGCTCCCGTGGCGCTCAGGCTCTTAAGCAGTTTTTAAAGCTGAACGATCCGGTGATTTACACCAATCTGCTTGGCCAGTGGATTGAGGCCTATGAAAGTATCAATGAAACCAGTGAGTACGTACAGCAAGTAAACCTAATGGCTCCTGTTGCGGTCAAGAGCGAAAAAGGTAAAGCCAGCCTCATCTATATTGGCACTAAAGACCTGGCCGACTGGTTTTATCAGAAAGCGCCGACACCCGAGTTGCAGGCGCTGTTCCTTGAGGAATACCTCTCAAAATTTGAAAATAAAGAGGTCAATAAAGAAAAGCTACTTTCACGCAGAAATACCGCTCCGTCTCTCAGTTTTTACACCATGGACAACGGGGAAGTACCAGATGAAATCCTCATCACCAAATCAGTTGATAATGCCAGACGGTGGTATTCAGGAGTGTTCACAAGCATGCCAACGATGTTAAATGACCAGTGGTCCTGCCATGTTGCGCATTTTTCCCGTAACGGAAAACTCTATTTGACGCCTGATCTGGTCACTGATGAAGGGGAACCTGGCTTTGATGAAATACTCGGGTATCCGCGCCCGGAGGGGCTGGTACCGGTAACCGTGTGTGAGTTTGAAATTGACCACTTTAACCGACGTGGCACTGATGCGAATGGTGATAAGGTGAATATTACACAGTGGGTCGATATTTATCAGGGTGAGCGTGAGGTTACGGAACTGCTGGGGCCTATTTCTGAAGAAGGGGTGAACATCAAAACCTACAGGATGGACTCTCTTGAGCAGGCGATGAATAACATCTCCCGGGGCTCGACGCGCCTCAGACCGTCAACGGAGAATAGCGAGTGGCAACAACCATCTGAGGGTGTGATCCGCTATGTACTTCGTGCATGGTAAAACGCGGGGTAAGGGACAATAATCCGCACGACCCACTGAAATTTTACAGGCTTAAAGTTACTCATTGGTAAAACTGCTACGTCTGTTGTAGAACCCTGGCCCGGAAGTTGAATCCGGTCTTGTTAGCAAGCCAGATATTGAAAGTTAAAAAGGACGACCACTTTAACAGGGTGGTCAGAAGTACAACACTGAATAGGCATGACTCGATGAACAGCGAACCCAATAAGCAATGCTCCAACCGTGCTGATGAAGACAAAAAAGAAAGTCAGTCTTGCAATAAAGACGATGAACTGGCGCAACTCCTGGCGAATCTTGAAATAACTGATAGTGCTCTGTACCTGAGTAACGAACGTATAGAGGAAATTGCGTCTACAGACTCTGATGCGGAGAAACGCCAGCTTGCCGGTCGCCTACTGAATTTGCAGCGATACAGAGACAACACCTCTGTTCTTCACGCCCTCAGCTTTAAACATCAGCCAGGTTGTTATCCTCTCAATCCGCTTGATGACCGCCTACTGAACAAGCTCAGTGATTTTCAGGGTCGTTCAATTTCTCTGGATGGTGGGGATGATAATGCATCGTGATGACGTTCATTCCCAAATCAGAAAGGTGAAGCATAAATGATAGAAGCACGCTATCAAGGTAAGCCTATTAACAGTATTCCTGAAGTAGCGTTTGCTGAAGGGTTATCGCGATCCGGTTTAAGCCCTGTTCTGCTACTGGCATCCCCGACCACAGTACCCGTTACTACGGATGAGCGCTGGTGGCTCGCAAAGGAAAACGTGTCAGGACATTACGGCAGGATTTTTTATGCTGCGGTGCGGGAGCTGGTCATAAGGTCGGAAATCCTGTCAGCAGTGGGAAGTATTTCGGATGAGAACTTCACGTCCGAACACATGGGTTACTTCGAGCGACTTACATCTGATGAAAAAGAAGTCGTATTTAGCGATTATTTGCGCACTCTCGCTGAATGCGGTCTTACCTGCACTGCGAATAATCTTGTCAAACTGACGCAGGATTTATACCCGATTGATGCAACTCCTGACAACATTAGAAAGCTATCCACGGACAGGGATGCACTGAACGAACTACACATCGATGGTATGGTACTTTTTATTACCGGCCCTGCGCTTTGATTATGGAGATAATACATGCGGTGTTATCACTATTAAGGGTTAAGGGTTAAGGGTTAAGGGTTAAGGGTTAAGGGTTAAGGTAACATTCTTCTAGAATTACAGAAAAATAGAGGTCTAACATGATAGTAAATAAAAACAGGTTTATGCATAAAAACGGGAAAAGGTTTAAGTCCATCGGAAGGTATTTAAGATTTTGGCAAGCAGTAGCGTCCTCTGGTTTACCCATGAACATGGTAATACGGGAAAAACCATACCAACTTATGGTCGCTTTGATTGCTTTATATACGGCCATCTCTGTTGTTACAATAGTAATTTTATCTGGTCAGCAATCGCATAAGTTGGAACTAATTGCTGTGCATTTCATTACATTTATCACGATGGTGTTTGTTTTGCGTCGTAAGATGGGGAAACGTTGGCTGGATTTATTTGAAGAAAAATTAGCCATTTATAAACCTAATGATAAACTCGCGCTTAGCGAATTACACGAAAGCATACGTGAGAAAAATGGGCTAGACTTGCAGGATCTACAAGATTGGTACTGGAAAGAGAAGATGACATATGCGTATCACAAAGAACATAAAACAACCATAAGCTATCAAAAATTCAAGTGGCATTTTAAAATGTCAGGGGAGGGCTATTGTGATTTATTAAGTCGGCAAGGTTATTAGGTAGGGGTGTTCAATATGATAAATTCTTCGAGTGTGGTTATTTCAAGAGTTGTTCTGGTCCTTTGAGATAGCTAATTATCATTACAGACTTTATCGAAAGGTATGAATTATGAACATTACCGACAAAGAACTTAGCTCAAATACAGTGAGTCAGTATGGATGGAACTTAGGAGAGTTCAATCACTCAACGCCTTTTACATCTCATTTTATTTATATTACCGACTATCATAAAGATAATACATGGATGATTTCACTTTCGCAGGAGGATTTTAATACGACCAAAATTTCAACATCGTTAAGTCTAGATGCCTGTGTGTCCATGCTCGGAAAGATACTAAAAAAAATGTCTAACAAAATCGGTATCTCACAAACGGAAGAATCTGAATTCGCATTTCTTTTAACAAACTATATTAAACAAACTTTGACTTTTAGAGAATGGCAACGCAATGCTGAAGGAAATCAACGACTGCACTTTCTTATTAATATCTACGGTGCAAAAGAAGACGGTGGCGAAGTGGTTTTAAGACCATTTATTGTAAATCCTGATGAATTAATGCTTACTCCAGCGGATGTCGTAGAATTTAATTCGCAGGTTATCAAAGTTGATCGGCAGCGTCATCCTGAATGGTTCCGTTAACAGGTCACAAGGGTTAAGAGCCTGAAAGGCTGCGATAGGGTATACGCAGCCTATTCTGTATAGCCGTCGCGTAATAATTGTTCTAAATGACTATCGACCGTTTCCTGATCACCAGGAATATATCGAGGCCATCCTGTTATATCGTTGGCGAGTTTCACTATGTATGGATGAAACCCAAACTGTTCGGAAGTGATGTCAATATAATATTGCACTTCTTCGAAATTCAACTCACACCAATAATGGCCAAAGCCACCACACTCTATAAATATACCGCCATCATCTGCACCGTTACCCCCACGGACAACAGCATCTAGACCTTTAGTCTTTGCTAAATAACACACAAGATAGCTTGCAAAAAGGCAAGTGCCTGCCGTCTTCTCTATGCCGCACTCCGTTAAAATTGAAAGTAGCTTTTCATGCGCCACTCTTGCAATGTCTGATACCAATTCCGGGGACATGTTAGCTCCAGTGAAATTGTTAGATCGACTTAAACAGATAATAACTCAATATTTTCATGAAGTACTTGTGGGTTCTTAAACCAATAGCCGGAACCACACATCCAAGGTTCACCTGGGAAAACAAAACCTTCTTGAATAAGGTATTTGCGGAATAGGGGAGGCAGTACATTTTCAATTTTCAAAATGTAATTTTGTTCATCTGCAATACATTTCAATTCTGCAAGAAGCGCTCTAAAAATGCCTGTGCCGGGCTCTTTAACTGAGATAGTTGAAACAACCATGACCGGATATCCCAGGACCGAACACATACCTGCTCTTGCCCGGATGTAGAGCTCCTCGAAATGGTGTAAGCCGTGTACATGAGAAGACCTTATGGGTATCTTACCATCTGATGCCTGCGTTATAAGGTCGGCGAAAACCTTTTTGATTTTCAGCAAATCTGCCTGAAAATTTTGATCGTTCAAAGGAAAATCAGATTGAGAATTTGTCATTACATATCTTATGTTTTAAAAACTTAACGTTTATCTTAATACTTTTCTAAAACCAAGAAAAGTAACTTTCCCTGGGCTGAATTACAAAGGTTTAAAGTTAAACATCTCACTTTGGTCTATCTGAGCATGACTTGGTGTTACTGCATTGCCAGTCATTTCCATCTCAAGAACATAAATAACAGGTGTTTTACAGAGATTGCTCGGGAGGATATATTTTTTAATTCCAGCATCCGAACTCACCTTTTGAGCACTTGTTATTTTGTACTCTGCATATGCCTCCAGTAAAACTTCCGCCTCTCCTGAGTGAGAGTTATTGCCCTCCATTAGAGCCATTCGCATACCCGCAGGACATGTAATTATTAATACAGTTGGGATCCCTTGTGAGGGATTAAATGATCTTAGAACATCCACATTGCGGCTTGTTGACAAAAATGCAGGGTACCTGAAGGGCATGCCAAGGGCCACCTCTGCACCGCCAGGTGTAAACTCACAACTTGATGTCATGCGATATAGAACAATTTGCTCCAGGTTTTGAGCTCTGAATATTGACTTCATTGCATCAAATTTTGCCTGAAGCGTCTGCAACGGATGTCCAGCCCTTAACAGCCCATTCATGTTAAAGCAAAAATTATCATTCTCAGACGTTTTATATTCTTTATATATTTCTTGACGCGACGCTCCCTTACTTAAACTACCTAAGTGTGTATAAAAATCATTATCTGGTTGCATGTAACCTCCAATATTAACGTACAAACATTACTAACTTATACTGGCTAATGGCAGAAGCAATACTTCGTCTACCTTTGCAGATATCAACCTCAGCATAATACCATACACGCTCAATCCTGAACGACGGTTATGCTCCGCTGGTGGAATGCATGTAACGCTATTTATGGTAACGCGGGACCATCACTTACATCTGTACTAAGGCCGCTCTCTACCCTGTCCGGCTTGCAGCTGAGGGCAGGAGTATTGATCAGCAGTTGTGTTAGCCGAGGATTGCCAGTAGTGAGCGGATACCGCACAATGTGAAGGCAATGATATTTCCCCAGAGGAGAACTAATGACCGAAGCTGAAGATTTATCTACCTACTGTAGGGATAACTGCGGTTTAGATGTGTCCACAGTTGCACTGCGGGCAGGTCTGCCTCGGCGCACGTTGTACGACTGGTGGCGAACGCGTCGGCGTGTCGTCGAACTGATCGTTAAAGGTCTGGCCGCAGAGCAGAAATAATTGTGCGGTACTCGCACAAAATCTGTTGCCCAATGTGCGGAATTCGCACATAATTATCTTTAATGAGCGAAATACGCACACACAACAAATTCTATAAAGACTGGCTTAATTTCAGAGGTGATCGAATGGAAGTTGGGGTTAGGCATGACATTGAGCAACAGATTGCCCGGGCTGCGGTTAAAAGTTTGACCAGTGCAGGTTATAAAATTTCAGTGTTCGACGGCGAGGCATACGCGCTGGCGAAGACTGATGACGCAAGCGCTATCCTGGATGCAATGTTCTGCACTGACGGCGACGTGCTGTACGTCTATACACCGCCAGCTGCGAACAATGGATCCTGGGAACGTATCGGGTTTGTCGAGTTCGTCTACGGAAACAGTGGCTGGGATGTTATTTCTGACCACTCCAGCAGCCTTGAAAGTGTGCTGCATTCCGCAAGCGCACTGGCCGATAAACTGGAAAGAGAGTACGCCTGAAATACCGGAGCGGGAAGTTCTGCGAGGGATGTCCCGCAGCTCACAAAGATGAACAAACCGACGCAGTAACCATGGCAAAAACCACAAAGGAAGCACACTTCAGTTCTGAGATGATGCGCTGTCGCGGGATCGAATTTGCGAAGCTTGGAATGATGGTCGAAGTCGATGGGGAGATTGGCACCATCGAGGGCATGAACGGTAGCGCAAATCTGGATGTTCGCTTCACAAATCAGCTCAAGCATGGAAGCCAAGTTGCGCGGCTCACCCAGGACGAAATCAACCACGCATACGCGAAAGAAGCCTCAGGGGAGTCATAATGTACAACGCTTATCATCGGCCACAGCAGGAGCCAATGCCCACGATGAAGTTTCTCTCGGTTGCCGGTGTGGGAGCAATCTGGGCCGTACAGGAACGCTACAGTGATGGCTGGTTTGGCGTCTCATGGGCGAGTACCAGTCTCGCACGTGTCAGGTCGATGGAAGCAGCAGCGAATATAGCCCGAGCTGTAGCGGAATCCGGCGCAGACAATATTCATGACATGCGGGCATTAGTGGCATCGCTGCTGCCCGAAAAGGCACAGTGAGCAGCCCACCGGCCAATGCGGGTTATCAGTAAAAGGAATGATTGTGGTTCGTTCTAATAAATGGCTCCTGACAACCGCCTGTCTGGCAGTCACCGGTTGGGTGATTGCCGCTGGCCTGACCATGGCTCTCATAAACTCCGGGGAGCGACTGGCAAACGCCCAAAAAAATGCTGAGGCATGGAAGAGAAAAGCCGGAAAGGCCTACACCTCCCTGCTCAGAGATACCGAGACAGATAACAGTTCGGTGCTTATCCCTGAAGGGGCACGCGTTGAATGCACACCAAATGCCGAAACGAGCAGCGTAAGCAATAAATCGCTCTTAAACTGCGACGGTATAATTTATCCGCCAGAGAATTACTGAGTAAGGAGAAAGAAATGCCTGAGCTGCCGCATATCGCCCGCCCCTGCCGAGATTGTCCTTTTCGCAATGACACGCTTAAAGAATGGTTGGGTGCTGAGAGAATGCAGGAAATTTTGGGTGCCGATTCGTTTGTCTGCCATAAAAAGACCGACAAGCAGTGCGCGGGCCACATGCTCATAAAGGGAAACGACAATCTGTTCGTGCGGGTTGCCGGTCGTATGGGGATCCCGCTGGAACTATCCGGGCGCGAGCTGGTCTTTGATAACGAGCAGGACTGTATTGAGCATCACAGACGCCGGTAGGATAAACCGACCGCAGGTTATGATTTTGTCTGTGTATTAGTTAAGTGTATTAAAGTAACTTTTTTTCGTTACCACTCAGCTCCTAATTTCAGGATTATCATGGGAGTGTCGTTTGTACCAGGATATGGTCGTTTCAGGAATGGTTAATTTGTTCGAAAAACCATCTGAAATTAAGCTGAGGAGGTCTTTATTAAACAGCTTTGCGGGGGCGACTTGATGTTTTTCATACAGATAATTCATCTCATCCGAATTGGCAGGAAAAATCCCATGCGGAGCAGTGCCAGAAACTGACGCCCCGTCAGAAAGGTTTACCCACATCCTTAACCGGTAGTCGATTATATAACCATCTAGCTTCAGCCAGAGATGAGGATATAAACAAAATCCATTGTGCTGACCGTGAACGGTACCAAGAATTCGTTCATGAGGGATACGGGCCTCAACAAGAGCATTACTTATTAGCATGGTATGCCCATCACATTCCAGTGGAGCCTCGTCTACCAGAAGGAGGGCATGATGAAGGTCATTAAGATGGCTAGGTAAATTAATACTCATTTTCTTTTTAGATATTTCCCGTGTTTTTCATCATTATTATCTTTTGTACGAAGCGGAGCAATGATTAGGGTTATATGAACCACTTTGTCTGGGTAGTCACCGCCAGATTCTTTAAGGCGATAACGAAAATTTCCTAAATGTATTAAAGTAAGACGGCTATGCTCTGAACTTAAATTGTCAAGAGCAACTGCTATATGCTCTCTTATAGTTTTATAGTCAGGGTTATAACAAAATAAAATGAAATACATTTCTGGGTGCGTATTATAATTTATAGGTATAGAATCTGAATACTTCGAGTAAAGTTGATAGATTCCATTGTTGATTTTATTGCGGATATCCGAAGCATTCGTACGATCTTTTATGAGCTTAGATTCAATTACACTTATCCGCTGACCGTCCTGGAAGATGGATATGTCCGTACGCCCGTTTGCAATTGGTTCTTCCTGAAGGAAGGAGAAATTTAAGTAGGATAGCCTAGCTTTTAACCAGGTCAACAGAGCCGCAGTTAAATTATTTTCATTGAAGAGCTCTTCTTTCGTTACACAGTAAAGGTTGCTATTTTCTGAGATGTTACGAATTCCATCCGTAACAGATTTTTCAAAAAGTCCGAGATGATTAAGCCTGTTATTCATTTTAACAAAGTACTCAGACAAACGATCTATTTTTGAAGCTAATGCAATTTTATTTACATGGCTTTCAAAAGACATGTTATTTACTTTGAACGACAAACCATAAAGTTTCTTAAAAATAAAGTCGATATAAAATTGATTCAACTCACCATGAAGGCGAAAGTTCTTAGTGTATTTATCAAACTCAACTAACAAACCTTGCATATCGTTATAGATTTTGTCCATAAGGTTTTTAGTTTCATCGCTAGTTGTTTTTTTACGCCATTCGTACGCATGGCGCATTATTCCATTCGTAAACAAAATCAGAGAATTAAAAGGTTCTAAAAGTACGCTTGAGCCATTATTGTTTCTGTATACAATTCGTAATGGGCAATAACGTAAATAAATTGTCTCTAATTGTTCATTTGTAATAGGGACCACGATAAAAAAAACAGAACCAACGTTGAAGTTGTTTTGAAATAGATTATCTAAATTATCCACTAGGAAAATATTTTGTGTATGATTGCTTAAATGCATACCATAACTTTTGGGATCACTTACCCAATATGAGTTAGCAAACCGCAACCGGGATAAATCATAATCTACTTGCTTAAGGCTTGAAGTAAGTTTTTCATAAATAATTTCCATCTTGCTTACAGGAAAAGGCATGGAGGTTTGTACATTTAAGCATAATTTAAGCTGGTTTATATAAGTTGTCAGTTGGGAAAGATATTCATCTCTAGGCCAATCACGATGCAAACTTTCTATGAAGAAAGGCTCTCCAGACTCAAGAAAGGTAATCAAGCTACCGCGAAAATGCTTATTTATATTAAACTCTTCGACTCGTTTCTCAAGTTTACTACAAAATACGTAAACTGACAGACAAGATCTTCTTTCCTGCATTACCTGTTTGTCATCGAGGTATCTTTCAGTTTCTGTATTACGTTCAAATATGGGCAGTGGTTCAATGAAAGCCAGTTCTCCGGCGTTAAAATCAGCGTAACTACGCATCTGTGAGCTCTTTTATAGGGTTAAGTAGGAAGCAAATCTTAAATTAAAAATATTATATCATTTCTAAATTTTTTAATTAGGAAGCGAAGTATTTATTGCGCCAGTTATAGTCGGATTGATCGATGTCAGTGGCGAGGGTTTGTAACATTCGATGGCCATCAGGCAGTTCTGATATAAAACACTGCATCATTTCAATCGTAACATTATCAGAAATATCTATGCGAGTATAATCATCATCTGCTATATATTTAATTTTAAAATGTTTGAAGAGTCCATTTTGAAATTTCTCGATCAAAACAGAAAGAAGTAATTCTCGGTCATTTTCAACTTCAGCGTGTAAGAAAAAAGTCTTCATGATAACTCCTTTGCATGAAAGTGTAATTTTACTTGTCTAAATGGTTGAAATCAAGTTGATTGGGAGTATCTGCCTTCGTGGGAGGATGCTCAGAACTGGACCAGAGAGGCCTTTAAAGGGTACGGATTAGGTAAAGCAGATAAGGTTGTTTTGGCTGTAAGTCTTCAGAGACCATGGATTTATCATGATGATATTGCTCAGTCTAAGGTGTGGTTCATAAGGTTGAGTAGTATTACTTAAGCTCTGACTAACTTTGATAAAGCAAAGGAATACGCTGATCGTCATGTGATCCAAATTGAGCAATGAATTTTAATATCGAGTTTTCCTCAGTAGCTAGCCAAACGCTGGGTTATTTTCTCCCTGATTTTTACGAAGAAAATTCATGCTATAGCTGTGTTTATGTGCAAACAAAAAAACGCCAGCGTTAGAAGGGCTGGTGCTGGTGGTGGGATTAGGAGAATGAAGTGTTATGTATACGCTACAGTATCCATCAATTTAGACTGGGGAACTAATAACATTTACTATAAGTGTGGCAGGACCTAAGTTGAGGGAAGGACACTCATCACATCACTACATATTGAGTTCAATTTTATTGTTGGTAGCGCATGCAGGGATATTTTTAAGGAAAGAATTTAGTGTCATGAAGAAAATATTTCTTTATTTGCGATGTATATATTTACTCCTCACCATAGGGGTATTTAAATAATTCATTTTTCTCTCTTTTGTTGTGATTTTTAAGTTGTTACCAACATTTCATCGTTTTTTCATCAGGATTGTGTGGAAGGGGGTCGTTATATTCCAAAAATACAGTAAGGCTTTCTGATCCGGTAGTGAATGGATGCTGAATGTCTATGGTGATTTGTTGGGAACATATTTTTTCTAAAAGGGTAATTCAATATGAAAACTCACTTAGCAACATCTGTTGTAGTCCTTCTGACTTCGATTGGTGCATTTGCAAACCAGGGATCTGGAGTTGTCAATTTTCAGGGGACCGTTATCAACGCACCTTGCGGCATTGATCCAATATCTGTCGACCAGTCGATTGACTTTGGTCAGATTTCTAAATCTCATCTGGCAGCTGGCGGCACCTCTCTGCAGAAAAGTCTGGATATCAAACTGGTAAACTGTGACGTCAGCGCCCTTGCAACGAAAGGAGTTGCCGTCACGTTCAGCGGTAATACGGTGACAGGCACGGCCACTGAGCTGATTACTGCCGGAAACACAAATACAGCGGTGGTGATTAACGGCTATGGCGCAGATATTATCTACGGATCCCCGACCGACAATATTAAGTTGAACGATGGTAATAACACACTGCATTTTACGTCATGGACCAAGCAAGCCACTGGTATGGCTGTTGCGGAAGGTGACTTCAGTGCTGTGGCTAACTTCAACCTAACCTACCAATAAGACTTCTCAACGTAAGACGGGAATCAGAGGGCCTGGCTATGAGGGGATACAGAGGATGCCTGAGTCGTGTTATGTGGGGGGCTTCTCTCGGGCTGGTATTTTGTACCGCACTAGCCGCTCAGGCAGCTACGCCATCTTTTCCCACTCCGGGTATGTCAATACCGGACTATTGGGGGGAACCAAATGTGTGGTGGGATGGGAGGGCTACTTTTTCCGGGCAGGTGGTGGTACCGGCTTGCACCCTTGCAATGGAAGATGCCTGGCAGTCCGTGGATTTAGGGGAAACACCGGTTCGGGATTTGCAAGCCGCGTCAGCTGGACCTGAGAAGCATTTTCAACTCCGGCTGATGGATTGTGAGTTGGCTGGAACCGGTAAGTCAGTGCTGGCAGGTAGCCGTGTCCGCGTCACGTTTGATGGAGTTCAGGGCTCAGAACCCGACCATTTCCGGGTAGTTGGGCAGGCTACAGGGATCGATCTTCAGGTTATAGATAATCAAGGATACTCAGCCCGATCCGGAGAACCTTTGCCCGCACAGCCGCTATATGGCGATGGCCAGGGGCTTGAATACCGGCTGCGGGTGGTCCGTAACGGCCAACCGTTGAACGCTGGTAATTATTATGCTGCTCTGCACTTTCGAGTGGAATATGAATAACATTATTGATTTTTATGTAGTAATCAAAATAAAAAAATAGTGTTAGTGCTGGGTAAATAAAATATTCAGCAGTTTGTGAATGACTGGCTATACCGCCAGGGGGTTTTCTTACCTTGCGACAGATGGCGGACGAATGAAAATAATAAACAGTGCTTCTTTTATGACTGGAAAAATAACGACAGCAGTATTGATAGCTCTGTCTGTCGGAGACGTTTTCGCCGTGGATTTTAATACTGACGTGTTGGATGCAGCAGACCGAAGAAATATCGATTTCTCTCGCTTTTCCCAGGCCGGTTATATCATGCCAGGTCAGTACCAGTTGCAGGTGATGGTGAATGGGCAAGCCATTGCGCCAACTCCCTTCATGGTCAGTTTTTCTGAGCGGGGTGACACGGTTGTCTCACAGGAAGACTCGTCTTTGCCGCAGCCCTGCCTGACTCCAGAGATGATAGACAAAATGGGATTAACGGCAGATTCCCTGAAAAAAGTTGCCTGGTGGCAGGATGGGCAGTGTGCGGATTTTAGCTCCCTGCCGGGTGTGACCATCCGAGCGGATGTCTCCACTGGCAATCTGAATATCAATATGCCCCAGGCGTGGCTGGAATATTCCGACGCGACCTGGCTGCCACCATCCCGTTGGGACAGTGGTATTTCTGGTCTGCTACTGGATTACAATCTGAATGGTAACGTCACAAAACCATCCCAAGGACAGCAGTCCCAGTCACTGAGCTACAACGGCACCACCGGCGCAAATCTCGGCGCCTGGCGTCTGCGTGCTGACTATCAGGGTTACCTGAACCATACGACAGGAAGCAACATGGGAACGCAGAACCAGTTCGACTGGAGCAGGTTCTACATGTACCGGGCAATACCTCGATGGCAGGCAAATCTCTCGTTGGGGGAAAACTATATCAATTCAGACATCTTCAGCACCTGGCGCTATACCGGAGCAAGCCTGGAGAGCGATGAGCGGATGGTTCCACCGAAACTGAGGGGCTATGCCCCTCAGGTTTCCGGAGTTGCTGATACCAATGCTCGGGTAGTGATTTCCCAGCAGGGCCGTATTCTTTATGACTCCACTGTTCCCGCCGGACCCTTCTCCATCCAGGATCTCGATAGCTCTGTGCGAGGGACTCTCGATGTGAAGGTGATTGAGCAAAATGGTCAGACCAAAACCTTCCAGGTGACTACCGCCTATGTCCCATACCTGACGCGTCCGGGTCAGATACGCTACAAGCTGGTCAGCGGCCGTTCACGCGGTCTGGATGCCCACGATACGGAAGGGCCGGTATTTGCTGGAGGAGAGGCCTCCTGGGGAATAAGCAACAGTTGGTCTTTGTACGGCGGGGCGACAATTGCCGGGGACTATAACGCGCTCGCGGTAGGAATGGGGCATGATTTGAACCAGTTCGGCACGCTGTCGGCGGACGTAACACAGTCATTAGCTAAATTTTACGGTGTAGCCGGAGCCCCCCATGAGCGAATGCAGGGTAAGTCCTGGCGTCTGAGCTACTCAAAACGTTTTGATGCTCAGAATGCAGACATAACCTTTGCAGGATATCGCTTCTCTGAACAGAACTATATGACGATGCAGCAGTATATGGATGCCCGATACCGCAACGACTGGACCGGGCGTGAGAAGGAATTTTATACCGTTACGCTGAACAAGAATATCGAGGATTATCAGACTTCAGTAAATCTGCAGTACAGCTACCAGACCTACTGGAATCAGGTATCGGAGAACTACTACACCCTGTCAGTGAACCGATACTTTGAAGCATTCGGTTTTCGCAATGTGTCGGCCGGATTGACAGCGTCCCGCTCACAGTACCAGGGGCGGAGTAATGATTCGGTCTTCATGCGCCTGTCGATACCGTGGGGAACGGGGAACGCAAGTTACGGTGGCAACCTCAGTGACGGCCGGTTCACCCAGACGGTGGGTTACAGTGACAAGCTCAATAATGGACTGGACAGCTACAGCATCAATGCCGGGATAAATACTGGCGGAAACAGCGGGCAAGAGGATGGCGGGCAATTCAGCGGTTACTACACCCGCAACAGCCCTATAGCGAATCTGTCAGTGAATGCATCGACGGTACAGAACAGTTACAGCTCACTTGGAATAAACGTGGCTGGTGGGATGACCCTAACTGCGAAAGGCGCAGCACTCCATGCGGGGGGAATGAATGGAGGAACCCGATTGCTGGTTGATACCGATGGCATTGCAGAGGTACCTGTCGATGGAGGGCGCGTTTATACCAACCAGTGGGGGATCGGGGTGGTGACGGATATCAGTAGCTACTATCGGAACACCACCTCAGTAGACCTTAATCGCCTGCCGGATGATATGGAGGCGACCCGTTCGGTAGTTGAATCGGCACTGACTGAAGGTGCGATTGGTTACCGAAAGTTTGAGGTATTGAAGGGTGCGCGGGTGTTTGCGGTACTGAATCTGGCTGATAGCAGTAATCCACCATTTGGTGCAGTCGTCACCAGTGCGAAAGGACGGGAACTTGGGATGGTGAGCGATGGTGGTCTGGCATGGCTGAGTGGGGTAAATCCCGGCGAGCGGCTTAATGTGAGCTGGGATGGCCGGACACAGTGTGCTGTAGACATCCCAGCGGAGGTGGCGACTCAGCAGCAATTGCTGCTGCCATGCCAAACGGTGATGACGAAATGAAAAGAACAGACATACAGAGTACAGACGCGGAGATGAAGACAATATGTTAATGAAACAGGTATTCGTAGCGGCAGCGTGCCTGAGTACCGTGCAGATCGCGCATGGTGCCGTATCACTGGACCGTACCCGGGCGATTTATAACGGTGGTGACAAGTCTATGACACTAAACATTGCTAATGACAATAAACAGTTGCCATATCTGGCCCAGGCCTGGATTGAAAATGCGCAACAGGAAAAAATCACCGCGGGTCCTTTGGTTGTAACCCCTCCAGTTCAACGTCTGGAGCCTGGAGCCAAAAGCATGGTGCGTCTGATGTCCACGCCGGATATCAGCAGCTTGCCCCAGGATCGGGAATCCCTCTTTTACTTTAACTTGCGTGAAATTCCTCCAAAAAGTGACAAGCCCAACGTGCTGCAGATAGCGCTGCAAACCAAAATCAAGCTTTTCTATCGCCCGGCGGCGATCAAAGCGAAGCCCAACGAGGTGTGGCAGGACAAGCTAGTTCTAAACAAAGAAGCTGACGGCTGGCGTATAGAGAACCCGACCCCGTACTACGTGACGGTGATTGGTCTGGGGGGAAGTGAGAGGGGGGCTAAAGAAGGGCGGTTTGACGCAGTCATGCTGGCACCGAAGTCAACACAAACGGTGAAGGCCGGGGTATACGACTCGCCATGGCTAAGCTGGATTGATGACTACGGCGGTCGACCAGCCCTGCAATTCATGTGCGAAGGCGGCCGCTGCACGGCGCTGAAAAAATAATACCGTATTCAAGAGCAACCGTCGGTACCGGGGGAGAACAGATGAAAAAAATGACAACGGTGCTGGCAATGGCAGCGGTGGTTCTGGGGGCAGGAATAAACAGTGTAGACCTGCTTGCCGATGAGCTGCTAACCCGTCAGCAGGTGTCAGTGCCAGACACCCGGTCTCAACAGTGGATTAATGAGCGTAATGGCCATGATGGTGTACTTGAGGTGCACGGTGCGTTGTTATCGTCTCCCTGTACGCTACAGACTAATGAGATAGCACTGCCGTTAGCAGCGCCAGTCACGGGAGAGCGAGTGCAAACTCTGCTGAGCCTGATGCTGACGGGGTGCGGTTATGGTGATGACCTGGCGGCCATGAATGCGCCAGATGCTCGGCGTTCGGTCACCGTTCTGGGCTACAGCGCCCTGCTGACAGGGGACAAAGGAGGACAGCTGCAACCAGCCCAGCAGAGGCCAGCAATGGTACGGCGCGGCGGTTCGGTAACGTTAACCTGGCGACTGACCGACGCGCAGCGTCAGTTTCTTACCCCCCCTGTACTGGGCACGCTACTGCACCTGAGGCTGAACTATGAGTAAAGAAGAGCATATGCGGGAGATTCGTGGGGCGCGAGCCTTCGGGGTTATCCGGACGGTACTGCTGGGGATTACAATGCTTTTGCCACTGGAGGTACGGGCTGACGTGATGTTTCAGGGCAATCTGCTGGACAGGCCTTGTAAAGTTGACCCAGCGTCACAGATGCAGGACGTAACATTTCTGGATACCGCGACACCACTGTACTGGGTTTGGCCAGGAAAAAGTGCAGAGAAAACGATCCAGGTGACACTGGTTAACTGTTATGCCTCGACGCTCGGAAAAGTGGTGAAACTGACCTTCAGTGGCGCGGAGGAACTGGCACTACCGGGGTATCTGGCGACCACAGGAGCAAACGCAGGGCGACTGGCAATTGGTTTTCTTGACACGGATGGCAGCACGTTACTAAGACTGGGAACCCCCCACCATAATGGTGCCGGTGATGTAGTGACAGGTAGCTCACTGACGCTGAAGTTCAAAGCATTTGTACAGGCAACACCGGATGCCATTTCGCAAAAAAGTGTGGTGCCGGGCGACTACAGTGCTACCGCAACCTTTGAAGTGAACTACCAGTGAGGAACAGACAATGACATCAGTAAGATCTGGTATTTCAGCGGCAGTCATCGTGTTGACAGGGGGATTGTGTGCGCTACCGGCGCTGGCGGATACGACGGTTAACTTTCACGGTAACCTGGTTATTCCAGAGTGTGTTGTAAACAGCAATAACGATATTACTGTGGATTTTGGTGATGTGGATATTCAGGCGTTGCCAGTGTCCAACACGCTGTATGAATTACAGATGTTCTCCGTACCGTTGGAATGTCCGTATACCCAGGGGATTCCGAAGCTGACAGTGACGGCAGTTTTAGCGACGGGTAGCCAGGCCCGGGACGGGACTATCAAAACCAGCAAAGACAATGAAGGCCTGGTGGTGTACCTGCGTGAACAAGATGGCATCACGCCAGTTCAGCTAAATTTAACCACCGGAACGGATATGAGTGGTTCAATAACCGGCAGCGGCACAAGCAGAACGCTGAGTCTGGGAGCCGGGATTGGTCAGATGAATGGTGTAAGCAAGCTGACGGCGGGTAGTTTTACGGCCACTGCGAGCCTGCAGGTACGTTATGAATAATGCAGGGGAGTCCTCTGGAATGAAAATATACCTCTTACTGTTTACCGTGATGCTGGTATCTATGAGGCCGGTAAATGCGGAGGACGTAAATATCACCATTACCGGCGAGATTATCATCCCACCGTGTATTGTGAATAACGGTGGCAATATTGATGTCGATTTTGGCAGCGTGTCTGTGACGGATGTGACGAATGCACGAAATGTAAAAACCCTGAGTGTGCCAGTGACCTGTACATATTACCAGGGCACACCGTACGTCCGGGTAAGAGGAACGCAGTTGAGCGGAGCCGCGAGCAATATTCTGGCAACTGACGTCAGTCGTTTCGGGATAGCCTTGTATCAGGGAACCAGTGCAGATCCGTCGGCAGCAATGATGCTGGGGGATGGACAATCCGGTAGTAACGGCGGTTATCTCGGTTATCCAGTACAGTCAGGTTCTCTATCTGGTGTCAATCAGGCCAACGGGCAGTTCACCTTCACAGCCGTACCTTTTCAGTTGGGTTCCACTTTGCTGGCCGCTGGGGCTTTTTCCGCATCGGCTAGTATGAGTATCAGTTATCAATAAAGGAATAACTTACGTGCCTATGTTAACCAGTATGCGTAACCTGTTTAAATACCTGGGACCCATCATACTTGCTGTCTTTTTTTCTTCATCTGCGCACAGTGCAAATACATATTCATACCTGTGGAAAACCACTACATCCGCAACGGGAAGTCTGAATTATTCAGGGAACGCGTTTGGCATCATTAGCGGTCAAATTGACCAGCTCAACACGGGCACAATGTCTGTCGCATACGTAAGTTGCAGCAGACCTGGCGACGGTTGGGTGAATTTCGGTTCATCTGACTCTTGGGTATTTATTTCTACTTCAATCAACGTGGGTGGAAAATCAGTGCCACTGACAGTATCGACACCTGTTGGATACGTCAATGCAGGGACTATGAATGGGTACACTATTTTGGTCAGCCGTGGCGCAATCAATGCGGGTCAGACATGGGGGGGGTGTTCCTCAGTCGGTAAGACATACCCTATCAACTACGTATATCCGAATATCGACATCACTATTGCTGCATCAGATGTTCCCGTTGGATTATCGGCAGGAACTATTCCTGTCCGCTTCGCATTTGCTGAATATTTTGGTGTTAACGCTTCAGATATAACGAAGTTTAATGATAGCCTTGCCTTTAATTACGCTACACTCGACGACATTCCCTACACCATTAACATACTAAATAAATGCTCACTGATATCGTCATCTGATATCACTATCGCACATGGTCAACAATCAATAGCGTTGGCCAATAATAGTGTGCAGTCTGCTATGGTGACAGTAAATTGCGATCAACCGGCGTCTGTCAGTCTCTCACTAACCGCCATGACACCACCCACTAACAAATACACGGACGGGGTCGGAGTGGGTTTGGGGCACGGCTGGGATTCCTCTTTGACTGTCAGCAACAGCGGTATTTCTGATACATCATCATCGAGAATCGTCAATGTCCCCTCAGGTAATAGTAATTTAATGGTTACCTCAACGCTGAAAACCACTAACGCCGCTGCCGCAGGCATGTTACAGGGAAGTGCAGTGCTCACCGCAACAATTCAATAAACAGGAGTCAAACCCACTGCCATGAAGGTGAGAATGATTGTGTCATGGTGGTGAGTATCCGGCGGTACCGGCCAGTATGAGTATCAGTTATCAATAAAGGAATAACTTACGTGCCTATGTTAACCAGTATGCGTAACCTGTTTAAATACTTGGGTTTCATCATCCTCTCGTCCTTTTTTTCTTTTTTTGCTCACGCGGATAGAACATATTTTCATTTGTGGCAATCCACCGGTACAACCACGGGGGCGCTGGACTACACTGGCAATGCTTTTGGTATTATTAATACTACACTTACGAACGTTGCTACAGGGACTATGAGTGTCGCATATTCCATATGTAGTAATCCCGGTCAGGATGGCGCGACGAATTATTCTGCCAGTGATACGTGGATATTTATACCAACATCAATCAACGTGGGGGGAGTATCCATTCCCATGACAGTATCGGTGCCTCCTGGATACGTGAATAGTGGGGTGATAAATGGGTTTAATGTTATTGTCCGGCGAGGAACAGTTGGGGCGGGATACAGTTGGCGGTCTTGTTGGGCGCCGGGGCACAGTTACCCACTGAATATTCGATATCCAGATATAACATTAACACTCAATGTTTCTGGTCTATCTATTGGAACGTTTAACGGGACTATTCCTGTTCGTTACTCCTTTGCTGAATATTTTTCGGTGAATGGATCTGAGATAAAAAAATTCAGTGATAATGATGCTTTTACTTATACAACGCTTAACAATATTCCGTACCGCATTGAAATAATAAATAAATGTTCACTGATATCGTCATCTGATATCACCATCGGACATGGTCAACAATCAATAGCGTTGGCCAATAATAGTGTGCAGTCTGCTATGGTGACAGTAAACTGCGATCAACCGGCGTCTGTCAGCCTCTCACTAACCGCCATGACACCACCCACTAACAGATACACGGACGGGGTCGGAGTGGGTTTGGGGCACGGCTGGGATTCCTCTTTGACTGTCAGCAACAGCGGTATTTCTGATACATCATCATCGAGAATCGTCAATGTCCCCTCAGGTAATAGTAATTTAATAGTTACCTCAACGCTGAAAGCCACTAACGCCGCTGACGCAGGCATGTTACAGGGAAGTGCAGTGCTCACTGCTACAATTCAATAAATAGTATTCGGGCCCGCCTCCATGAAGGCAATATCGATTGCATCATGGAGGTGGACACCCGGGGGTACCGGCTAGTACCAATATCAGTCATCAGGAAGGATAATCAAAATTAAAGATAAGCATGAGTCGGATTCTGTTTCTGGGGCTTTTGGGTGCCTGTCTTCTGTTAAAGGCATGGATCTAATTACTATTATAAAAATTATGCGCGATGCAAAAGAACGTATAATTATTAGCATCAGCTGTTTTGTGTTCGTTGGTATCCTTGCAACGTTGATGTTACCGCAAAAATGGACCAGTAAATCAATCGTGACACCAGCGGAGCCGATACAGTGGGTCCAGGTACAGCAAATGCTGCTTCCGTTGAGAGCGCTGGGAGTGGATGTCGTCATCGACCCAGACGACATATTTAATAATTTCCTGGAAAAATTTAGCTCGCAGCGAGTTCTTAAAGAGTATTTCGCCAGTTATCCAACGCCGATAGCATCCTTCCAGGAGAAGGAAAATATCGACACCATGGCATTGCCCCCGACCATTGTTACGATATCTCAGCAGATGAAAATGGTTAATAATCCAACAGGAAAGAATGATTATCAGTCTTACAAATCGTGGGTCCTCAGCTTTACCGGACTAAACCCCAGGGAAACTCAGTCGATTCTGAACAATTAAGCAAAGCTCGCTATTAGCCACGACGTCAAAATCAAGCGTCTGAACTATTCACTTCAGGTGGCAAAAGCTGCAGGGATCATACGTCCTGTCGACAGCAACGGTCAGGTAATCAAAGACGATCCGGATTTTCCCATTGCACCTGGCGCCGATGATATTGCCCGCAAGCTTGCAATAGAGAAATCCATTACTGACATGGCGGAACTCGTCCCGGAGTTGCGTAACCGCAAACACCAGTTGTCGCTGCTGGAAAAAGTTGACATCAGAGATGTGACTTTCCCCATATTCAAATATCAGTTACCAGCTTCACTTCCTGTAACTAAGGATGGGCCGGGGACTGCGATTGTTGTTCTACTTACCACGTTGACAGGAGGGTTGTTGACTTGTTTCTGGATATTACTTTCAGAGGCATGGACTCAGCGTTTAACTTAGGTGTTAAATTCATTAGCAATAAACTCCTGTATTTTCATTGCAAAAATGGCATGAATTTCTTGTGTTGGATGAACGCTATCATTAAATATATACTCTGGACTAATATCTAACGAGCCACCACCGATGTATCCAAGATGGAAAGCATTACTCGTATCATAGCCTAATTCTTTCGCATGCTGAATTATAAAATTGAAAGTTGCACTGAGATCAAAATACTTAATTTTAACGTCACTTTTATCTCGTATGTTAGTGATTTCTTTTGCCAATATTTCATTGTGATGTTTAGATATTTCTTGCAACTCATTTTGATTCGTTTTCTCTCCCCCAAGTGCATTTGGCGTTTGTGAAAAATCAGGAACCCCCATGACGATGATGTTTTTAGCACCATGTTTAATCATCTTATTTATATTCTTTACTTGATCGCTTACCACTTTATTAATGTCTTTTTTATGGAAGGTAATGTAATCATTTGACCCAATTGAAATTATTGAGAGATCATGTTCATGAAATCGCAATTTTTTTATTTGCTTAGACATACTGGAAATGAACATAAACACAGGATTTAATTTGTTATAACTTCCTGCAACCGCACCACCCTCGGCCTTATTCTCTACGTCAACATTCATATATGCAGGTGATGACAGAAAGTCTACCCAAGTATAACCATTGGTAAATCTCCCATCATAATATTGTGGTGCAGAGGGAATTAAACCAAGTGTTTTGGAATGCATGCGCCCTTCGGAATCCGATAGGCTATCACCAATAACTATAATTTTTTTAAAAGTGTCATTTGATATTTTATTAGTGGAGTTTGATATGGAGGCTATTTTTGAAATAAGACCGAATTTATTTGAGCTATGTCCGTCAACACTATCGGCTACACCTGCACGAAATGCGGACAAGACCATTTGATTGAAAACAGGATTACACTTTATACTTAAATGCATTTTGTTACCAGATAGAGGATATGTGTTTTAGACTATGAGCATAGGGTATCAGGGGGGCTGTGACTTTAAATAATCGCTCAACTCTACATATCATCGCCAGCCCATTCTGACATGTACTAACGACGCCATACAAATACTCATGACCCGCGCCCTGTTTCCTTATCTCTACACCGGTACTTGATTACCCAGGTCAACTTCAGGCTGTCACAGGGGCAGTAGGAAACTGCTGGTGAGGCAGCAGTTTCTTCGCACATTTCACTGAATACTGCCTGAAACAATCATAGGAGCAGCCTCGTGTCGCACCACAAAATTATGTACAGGCTCTATTTATCAGCCTGAAGTTGTGTATGCGCGATAAGCAGCATTTGATAGAGGCTTAATCCCTGGTTTTGAGGATCGCTTAGCACATTCTGAAATGAGGTCGACAACTGTTTCTCTTTTTCAGCGTTATTAACATACTCTGGATAACTTTCAAAAAATGTACGAGCCTGATTTTCTACTTCCTTTTTGTAGGCGTCATTATGTGTCACGATATCGGCGTGGGTCCATCCACGTTGGCGCATGCAGACGTTGTACTCTTCCGCATCAGAACTCTCCACCGCTGTCTGTGACTGTTTGTCAGCATTTTTCTGAGCAGATGATGGTTCTGACCTCCTGCAATCTGCATTATCCCGTTCGAAATTCTGTTTTGGTATTGCTGTCGTATTGACTGGCGCTTTATACATGCATCCACTGAGTACGATGGCCGCAAGTAGTAGGGGAAATTGTTTCATTACCGCTCCGCTTTTATCCATGAATAGAACCATGAGTCTCCCTGATAATCACATCAAGATCCTGATGAACTCAGGTCCAAAACGCGGTAATCAGCAATTTAATTCAATATATATTTCATTGTGAGGAAGTATTTCTTTCTTCGTTAGATTTGCATCAGGATTTACTGCGCCCGGTTCACTTTAATAGCTACACCACTGGCCTGGCTGGGTGTTGGCAGATGACAGATCACGATGTGTTGAATCAGCAGGTAATCCTGGGAGAAGGCGATAAGCGTGGTGTGTCAACGCAGGAAGCCTGGTTATTACAGATAAGTGGAAGTAATGCAGTTCAGTTGGAACTGTCCTGGGAAGGGGAAAACGCCTCCTGGGAAGCCACGGGTAACACGTTGTTGTTGCTTGATCGTGTCGATGTTCGTGTCCTGAAGGGGGAGCTGTCTTTACGCCCCCTCCGACTGGAAGTGTTGAGTAAGTTACTTGTCTTTATTGATGAGGCCAGAAATATGGCTGATTTCGAGACTGACAGTGTCCGTTGGGCTCCACTGCAGTTAGAGGATATGACGATGTGGCAAGACCGTAAACGTTGCGAATACTGGTTTTTGCAGCAAATTCTGGATCCTTCAGCAACGTCAAGCCATTTGCTGGCGTTACTGCGTCGTAGCGAAAGCTATTGGTTGGTGCGTTTTCTGCTGGCGCAGTCGACGTGCAACAGTACGTTGCAGACGTTGGGTCAGCGTTACGGCGTTTCATATTCTCACTTTCGCCGCTTATGTCGGAATGCGTTGGGCAGTGCCGCGAAATCGGAATTACGCGACTGGCGGATGGCCAGATCCTTGCTGGACGTGGTGGAAGGGCAGGAGACCCTGACCGAGGTGGCGATTAAGCATGGTTATGCATCGTCATCACATTTTTCTAATGAAATCAGAGAGCTGCTCGGGGTATCACCGCGCGGATTGTCAAACATTATTAAACTGGCTACTAAATGAATAGGAATATCCTGCGTGCCTGGCTGTTGGCGCATACCCTGCTACTCGCAACGACTCCTGTCACTGCTGCAGAACCCGTCAGTGCCCCGGCTAACGGCTATGTAGCGAAAAATGAGAACCTGCGTAGCTTTTTTGACGCGATGGCAGCCCAATTAAAAAAACCTGTCGTCGTCAGTAAACTTGCCGCACGCAAACAGATTTCCGGCAACTTTGATTTCTCTAATCCTTCCGTGTTGCTGGAGAATCTGTCACAGCAGTTGGGGCTCATCTGGTATCACGATGGTCAGGCCATCTATGTCTACGATGCCAGTGAAATCCGCAATGCAGTGATCTCGCTGCGTTCAATGTCGTTACCAGCCTTTAATGAATTTCTGCGCCGTTCTGGTCTGTATGACAAACGTTACCCGCTACGTGGTGATGGGCGTAATGGTACGTTCTATGTTTCTGGTCCGCCGGTATTTGTCGACCTGGTTGTGAATACAGCCAATCTTATTGACAAACAAAATGATGGGATTGAACTCGGGTTACAGAAAATTGGCGTCGTGCGGCTCAATAATACTTTTGTCAGCGATCGCGTTTATGCATTACGCGATCAGAAGATTGTTATTCCAGGTATGGCGACGGTCATTGATAAGTTGTTAGATGAGGAAAGCAATCCACTGCAGAGCTCGACGGGTGGTGTTTCGGTTTCCTCGCGTCCTCCTGCAGGCCGTCCCGATATTCCTACGATGCCGGAATTTGCGGCGGCGGGTGCCGCTGCGCCGACGTATACGAGAAGTGTTGGTCTGGCTGAAGCGTTGCAACAGCATTCCTCTGCGAGCGATATCAAAGTTATCGCTTATCCAGACACCAATAGTTTACTGATCAAAGGTACCGCCGATCAGGTTCGCTTTATAGAGCAGCTTGTCGTGGCTCTGGATGTGGCAAAGCGTCACGTTGAGTTATCGTTGTGGATAATCGATCTGAATCGGGAAGATCTTGAACAACTCGGGGTGACGTGGAGTGGAAGCGCGGCTGTCGGCAGCTCTTTCGGTGTCACGCTGAATCAGGCCGGTTCGATAAGCACCCTGGATGGTCGTCGGTTTATTGCCTCCATCAAAGCGCTGGAACAAAAAAATAAGGCCACCGTGGTGTCTCGTCCTGTCGTCCTGACCCAGGAAAACGTCCCAGCCATCTTCGATAACAACCGCTCGTTTTACACCAAACTTATCGGTGAACGTAATTCCAGTCTGGAACACGTTACGTATGGCACGTTAGTCAGCGTGTTGCCACGTTTTTCTGCCGATGGGCAGATAGAAATGTCGCTGAATATTGAAGATGGCCGCGAAACCAAAACACCTGATTCCGAAACGGAATCACCAGAATCATTGCCGGAAGTTGGACGAACGCAAATCAGTACTGTTGCTCGCGTGCCGCAAGATAAGAGCCTGCTGATTGGCGGATACACTCGCGATGCGAGCACTGAAGGGAAAATGAAAATCCCTTTCCTCGGCGATCTTCCCTTGATTGGTGGTTTGTTCCGCTACACCAGTGAAAGCAAAAGTAATACGGTGCGCGTTTTTCTCATCCAGCCGAGAGAGATTACTGAGCCGTTGGCACAGGACGCGAATGATTTCGCACAGGCACTGGCTAAAAAAGGGGGCATCGATCTCGACAGCGTCCCATTGCAGAAATGGGTTCGTAGTTATCTGGCCCGTGATATGCGTGAGTTTAGCAATGGAAATTAGACATCGTCCAATGCCCACCCCAGGGGTGCTTTCAACTAAACAGCTGGCGAAACAGGATGCGCAGCGGGACGTCGTTCGTCAGGGGGATGCAAACCAGGCGGAAGCTCAACGTACCAGTGATACAACGCCCGCCGCCGAGATACAGCGCTTCGTTCAGTCTACCGACGAGATGTCGGCGGCCATGGCGCAGTTCCGTAATCGTCGTGATCTGGAAAAAAAATCTGAACATTTAACTGAAAGTTTTGAGCGAGTTCTGGAAGAAGAAGCGTTACCCAAGGCTAAACAGATTTTGCAGATAGCCAGGGTGCGTAACGTGAGCGCCGAGGAGTTGTTAAAACAGGCTCGGGCATTATTCCCGGACGACAGCGATTTGGTGTTAGTTCTGCGTGAGTTGCTACGTCGTCGCAAGATGGATGAAGTAGTGGCTAAACGCCTGCAGGCGTTGCTTCAGCAGGTGGAAGAACAGGCTGACCCCAGGACGCTAAAAGCGGGTATCAACTGCGCACTTAAGTCACGGTTGTTTGGGAAGGCGTTGGATCTGCGACCCAACCTGCTACGGGCGAGCTATCGTCAATTTTTGCAAAGCGAAGCCCTGGAAATTGAAGTCTATGCCGACTGGATAGGGAGTTACGGCTACCAGCGTCGTGTGTTGGTGCTGGATTTTATTGAAAGCGCCATGTTGGCAGATATCAACTCTCTGGATGCCAGTTGTTCACGTCTGGAGTTTGGGTATCTCCTGGGTAGGCTCAGCCAGCTCAAGTTATTACGCTCTTCTGATGCATTGTTTGTGCATCGACTACTGGCGAATCCTGTCACCAGAGCCTTCAACCCCCGTGAGGAGGACTGGCTGTTACTTATGTTGTCGTTGCTGCAACAACCTCAGAGCCTGGATGCACTCCTGGCCGACACTGTGGGTAACCACGCACTTTTAAGTCGCCATTATGAGCATTCATCGTTGTTACAGGTGCTGTATTTAGCCTGTAAAGCGTTACCACCGTCGCTGTTTTCTGGCGACGATGGACAGGAGGTGACGTTAGGCACCCTGCGTCAGATGTCTACCATTGCCTATCGACATGAACAGATTGAACGTCGTCGGGAGACCGAAAACCGCTCCCTTGACCAAATGGATCAGGATAACTGACAGTGTTTACTTCTACGCTCAATGGCGTCCGTTCGCGCCCGGAATTACTGATTCTGCTTTTGATGGTGATGATTATCGCGATGTTGATCATCCCTCTGCCGACCTATCTGGTTGATTTCTTAATTGCCGTCAATATTGTGCTGGCGGTACTGGTTTTTATGGGATCGTTTTATATCGATCGCATTCTTAGCTTTTCGACTTTCCCTGCTGTGCTACTGATTACGACGCTATTTCGCCTGGCGCTTTCGATCAGCACCAGTCGTTTGATCCTGATAGAAGCCGATGCCGGTGAAATCATCGCGACATTTGGTCAGTTCGTTATTGGTGATAGCCTGGCGGTGGGCTTTGTCGTTTTCTCCATCGTGACCATTGTTCAGTTTATCGTCATCACTAAGGGTTCCGAGCGTGTGGCTGAGGTTGCCGCGCGTTTCTCTCTTGACGGTATGCCAGGTAAACAGATGAGTATCGATGCCGACCTCAAAGCCGGGATCATTGATGCTGATGGCGCACGCGACAGGCGTAGTGTCCTGGAGCGTGAGAGCCAGCTGTACGGGTCTTTTGATGGCGCGATGAAGTTTATTAAGGGTGATGCTATCGCGGGCATTATCGTTATTTTCGTCAACTTCATCGGCGGTATTGCCGTCGGTATGACCCAACACGGTATGGATCTGTCTACCGCGTTATCGACCTATACCATGCTCACCATCGGCGATGGTTTAGTGGCACAAATCCCCGCATTACTTATTGCCATCAGTGCCGGCTTCATCGTCACGCGTGTGAATGGCGACGGGGATAATATGGGCCGCAATATCATGGGGCAACTGCTGGGCAACCCATTTGTTCTGCTGGTGACTGCGGTGCTTACGTTGGCCGTGGGTTTGCTACCTGGTTTTCCCGCGCTGGTCTTCTTTATTCTGGCGCTGGCGTTAGGTGTGCTGTTCTATTTCAAGCAGCGCAATACGAAACAGGGCTCAGCACAAACCGGAACAACAGGTGGGTTGAGTATGTCCAGTACAGTGGCAGGGGCTGATGGAAACAAAGACAATTCCCTCGGGCTTATCAGTAATCTGGACAATGTGACGTCGGAAACCGTCCCCCTCATTCTCCTTGTCCCCAGGACCCGCCGTGCAGGTCTTGAACAGGCACAGCTGGTTGAGCGCTTGCGTAGCCAGTTTTTTATCGACTACGGCGTTCGTCTGCCAGACATGCTGCTGCATGAGGGAGACGGCCTGGCTGATAATGATGTGGCTTTTCTTATTAATGAAGTGCGTGCCGAGCAATTTGAGATCTATTTCGACATGGTGCGCGTTATCAATTACTCCGATGAAATTATCTCTCTGGGGATCCAGCCCCTGTTTTCCCAGCATGGGGCATGTCAGTGCGCCTGGGTTAACCCCGTAGATAGCGACAAGCTCGCTAAGCTCGGCTACCAATTACGCCCGGCGCTGGATGAGCTCTATCACTGCTTAGCTGCACTTCTGGCGCGTAATGTGAATGAATACTTCGGCGTTCAGGAGACCAAACATATGTTGGATCAACTGGAGAACAAGTATCCGGATTTGCTTAAAGAAGTGTTACGGCATGCCACCGTGCAGCGAATTGCCGAAGTACTACAACGCTTACTATCAGAGCGAATCTCTGTTCGCAACATGAAACTGCTTATGGAGGCGCTTGCGCTTTGGGCTCCCCGCGAAAAGGACGTCATCAACCTGGTTGAACACGTTCGTGGCGCAATGGCCCGCTATATCTGCCACAAATTTGCGCATAGCGGTGAGCTGCGTGCCGTCATGATGTCTGCTGAAGTTGAGGACATTGTACGCAAGGGTATACGGCAGACATCGGGAGGCGCTTTTCTCAATCTGGAACCTGCGGCGTCCGATGAGCTGATGGATCTTTTTTCGCTGGGTCTGGATGGCCTGGGAACTTCGCACAAGGATCTCGTGCTACTGACCTCAGTGGATGTACGCCGTTTTATCAAAAAGCTGGTTGAAACGCGCTTCCGGGATTTGGAGGTTCTGTCATTCGGCGAAATTGCTGACAGCGTGTCGGTAAATGTGATCAAAACCATTTAAGCCACTTATATAAAGGACCCTGACTATGTACTCAGTAGATATTGCTCAACTGGTTTGTGCGGCACTGAAAGAAAGCGGTTGCGAACAATCTCATATAGACCAGCTGGATAGTCATTCGACGATAGCTCTCGATCTGCATGATCTGCCCAGCATTCATGTCAGTGTTCAGGATGAAAACGATGTTTGGCTCTGGTCGCTGCTTGGTGAACACAGTGAGGTATTGCTGGATCAGCGAGGAAGCGAGTTATTAAAGGCGCTATTGCAAGGGTGTCATTTCGCGCGTAGCGGGCAATTACAGCTGGCCGTTCAGGATGGAGAATTAGTTCTCAAGGCGCTGGTACATCCGAATTATCTCAAGGATGGTCACGGGTTTTCTGAAGCACTAAACGGCTTTTTCGATGAGCTGGATCGCTTCTGCGGGTCATTACTGCGATGAGCCGGCTACGTTTGCTTTCTCATCTTGCACATCCACAGCGTGTGTCGGGGCCAATTATCGAAGCCGCGTTACCTCGGGTTGCAATCGGCGAACTCTGTGACATCCGTCGAAGCTGGCACGATCGTGAGGTGGTAGCTCGCGCTCAGGTCGTTGGCTTACAGCGTGGACATGCCGTATTGAGTCTGATTGGAAGTGCGCGTGGTTTGACACGGGAAGCAGTATTGCAGCCAACAGGGCGAGCATTGTCTGCCTGGATTGGGGGCTCGGTGCTGGGGGCCGTGCTGGATCCTACTGGTGTTGTCGTTGAGCGATTTGTACCTGAACTGAGTCCGGTGGGGGAGGAACGTAGTGTGGATGCCTCGCCTCCGTCTTATTCTCAGCGTGTCGGCGTACACGAACCGCTTATCACTGGCGTTCGCGTGATAGACGGTCTTCTTACCTGCGGTGTGGGGCAACGTGTCGGCATCTTTGCCTCCGCCGGATGCGGTAAGACGATGCTGATGCATATGTTGATTGAGCAGACAGAAGCGGATGTTTTTGTCATTGGACTGATTGGCGAGCGTGGGCGTGAAGTGACGGAATTCGCTGAATCCTTGCGGACTTCACCCAAGCGTGAACGCTGCGTACTGGTGTTTGCCACCTCTGATTTTTCGTCTGTAGACCGCTGCAATGCGGCGCTGTTAGCCACGACGGTGGCTGAATACTTTCGCGATCAGGGCAAGCGAGTCGTCCTGTTTGTCGATTCCATGACCCGCTACGCTCGTGCCCTGCGTGATGTGGCGCTGGCCTCCGGGGAAGCCCCCGCGCGACGCGGTTATCCTGCATCGGTGTTTGATAGTTTGCCCCGCCTGCTTGAACGCCCTGGGGCGATTGGCGGCGGTAGTATCACGGCGTTCTATACCGTGCTGCTGGAAAGTGACGATGAACCTGACCCGATGGCAGACGAGATTCGTTCGATTCTGGACGGTCATATCTACCTGAGCCGCAAATTAGCCGGTCAGGGGCACTATCCTGCAATCGACGTACTCAAGAGTGCCAGCCGTGTTGCGGGCCAGGTGACCGATGCGGCACACCAGAATCAAGCCACAGTGGTGCGCACGCTAATGGGACGACTGGATGAGCTGCAGGTCTTTGTTGATCTTGGGGAATACCGTCCAGGTGAAAACGCCGACAACGATCGTGCAATGCAGTCGCGTCAGCCGCTGCAACAGTGGTTACGTCAGCCCTTGGATGAGCATTCTTCGTTCGATCACACGTTACGAGGTATGTATGCGTTTACTGCCTAAAATTCAGGCCCTTCAGCGGCGCAGTGAAGCATCACAGCGTCACTGTGAGTCAATGTTGGCCCAACTGGCCGGAGAAGACGATGACCTGCGTCGCAACCAGGATGCACTTGTGGCGCAGGCCGAGGGGCTACGCCAGCTGCTGGAGGGTATACGCCTGTCGGGCTCTGTGCTGGACCGTGACCAGCTGTTTGCGCAACTGAGAAAGCAGGCGGTGTTGCAACATCAGTTACAGGACCTTGGTTTGCAATCGGCGCAGCTCGAGGAACAGCGCCAAACCCTTGCACAGCGCCGGCTTGCACGGCAGGACGAGCGTGGTGTCTGGCTACGCAAAGATCATAAGTACCAACGCTGGACCTCGCGAGTTCGTTATCAAAAACGCCTGCTGCGCTTACGTCAGGACGAGGTTGAACAAGAGGAAAGGACATTATGGAACCCATGATCGCGACTGCTCTGCCCGGCAGAGTACCAACCCCTTCTCAGGATGAGACGGATAGCTCGTTGGATAATCGTGCCCGTGAGCTTGCGCGTAACAAACCGCGCCAACGCCGCGACGATGAGCAACAAAACAGCGGAAGCGGTGCCTTGCCGTTGTTCCCGCTGCAGTCGCCCCCGCTGCCGCCTGCACTGGCTGCATTGCGCCAGAAAGGACATTTTCTTAAGAATGAGCCGTTATCCGGTAACGCACTGATGTCAGGAAACGCGGAAGTGAAGGGCGAAGCGGGCACTGCACTTTTGCGTAAATCAAAAATGACGCCGGTGGCGCAGACACCCACTACCGAAAAATCAGACGCAATACAACCCACATCGTTGGCGAACAGAGCGGTGCAGGCTCCCTCTGCTGGCGCTATTCCGCTGATGAAAGGCGATACGACCGATGTGGGAGGGACCTCTTTACTGAAACAGCAGACGATAGCAAATCTGCCTGTAGCGGGCACTGCCGTACCGACCTCCGGTCGGATCGAGGTGCATGAGAAGCGCCCTCGCGATGAGGGGACCGTATCCCTCCCATCGGTATCTCAGCCTGTCCCGTTATCCTCACTACGACCACGTATTGAGCCCCAGGTTGCGATGTCGTCGCACGCGCCAGTGACGGTTCCGATTGCCGATACGCCGATGATACAGCCAGGCGGACTGACTTACCGTTTCACGCGGTGGGGCGCGGAACATGCGGTCACCGTGCAGGGCCCGACCAGCGGCGCGCTATTGCTGCAGCCCTCGGACCCGCTGGTAACGCAGCAGTTGAGCGCGCAATGGCAATCCGGTGATCCACAGAAATGGCAGTTGGCGCGTGACGGTAGCGAAGGCCGGGAGCAACGCCATCAGCAACAAAATGAGGAAGATGAAACCTGATGTCGGAGTTAGCACTCAAACAGATTGATATGTCTACCTACGCCCTGGACTGCGCGGCTACAACCTGGCGGCATCAAGGATGGGAAGCGGTGCTGGAAACGCCGACACGTGAGGGGCTGTGGTTACCTCTGGCAGATAGTGAAGGTCGTTGGCAGGGGTGGCTGCAGCTGCAGGACTGGCTGGAAAATGCCGTGCCGGAACTTGCTGGTCTTGCAGCGTCGGCGGGCGTTGAGCATCTGGTCGTACCGTGGTTGGCTGCGATCCCGAAGCCGTTGGTATTGCCAATGCCTGAACTTAACTATCAACGGCTATGTCTGGGGGAACCGGTACCGGGTGCGGACTTGCCGCAGGGACCGATGCTACGGGTGATGGCAGAACAAGGCCCCTTGTGGTTAGTCCGGGTGCCAGAATCCGGTGTTCGCGATGCAAAAATACCACCACTGAGCTGGCCTCTGCGTTTTGTCATCGGCGATAGCCGAGTCAGTTTATCGTTATTTGGCCGTGTTGCCCCAGGGGATGTGTTGATGATTAGCGCTCCGCTGCCTGAGGTGCGCTGTTATGAGAGAACGCTGGGTTGTTATCAACAGTATGAAGAAGGAATTGTCATGGAATACCAGGAACTGCAAGACGTGCAGGATAACGCTGACATTGTCCACAACATGGGACAGCTGCCAGTTCAACTGGAGTTTGTACTGCACAATCACCGCGTAACGCTGGCGGGTTTACAAAATCTTTGTCAGGGGCAGCTGTTGACGCTGCCAGTAGACGCAGAACTCCGCGTGGAAATCAGGGCGAACGGTGCGCGGGTGGGCCACGGAGAGCTGGTTCAACTGGATGGGCGATTAGGTGTTGAAGTCCACGAATGGTTAGGTGAGAGCGGCGATGACGAATGATATTTCGTTGATTGCAGTGCTGGCATTTTCCACGCTGCTGCCTTTTTTAATTGCTTCCGGCACCTGTTTTATTAAGTTTTCCATCGTCTTTGTGATGGTGCGCAATGCGCTAGGGTTACAGCAGGTGCCCTCGAATATGACGCTGAACGGTATTGCGCTCTTATTATCGATTTTCGTGATGATGCCTGTGGTCAAACAGGGGTACGACTACGCCCAGGAGGAGCAGATCAGTTTCACCAGCGTCTCGGCGCTGAGCAGTTTCGTGGATAACGGCCTGGATAGCTATCGCGATTACCTGAGTAAGTATTCAGATCCGGAGCTGGTTAGATTTTTCGAAAAGGCACAGGCCGCTCGTAGCGAGAAGGACGCCGAAATTCCTAAGCTCGATGACATTGAACGACCCTCTATTTTGGCATTACTGCCCGCGTATGCCCTTAGTGAAATTAAAAGTGCGTTCAAGATTGGCTTTTACCTCTACCTGCCTTTTGTTGTCGTCGATCTGGTCATTTCCAGCATTCTGCTGGCGCTGGGGATGATGATGATGAGTCCGGTAACGATCTCGACGCCCATCAAACTGGTGCTGTTTGTGGCGCTCGATGGTTGGACGCTGTTATCCAAAGGGCTGGTGTTGCAATACCTGGACCTGGCTCAGTGATCGTCGTGCAGAGGGAGAGATTTGTTATGAATGATTTGATGTTCGCTGGCAACAAGGCGCTGTATCTGGTGCTGTTGATGTCAGCCTGGCCGATCATTGTTGCTACCTGTATCGGTTTGCTGGTGGGGTTATTTCAGACGGTCACGCAGCTACAGGAGCAGACGCTGCCCTTTGGTATCAAACTGCTGGGCGTCAGCTTGTGCCTTTTTTTGCTGTCTGGTTGGTACGGTGAAACATTGGTTGGTTTTGGACGAGAAGTGATGCGCCTGGCGATGAGCAAGGGGTGACAAATGCTGTTTGGGCTGTACTTCGACGTCCACGGGTGGGTGGCATCAGCCGCGATAGGATTTGCCAGAGTGGCACCGGTTTTTTTTATTCTGCCATTTTTAAACAGCAGCATACTCAGCGGTATGGTACGTACATCCGTCACTATGCTGGTGGCCATAGGATTATGGCCGCATCCCGTGGACGCGTTGCCAGACTTCCAGACGTTGCCGTTTATGGTGTTGATCGTACGTGAAGTCACGATTGGATTGCTATTAGGTTGCCTGCTGGCCTGGCCATTTTGGGTTTTTCATGCGCTGGGCAGCATTGTGGACAACCAGCGAGGCGCCACGTTGAGCAGCAGCATTGACCCGGCGAACGGCATTGATACCTCTGAAATGGCAAATTTCTTTAACTTATTTGCCGCCGCCGTCTATCTGCAAGGCGGGGGGATGGGGTTGCTACTGGACACCTTCCGGCAAAGCTATCTGTTGTGCGATCCCCTTGGTACCTGTATGCCAGCATTGCCGATGCTGTTGGGATTGATAAATAAGATCATAGGCCAGGCCCTTGTGATATCCAGCCCGGTTGTTGCTGCGTTACTGCTGTCCGAAGTGGTACTGGGGTTACTATCGCGTTTTGCACCGCAAATGAACGCCTTTGCCGTGTCGCTGACGGTGAAAAGCGGTATCGCCTTATTCATTATGCTGATCTATTTCAGCCCCGTTTTACCTGAACGTATTATGCAGTTGGCCTTCCCTGCATCAGCGCTCCCTGGTTGGTTAAAAGAGGTCCCGTAGCGTCATGGCGAATAAAACGGAGAAACCGACACAAAAGCGTCTGCGGGATTCCGCAAAAAAAGGGCAATCGTTTAAGAGCCGCGATTTAATTATCGCTTGTCTGATCCTGTGCGGTATTGCCTACCTGGTCTCCTTTGGCTCGCTGGTGGAGTTGATGGGAGCCTTTCGACAGGTACTGGCCGGAGGGGTACCGCAGGATATGCAAGGGTATGCGATGGCTGTCATGTGGTTGGGTCTCAAGCTGTTTCTGCCTGTCCTCCTGCTGTGTATCGTCGCATCCGCATTACCCGCGCTGTTACAAAGTGGCTTTGTGATGGCCAGTGAAGCGCTGAAACTGAATTTCTCGGCATTGAATCCGGTAACCGGCTTTAAAAAACTCTTTAGCTTGCGAACGGTGAAAGATGCGGTCAAAGCGCTGCTCTATCTGGCGAGTTTTATCGTGGCCATTCTGGTGCTATGGCACAAACATAAAGGGCTGCTATTTGCCCAGCTCAATGGCGAGCCGATTGTCATTGCTCTGGTCTGGCGCGAGTTACTGTTGTCATTGGTATTAATCTGTCTGGCTTGCATTGTGGTCGTGCTGTTGCTGGATGCCATCGCTGAATATTTTTTGTTCATGAAAGAAATGAAAATGGATAAAGAAGAAGTTAAACGCGAAATGAAGGAACAGGATGGTAATCCAGAAATAAAGTCGCGGCGACGCGAAATGCATATTGAAATTTTGTCCGAACAGGTTAAATCGGATGTCGAAAACTCCCGCCTGATTATTGCCAACCCAACGCATATTGCCATTGGCATTTATTTTAAACCTGAATTGTTACCTATTCCGCTGATCTCCGTGCGGGAAACGAACCAGCGTGCGCTGGCGGTGCGTGCTTATGCTGAAAAAATGGGTGTCCCTGTTGTGACTGATGTGAAGTTAGCGCGCCGAATTTTTGCTACCCACCGTCGTTATGACTTTGTCAGCCTGGAGGAGGTAGACGATGTGCTGCGCCTTCTTGTGTGGTTAGAGCAAGTAGAGAATGCCGGGGTTGCTGAGGCCGATCAACATGAAGATCGCCCGGTAGCCGAACGTGAATAAGGGATGACCTCACGACGCGATGAGCGATTCCTGAATGTTTAATTCACCACCCACGCTTACATTGCCCAAACGACTATCCCAACACATTTGGAACGTCGTGCCAGGCCAACTCGGCAGGGTCGGTGACAGTGATAAGGAGAAATTTTGATGAACTCTGAAACGAATACCAACGAAGAACGTATTGCCGAAATGGTCTGGGAAGCAGTGAGTGAAGGCGCGACCCTGAAGGATGTTCATGGCATTCCGCAAGACATGATGGAAGGTTTGTACGCCCACGCTTACGATTTTTACAACAAGGGAAGGCTTGACGAAGCGGAAACTTTTTTCCGTTTTCTCGCTATCTACGACTTCTACAACCCGGATTACATCATGGGGCTGGCCGCCGTTTGCCAGTTAAAGAAACAGTTCCAGAAGGCATGCGATTTATATGCGGTTGCTTTCGCGTTGAGCAAGAGCGACTACCGTCCCGTATTTTTCACCGGGCAGTGTCAGTTGTCCATGCGCAAAGCGGCGAAAGCCAGACAGTGTTTTGAGCTGGTCTGTGAGCAAAGCAGTGATGAGTCGTTGGTCGCTAAGTCACAGGTTTATCTGGACAGTTTGCAAGAAGCAGAGGCCGAGTCATCCCGTCAGCAGAATGAGGAACAGGCATGAGTGACGCAAGTACAATCGGCCGCAGTGGGTATTTACAAAACCCTCGCCTGGCCGAGGCTGCGTTTGAAAGTGTGCGCAAAGATGGCAACTTTCTTGATGCAGCCGATAAAGCACTGAAATCGGTACTGGCCGTTAAGGCCGGTGAAGACAATGGCAAAGTGAAGGTGACGGAACGGGAGCTGTCGACCCCGCCGTTGACCCAACCTACGCCGAAAGCGAAGGAGGAACTGAACAGTGCGGGTAAGTTAGCGCTGTTGTTAGGACAGTTGATGGTCCTGATGGGTGATGTGTCGCTATCGCAGTTGGAAGGTCGACTGGCAACCTGGAAGGCGATGATGGCGTCGCAAAAAGCCATGGGCGAACAGTTGTCTCAGGAATTGCAGGGCGCTCTGGAAGGCGCGGAGCAGGCGACGGACGCTTATCAGTCTGCGCTGAATACCCTCAAAGCTAACCAGTCGCTTCTTGATGCGGCGAACAAGAAACTGGCGCAAGCGCAAGCCAAACTGGATGGTTTGTCACCGGAAGATGCCGGGTACACGCAGGCTTTAGCAGTGCGCGACCAGGCGGCAAACGAAAGCATGCTTGCCAAACAGAAGGTTGACCTGGCGGAACAGAATGCAAAGTCGGCTCACACTCTCGCCGTGGAGAAGGCGCAAAACGCCGACAAGCTTCTGACGCAAGCGCAGGGGTTAGGCCTCAAAAACGAGACGGTCCAGAAAAGTGATAAGGACAATCTCTCTAATGTTGCCAAACTGACCATGCTGATGGCGATGTTTGTTGAGCTGGTAGGGAAAAACAGCGAAGAGAGTCTGCAAAACGACCTCGCGCTGTTTCAGGCCCTACAGGAAGGCCGTCAGGCCGAAATGGAAAAGAAATCCTCTGAGTATCAGGAAGAAGTTCGTAAGTCGGAAGAGCTCAACCGCGTCATGGGATGCGTTGGCAAGATTCTTGGCGCGCTGCTGACTATCGTCAGCGTCGTAGCCGCAGCGTTCACCGGCGGTGCCAGCTTAGCGTTGGCCGCAGTGGGGCTCGCACTGATGGTGGCAGATGAAATTTGCCAGGCGACTAAAGGCTTCTCTTTTATTCAGGAGGCGCTCAAGCCTCTGATGGAAAACGTCCTCAAGCCCTTAATGGAGCTTATTGGTAAAGCGATCAGTAAGGCGCTGGAGGCGTTTGGGGTGGATAAAAAAACAGCGGATATGGTGGGTTCCATCGTCGGTGCTGTCCTCGCAGCCGTTGTGATGATCGCAGCGATAGTCGTCGTGGCGCTGGTAGGGAAAGGCGCGGCGGCGAAGCTCGGTAATGCGTTGAGCAAACTCCTTGGCGATGCGATTAAGAAAATTGTTCCTGATGTGCTGAAGACGCTCGCGAAGAATGCGGGTTCTACGATAGGCCGTGTTGCGGAAAAAGTGGGGTTGCGCACCGATACGTTGGGTAAGGAGCTGATGGCCAACCGGCTTAAAACGTTTGTGGTGGGTGGTGAAGTCGTAAATTCGGGAACTCAGGCGGGCGGCGGTGTTGCGTCGGGCGTCTTTATGAAGAATGCCAGCGACGCGATGGCCGATTTTTATCTGGCGCGTACCTCGATGGAACAGATCTCCCGATGGCTCGAGCAGGCGGTAGAAACCTTTGCGGACAGCCAAAAAGTCACCCAGGAATTGAACAAGGCAATGTCAGCGGCCTTGCAACAAAATGCCGAAGCCGGTCGCTTCATACTGCGCCAGAGCCGCGCGTAAGCCAGGAAAATAATTATGACAGCCATTAATACAGTAGCAGCAAACATAAATCGATTTTCATCCGTTCAGGATATCGAGCCGAAATCGTCATCGAAAACGGTTGGGATCAATATTGGCGATATCCTGCCACTTCTGGAGAAAGAAGTGGGGAACGCACTGGGGATTACATCAGGCGGCCCGGAGCTCAAAGCACCGTCGAACATCCTCAGCCAGGATGCTATGAATACCCTGAAAACCTATCTGCAGGATAAGCAGAATGACCCTGACTTTCTGCGTAGCTTCGGCGAGCTGCATGAGAAAATCGAATCAGGTGTCAACAAGCTGGTTGATGACAAGGTTAAAGCGCAGGCGGAGCAAGGGAAACCTCTGGATATTAGCGGGTTATCATCCTCTGCAATCGCGCTTATCGTGGCGGCTAACGTGCTGATGCTGTCACTGAACACTGCCGATAGCAAACTCAGTAGTACGCTCTCTTTGGTGAGCTTTGATGCCGCGAAGAGCACTGCGTCGTCGATGGAACGTGAAGGCATGAATGCGCTGTCCGGTAGTATTTCTCAGAGCGCACTGCAGCTGGGTATCACGGCAGTTGGCGCGAAGACCGAACAGAAAGGGATCAGCAATGAACGCGGCGCATTGAAGAACAACGGTAAAAAGCTGGAAGCGCTGAATGCGGAACGTGCCGACATTAAGAGAACGCTGAATACTCATAATTCGACCAGGCTCGGTGCTGACGCTGATAGCCTGACCACGCTGGAAACTCAGTCGGGTAAAGGGAAAATTAGTCAGAATCTCAATGAGGCTGCACAGCGCCCGGGTGTTGATACTATGAACGGTGAGGGTGTCACTCTGCAGGCCAGCAATCAGCGTTTGAGCCCGGAGCACCAGGCCGCGCTGGGGCGTCGCCTTGATGATATTGATACTGATATCGCAAGCCAGCAGAACGCGCTTGATGATAACAAGCTACAGGCACGGGTGAAACAAACCACCGGTGATGCCATCATGAAGAGCTCCATGACCGTGGGCGGCATTGCTGGTGCCTCTGGTCAGTATGCAGCCACACTGGAGCGCTCTGAGCAGCAAATCAGCCAGGCGAATAATCAAGTGGCGAAAACGGCTTCGGAAGATACCCGTGAAAGTGCTCAGAAGACGCGCAGCCTTATTCAGGAGCTTCTGCGCATGATGGACAGCATTAGTCAGTCCAAGAGCGCCACTATAGGGGCCGTCGCGGGTAACATTCGCGCCTGACCCTCAACGTAACAGCGGTGGGTCAGCAGACCCGCCCACAATGTCCGCCACCAGGCGGACATTTCCCAACGATTTTGATTTTACTCCTTCATCAGACAGCAATATGCCGGACTGAGGGGTAAGGGATCTCTATGACCAGCATTCAAAACAGCATCACTCTTCCGCTCGCACTGCCTCTTTCTTCGCAAACGCCACAGGAGAAAAGCCCAGGCAGTGTAGGGGGGGAACCCATGATTGTGCCAAAAACATCGGCACCAGGTGCCGATATCTCAACACTAAATAATGCGCTGAGTAAGGCGGATTTGTTAGCGAAAACGCTACAAAACCCGACATTTAAGGGCGAGCCAAAAGACGAACGTGTGGTTGCCACGCAGCAGTTTCAAAATAGCCTGAACGGTGTGGCAAACAGCGGAACTCCGCTGACGCCGGAGCAAAAAAACGCCCTTCAGCGGTCCCTCGATCAGGTGTCTCCTCAGGTTCGTATGCCATCCCCCCAGCTTATGGCCGATCAAAAAAAGACGGTTGAAGACAAAGTTCTGTGGGAAAAAATCGCTAATGCTATTGGGCAGATCGGCGAGGAGTACCTGGGGGTTTATGAGAACGTAGTCAGTAATTACACCGATTTTTATACGGCATACAGCGAAATTTTGTCCCAGATGGGCACCTGGATCACTCCCGGTGCAGATGGCAATAAGGTCAAGCTCGACGTCGGGAAACTGCTGACTGCGCTGAATAAGTTGAAAACGGATTATTCGCTGCCGAATAAGGCTGCGGTGCTGTTCCCGACGCAAAGCGACAGCGGTGGTATCACGGGCTCGGATATTGACACCGCAAAACAGTGGGCGAAAGAGCTTGGACTACCTGATTCCTGTGTAAAACCCGTTAACGGTAAATACGTGGTTGTTGTGGATTTAACCCCTGTAGACGCCATGATCCGTGATGCTGGTGCACTCGGCAGCGGCGTTGTGGAAATGGATAACGCGAAATTCCAGGCCTGGCAGGCAGGCTTTAAAGCTCAGGAAGAAAACCTGAAAAATACGCTACAGACCCTGACGCAGAAGTACAGCAACGCCAACTCATTGTATGACAACCTGGTCAAAGTTCTCAGCAGCACCATCAGTAGCTGCCTGGAGACCGCCAAGTCATTCCTGCAAGGTTAACGACGGAGAACCCTATTATGCCAATCTCGGGATTATCACGCTCCTGGTCCTGCCCGGACATGTCAGCACAGCATATTCGCGCTCAACAGATCAGTCGACTTGGGGAAAATATGAGCGACGTCCGTACGAGCAGTGCGGTGCTGTCTCGCTCCCCGTCCTGCACCTCGGCGTCTGCTGTTCAGAACGATGGACGGTCTTCCACTGCCAGGCTGGATAGTTTTGGCGGTATGCACAAGGCACGGGCGATCACTGATTTATTTGGTGCGACGCAGGACGATAAAAAATCGTCATTATTGATGACGGCTTTTCTGAAATCGTCTAATGCCTACGCTTGCCGGGAAATTACGGCGTTTGCCAAGGTGTATAGCCAGTTGATTCACCAGCCCAATCTGAGTGAGGAGGCTCGCACTACGCTGAATACACTGGCGCAGCAGTACACGGATAAGATCCTCAATGATGGTCTTGGTGAAAAGTCCGCGTTTGGTCCCTGGACCGCGAAGACTCACGAGCAGTATCAGAAACGCAGCGCACTGGAACATACGCTGGCTGAGTTTGCAAATACACATTCTGCGGGTGATTTTTTGCAATTAGGCAGCGGGTTTATGGCGAGCGAAGTCATGCCATTTATTCAGACCTGTATTGAACAGCAACTGGGCGAGACGCTGAGTGAAACCACCTGCCAGCGTCTGCATGGGCTGATTGATAACGCCGCTATGAAGACGTTTGCCGCATTGCGGCAAAGCGGTGTCGAGCTGGTGGAGCAGCGTGGGGTCGGCGTGGGTAAACTTGCCCGCGACCTGGATACCGTTGCCACTTTGCCACTGCTGCTGCGTGATATTCTGGCCAATTTGCCTAAAGATTTACCGCAGACGGCACAACCGACACCCGCTCCTAACACCTCAACGGCTTCTGACGTCGCCAGCCCTGCTCCAGGGCACACGCCGCATGGTCAGGTACCGGGAGGAATTACCATCAATATTGGCGATATTCATATCGATAAGAGCCAGCACATTGATAACAGTCGCCATATTAAGCATCGCCACGCCGGGTCTCCTGCTGAGCGCTCAACGCCAACTCCGCTGGCGCAGAACCTGAATTTGCGGGTGGACATGAAGGTGAATAGCGACACCACGTCGGAAGCAATGTTCAGAACCAATGGCGACAATCAGCACGTAGGCGAATTACTCTCCAGCAGGGATCGGGTACAGGAAGCGCACGTTCAGACCGATGAGTCGCTGAAGGTGGACGGCGGGTATAGGGGGGACATCCGAGGGATACCCCAGTCCGACGTTATCCTGACGGGTGGTGGTCATTCTCAGCGCAATACATTGACCGTGATGCCGGTTCAGGAGCGGCTGGAAAATGAAATCCAAATGGTTGCGGCTGAACAGCTGATGTTCGCGACAGATACACTGGCGGCATCCCGGCTTACCGCGTTTCCTTCAGGGGCCACTTTACAGCAGGCCGTGAAGACTGAACTTCCGAAAGTCGTGAAACCTGACGCATCAGAGATGGAGAAACCCACCGTTGTCAGCAGTCATGCGAAGCTGAAATTCCGCGAAGGTAATCTGTATACCCTGCCAACTCTGGCTTATTTGCGCAGTACCGACGGACAGCTCAAACCAGAGCATGAGCTGCTCAAAGCGGTTCGTAGCATGCTGGAAGCCGACAGCAACCAGCCATTGGCTCTTCGCCGTGATTTTGATGGCTTACGTAACAGACTGCTGCCAGGTTATGACGTCCATCGTACCAAATTGCTGGAAGCGTTCCGTAATGGATCAATCGACAAAGAGATGAAGAGTGATCTCAACACAATGTGCGACCTCCTGGCTAAGCATCCCGGCCTGGATCGCCGCCGCCCTGCAGTCGCCAATTTTGCGCGGACGTTGATTCGCGATTGCGATTTGATAAAGCCGGGACAGCAGCCTAATCCGTTGGTCGTAGCGTTACTGGATGGCGTTGCAGGAACGGGGGAAAACAAATGGGACTGGCGTGGCGAAGCGCAGCACAAGCGGCCACTGAGCGCCGTGTCAGATGTCATACTCACGACGAATGGCCTCCATCTTGAGCCCTTACACATGCGGAAGAGCCATCATGCAAAGTGAACTGGAACACCAGGTGAATGCGATCATCGCGAACTGTCTGGCAGTGAAAGATCTCCAGTTCAATGCGGACACGCAATTGGTGAATGAACTGTACTTCGATTCCCTGGAGCTTATGGACCTTGTGATGGGGCTGAATGAGCAATTTGGCATTGACATTGGCGGTGATGAGATTGTCGGTTTTATCACAGTTTCTGATGTCTGCCGGGAAGTTGAACGGCAGTTGGCTGTGAACGGTCTTAAAGCTACAGGGTAGCCAGCAGGCGCTGAGGAGGGTAACCGAGACAGCACCTGCTTTATGACAGCAACAGGGGTGCAGGAGGGAAAGTGGCAGCCACAGGGATATCGACACCGGGAACATATTCTTGCAGAAGTACAGAAGGAAAAACTTCTGTAGGTCATTGAATTATCCTCTTTTCCTTCGATTTATTTGAGGTGAAAGGAGGGTATTTGCGGAAATGAAGACATGAATATACATCAGAATTATTTACACCTTTTGGGTGAGCGTCTGGGACTCCCCCTTTGCTTTGATGAGAACCAACAATGTTTGCTGTTACTCGATGACAATTTATTGGTTTCTTTAAGTATTGGTGGTGATGGCTGGTTAATGCGTGGGCTACTGATGGAAGTATCGCCAAATAACAGCAGTGCGTTCTGGCGGGAAATGTTGGTTATCAACAAGGAATTAGCAGAACAGAGGCGGGGAACTTTGGCTTACGTTGAAGAGTCGCAGGCGCTGCTTTACGTGGATTCTGTTCCTTACCCTGGTGACACTAATGATCTTGTTGATAGGTTGGAGCATTTCATTGCGCATCAGGAAAAATTACAAGATTTACTGCGTACCACTAATCATTGAATAGGAGAGAGTGATGACAACGTTAACGATGAGTGCATTTAAAAATGTGCAGGTAGCGAATCAGGATCAGCGTCTGCGAGTCGACAATACCAATGATTCATCGGTTCAGGTTGCCCGGGAAGGATTTAAAGGTCGCGTGCTGACCTGGCTTGGGTCATTGCCGGTTTTTCGTAATATCGATGCGGTTAAAACGTACGTCGAGCAGGTTAAAACCGAAAATAAAGAGGCGCTGCAAACGTTCCTTAAGACGATATCAAACGGCAATGAAGCAAAGGCAAAGGCAATTGGCGACTATCTGACTCTCAGAGCGACCCCTACTCCGCTGACACAGCGGCTGATCCAACAATTAGAGGTGCGTGCTGATAAGTATGAAGCCAATATGGCCCTTCTTAAGGAGACATCGGATCGCTGGGGGGAGCCGGCGGCGAAGACCGCTTTTGCGATATTTGGTATCCAGGCGAAAGCGGATGATGACAGCGTGGCAACAAAGGATACCCCCGCTAAAGCAGATCTTAACAAGGAGTTGGAAACCTTAACGAAACAGCAGTCCGTCGAAGCCCTGAGGAGGCTGGCAAAGGCCCAGGACCTTGCAATACTGGATGGCAAGAGTCTGCGGGAGAACCATGGTGCACTTGCTTCAGCGGGCGGGGCGCTACGTTCGGTAGTTACCGGCTTGTCAGGGCTTGGAGAGCTTAAAACGCTGAAGGCGACAGCGTTTACGAACGAACTGCTCAATCTTCATGTGGAGGGGATCAAGCTCTCTCAGTGGGGAACAAATACTGGGCCAGCTGCAGATTGGTTAAACCTAAACCAGGCAAACGATGCGCAGATAGCGCACGCGGCACGGCAACTCAATGCGATTGCAAAAGAAATTACCAAGCTGAAGGACACCGTCGAAAAGGGTGAGAAAGTCGACGGTCTGAAACTCACACTTTCCCGGTTTAAAAACAGTGATGTCCCGGTCAACGCTAAGACTCAGGTTTGGCTGAACGATGGACGGCCGATGCCGGTGAATGACATCGTTGTCGACGGAAAAACGGTTGCGCTGGCTGGCTCATATCCGAAAGATATAGAAGCACACATGCGTATGCTGGTGGAACAGAACTGTACGTCGTTGACGGTGTTAGCTGGGGCTGATCAGATCATCAAGCAAAAATTACCACCATACTTCCAGCAAACTCGTGATTACGGCGCAGTGAAGGTAACCAGTGAGCTGCAGGAATCACACGCTTTTGGTAATGTAAACGATCCTAACTCATTAAAAGTGAATCAATATCAATTGACGATACGGACCGAAAATAAAACGGTGACGCTACCTGTACTGCACGCGCTCAACTGGCCGGACCATGGTGCTCTTCAGAGTGCTGAACAGCTTGATGCGTTGGCAAGGTTGTTTCAGAAGGTGAGCACACCTGAGTCGGAATATGCCAATGCCGCACCTACGCCAGCACTACCGATGGTCCATTGCTATGGTGGTGTAGGGCGTACGGGGACATTGATTGCAACACATGAGCTGCTCAAGAATCCCGCCGCTGATGTGGCGAGTATTGTGAACGATATGCGTGCCGCCCGTAACCCACGGATGCTCGAAGATATGGTTCAACGCAAACAGGTGGACGCGCTGTCTGTCAGATATAATGCGCAATCTGTTGGAGATGAAAGCATTTACGTCAATGAACCGATCTACGCCAACGCGTAATCTTCTGGGAAGAGTAGCAAAATGGGTCGTATATACGACCCATTTTTGCACATAGCAATCATCTACGTTCCCGGATCTCCGCCAGCTCAAGCTGACGCAGCACTTGTCTGTAAACTCGACGAACGTGACGGCTTCGCAGGTCCAGAATTTATCTTCAATAAGGGATTTATGTTACCTCTTACTTCAACATCATCTGCAGTTAACAAACTACACTTTCCGGCTAATGAGCTGGAGCCGTGCATGGCAGATATTATAGTTTATTCAAAGTGGGTTATTCAGAGTTTAAATAAACTACCGGGCATTACATCTGATGCGACAGCGGATAAAGTGGAGATACATCGTGCGGTGCTTCAGGATTGTTTGTCTCAGCTGAAGTCTGCTGGACGCCTAAAGTCGGAAGGACCAGACATTTCCATACGGCCAATCGTTGTTGGTGTGCAGGCTATTATTGAACATACTTTATTGTGCCAGCTTGAGAAGGGTCTGTTAAAAAATGTCGAAATAACTTTCACGACGAACAGACCGCCAACACCGCTTTCTATTGCCGAAAGCGCAATACCTGATAGTCTTGCAACTCCGGCGGTGCTGAATTCGCCAGTATGCATTGACACTATCACCTCTCGTCAGCAATTGTTACGTAAGTTAATAACCTGTCCAGAGGTGTCTATGCATTCATATTATGCTCAAAAACACGATGTTTGCGAGCAAGATTATTTCGATAGTTTCTGCAAATAAACGCCCATCAATTTAACGCCCGGCAGGTTCCAGAAATACCCGATGCATTATCAGGAGCTACTTACCAAATCATAACTAATGACAACCATGAACAATGGTTTGGTATTCGTTTCACCCAAGCCAGCACCTCTTCAAGTCAGTGTATATTATTAATGAGATGGTCACTCCCTCCCTCACAGTTGTATGCTGTGAACAGGCTTAAAATGGAGAACCATCATGGAAAACATTGCGCTCATTGGTATCGATCTGGGTAAAAATTCTTTCCACGTCCATTG
>Ga0209281_1000514_pt1 | contig 50622 bp, 50 predicted proteins | sample MedtruBG_FD_187514 | JGI IMG/M metagenome (GOLD analysis project Ga0209281, IMG submission 187514) | Root nodule microbial communities of legume samples collected from California, USA - Medicago truncatula BG (SPAdes) (version 2) | ecosystem: Host-associated > Plants > Roots > Nodule | place... | reverse complement strand
GCTCCGGCCTCCTGCTCCTTCAACACCGCAATGATCTGCTCTTCAGTAAATCGCTGCTTCTTCATAAGTCCGTCCTCAATGGGCCGGACTCTAATCCATTCTGGAGGAAATTCTCAGTGGCAGGTCAAGCTGTCCTCGTTCCGCGTTGTCGGCCAACTTGTTGGGACCGGCTTCTGAAGCCTCCCGAGTAGGTTGAACAGCATCGTTCGATGGGTTTTTGGCCATTTTACTCTCCTCGGCGATGTGGCTCAACAAGAGGGCCGGGATATAGTTCCCGCAGGTCCGCAAACGCCCGCGATGATTCTACTCGCCCAAAGCGACATTACCCGTCGATCGTTGGGAGACTGAGCGATATAGACGCCGGCATGTCAGAAGAAGAATTTCATCGTCGTTTGGTGCAGGCCGCCGTGACGAAATGCTTCCAGAGCAGAGTTGCCATCTGGGCGAAACCGCGGCGAGTACGCTGAAGAGGTCGCGGGGAAGCTACTGGCATGCATATTTGACAGACGGCAAGACGGCTGAAGAGTGCGCTGACGAAGACGCGTTTTTCTGGATCTAACTGACCCCGCCGCCCTGACATCGTCCCATGCGACCGAGCGACGCGGAACTAATCTCAACGAGCAAGGTTCGAGCAGTGTAGGGTCAACGAGGAAACTATCCAAATGTTGAAAATTCTTGCGGTAACAGCGCTGTCGATCGGTCTGGCAACCTCGGCAATGGCTCAGAGTTCAAGCGGCGGCAACAACGGCAGCGGCGGCAATAACAGCGGAAGCGGCGGCAACAGCAGCGCAACAAGCAGCGATACGAATTCGTCTGGCGCGAACAATTCCGGCAATGGCGGCAAGGAAATGGGTAGCTCGAACACCAACTGCGGCGCACCCGGTGGCACTCAGGGTGCAGTCCAGTCTGCGCAGAATAACGGCGGCAGCACCAATCCCGGCGCCGGTACGGCAGGAACTTCCTGCTAAGCCAGCGCTTAAAAGTGCAAGTAAAAGCCTCGTTTCGACGGGGCTTTTTTATGGAGGGTGCTCCGAGCTTACTTCGCCGCCCTGTCATTGGAAGTTGGAACAGTCTGCGAACGTACAAACCTCTAATTGCATTGCTTCTAATTTAGTTTAGGAGCCAACGTAATTCGCAACAGGCTCACAGGTCATGCAGTATCAGCGGTTACTTCTACTACTCGACGCACTCAGTTCGACTTCGTCCAAAGCAAGGCCGAAAGGTGTTGGGATGAAAACCCTGATTGAGGCTCGAGACAACGGACTTGTTGAAGTCATCGGGGATATTCGCCGCGTTGAATGCGTTTTGACAGACGATGGGAGGGCGCTGCACCGGAAAATTCGGGATCGACTCCCCTGGCAAGGGGAGTTAGCATCTATGTCATCGTCATCAACCGAGACCGTAGGCGGTGGCGACTGAGGGCTGATACGTGCTCCCGCCTCGCAGAAGAAGGAGAGCGTTATGCTGTCCCCCTATGCAGATGCAGACCAATCCCGCAATCAAGCCCTCCGCTCGACGCTTTACGAGTGGACGAAGCACTTCACAAACGACACTGATCTGGGCAAACAGATCGTAGAAGCCACGATCTTGAACCTTCTTGAAGAGCCCGCGCAGATTGATGGCGCTAATGTGAGGAAGTCGCTTTTCGCGGCGGTTTCCCGTACGGCGAAGGCGGCAATCAATTCATCCGACTGGCGCGCCGGCGAAGTTCCCTGAAACGACAGCCGTACTCTCGGACCAGTCATCCCCGCACCCGTGAACTTTCTCGACATTCAGATGTTCGGGAATATGACCCGTCGTTTTCGCAACTATCTTCTAGTGCTATTGATCTCACTAACGATATGGGCAGGAGCAATTGCGGCGTTCGTCTGGCTTTGGTGACCCATCCGCCTAACATCATTGGTATTCGGAATGGGCTTGAAGAATCCTGAAGCTGCCTAAGTTAGTTGCTCCCAGTGGGAGTAACAACCTATGATCTACGCGATTGTCATCATCGGCCTGTCCGTCGCTATGGGCACCGTTCTAATTCGATATGGCCTAGGAGGCGGCGAAAAAGGATAAAGCTTGTTTCCGTCCACTTCGCTCTGAATCGTGTGTATGGGGCCGGACTGAACGCAGCCCGGCCCATTTTACTGTCCGAGAGGGGTAATGACAGCGATCTAAGGATGGACGAATTTGCTTGCGCGAAGCTGCTTACTTCAACGACCGATACCGACGGTCATTATCATTGGTAGGTTCTACGAAGACGTGATCCAAGATTTCGTCAGCATAGACTAAGACAATATCCGCCTTCGTTGGGCGAACGGGGATAGGTACATTTTTTACGGGTGTCTTCGGGCGCTTCCGAAATGTAAGTCTCGGAGAACGGACAGTATAAAGTCTTTTGCCTGCCATAATATGCCTCGCGATTGAACGAGGTAATATTCATTTAACCATTGATGTCCGCAAGCGACTATTGGCTAATGGTAAGCGTGAAGGGTTAATTCTGCTGCTACCAGCCTGGCATCAAAAAGCCCCGCTACAACTTCGTGGAAGTAGCGGGGCCGGCCTTATTCTCGATGTGTACGCAACAAGAGTCTGGCAGCTTAAAAACTGCGAATGCAGGAATAAGTTCCAGCGTTCTTTTGCCGGCAAATCATCTTTGAAGAGTAGTACTTCCCGAGGGCTGGTTAGATTGAGAAGGGCCGCCCGTGCCGCCGTCTGGGTGAGGAGTTTGGTCAGTAGGCGCCGACACAGCAGGTCCGGTACTGGGCGGGTCGGGTTGCGTTGGTGAGTTGGTTTGAGCTGGGGGCGTTGCGGTATTTTCTGCGGGAGCGTCGGTGGACTCACCCCACATTTCGGCTCCCAGCCAAGCAATCAGCGCCAGTGCCAAGCCAGCGACAAGGATAATCAGCACCGGACGACCGGTTCTGCCCTGTCGCGCATCTGTGCCCGTCTTGACAACTTTACGATCCAAAATCTCTCTCCCGGTTAGGAAGCCAGAACCGGATGACTTAGACTAAGTTCCAAAGGTTGCGGCAAACCGACCATTCACAAGGAAGCAAAAGGTTTCCCGGCCGGTCAGCTAAAAACGCCCGTTGAAACTCAGCACTTTTTCTCGTTCGCGGTTGCAGCAGCCGTTTTGTCACCCTGCTGCTGCGATTGGGCATCCTGGCTAGAGGTCGCGATGTCAGGATTTTCGGCCATGGGCATCTGACCGCCGTCTTTTTGAGGCGCCGCTTGCTTGGTATTGTTTGTTGTGGTCCCGACCGCAGGACCTGGTTGGGCTTGTGCTACCTGTCCTGTCTCAAGAGGCGTATGAGTGCCATCCTTTGAAACGCCTTTCGCGTGCTGATCGCCGGTCGACCTGTCAAGGCATACGTTTAACCGCGACGTTGCTGCCGCGTTAATGACGGTATGTGCAAGTCACGCGAGTTTCGCATATTTCGAACACGGTCCGGTTTGAACGACGAGAGTACGATCCATGCAGCTGGCCCTTAGCATCATGCGTAGGGCGTTAAACCTTGATAGCGAAAGGAACTTTATGAGCAACTTTCGGTTTAGCGGGTGAAACAGGGGACCGTTTATGTCTGCTGAAGATGTTTTACACTCACAACGCTTCAAGGAGGGGAGAAGAGCTGCTTGCATAGGCATGCCGCGCCACCCCAATCCCTACATCGATGCGCTGGGATCAAACTAGACGCTTGGGTCGAAGGCTTCGAGACGGTTAGCAATACCGAGATCATACCGATTGAACGTATCACATATTTTACCTAGGCAGTGTACCCATAGACAGGGTTCATCTGCTTGACAGTGTGTGATTCAATCTCCTTGAAAGGAGATTGCCATGCGCCGTCATGAATTGAGCGACGAAGAATGGGCTGTCATTGCACCTCTTTTGCCGAACAATAGCCGTGGAATTGAACGTGTCGATGACCGCCGGGTGATCAACGGCATCCTGTGGCGTTTCAGGACTGGTTCGTCCTGGCGAGATGTGCCGGAGCGTTATGGCCCGCGCACGACGCTTTACAATCGGTTCTCCCGCTGGCGCAAGGCGGGCGTCTGGGATCGTCTTCTGGACGCCGTTTCAAAGCGTTACGATGGAGACATTGTGATGATCGACAGTTCCTGTGTTCGCGTTCACCAGCATGGTGCCAACGCTAAAAAGGGGGATCTGCCGATCCTTGCATGGGACGTTCGCGCGGCGGCCTGACGACGAAGATCCACGCTCTTGTCGATGCTGATGGCTTGCCGGTCCGCCTGGAATTAACCGCAGGTCAGGCGGCCGATGCTCCAATGGCGGAAAAGCTCCTGAGTGACGTTCAGCCCGGAGCAACGATCCTTGCCGACAAGGCATACGACACCGATGCAATTCGTAACTTTGCCAAGCAACGTAAATGCTGGGCAAATATCCCTGCGAAGGCCAATTGAAAGCAGACATTCAGCTTCAGCCGCTGGGTCTACCGTCAGCGCAATCTCGTGGAACGGTTCTTCAACCGCATCAAGCAGATGCGTGGCCTTGCGACAAGATACGACCGGCGCGCTGATAATTATATGGCCGCACTTAAGCTCGCCGCGACGAGGATATGGATCGCCTCAGCTAATGAGTCCGTCGCCTAGGCAGAGAAGCCGCAGAGCGGGGGAATCCGGCGTCTGTGTGCCCTTATACCGAGGACGAAAACCCAGAGAGAATGGAAATCTGGCTCATTGGTTATGCGCCCTACATAGATCCGGAACTGATCGCGAATGACGACGTTCCGACTTCATGAAATTTCTGGAACGACGCCCCTTAATCACCACTTTTCTCTTCTCTGCCGCAATAGTCTTTTCGGTGTTTGTAGTGCAAACATGGATGACGGATCGATTTGGAGATGTAGATGGAAAGGCACCGATCACCAACCCGCCAGGTTGAATAGATCGATCGCGTCCCACCGCCCTGACATCAATAGAAGGGTATTACCGCGATAAAGCTCGCCATGTGCCTGGCAAGCACCACAAGGAAGCAAACTAATGCTTCGTCTCGCCTCTGCCCATCTCGTATTCAAACTCAGTAATCAGAGTGAGTGCTTCGAAGACAAGCCTTGCCGCAGCCTCATAGCCTGGTTATGATCGGCGCGCGCAGCCTGCAGATTTCGGGAGCATCGATAACGACCTGGACCTGCGGACCAGTCGTGCTTCTGATCAATTCGCCCATGCCGGTTATCAGAGTCTTCACGTCGATTGCGGTGGGCTGAAGCGGCTGTCTGCGCGCAAACGCCAGAAGGCGCTGCACGAGAATAAGTGCGCGCTCGGCAGACCCTAACGCGCCATCGATCAGCTTGCGCTCCCGATCGTTTCCGATCTGTCTGCGCACCAGCATCTCGAGCGAGCCGATGCGGCAGGGGCGCCATGAAACCTGTCAATAGACATTCGCGAAACTTGAACGCGCTGATGGAGTTCCCGCGCGGACAAAAGAAACGGTGCATCTTAAGGAAATCTTCCCCTTCGGCACTGGCGTAAGGCCTCTGGCTGTCGCGGTGGAGACTGGAAGGTGTAGCAGGGGCGCGTCGGGGTGTACGAGGAAATTGTCGTTGATTGAGTATTGTATTTTGACTTTCCGAGGGAATATTAGATTTTAAGAATTTGCGAGGAGGGAGTGAGATGGCATCTTCTGATCAGAGAAATGCGGCAAGACGAGTGGCCGCCAAGCAACGAGAAAGAGCACACAAATCGGCGCTTGCGACACATTTAACGGATCTCAAAGCATTGCTCCACCAGAGCAAGGTGACGACAAAGAGAGCAGTCTTTCCGGGCCCCGAATTCTTGTCGTCGAAGACGATTATGCGCAGGCGAGTGAATTGGCGAACGATATGCGCGCAGCTGGTATAGAGGTCGTCGGTCCTTTTCCCCGGGCCAAGGAAGCATTGTTCGAATTGAAGTATGACAATGTCGACGGGGCGGTGCTCGACATCCACCTCGCGGAAGGCAAATGCTTTGAATTAGCGGAGGCTCTTCTAGAGAAGCGGAAGCCTTTCATATTTTTGACTGGTTATGACAGGACAGTCATTCCTCCCCGATATGACAAAGTGCCGTTGTACCGGAAGCCATCCACAATGCGCGACTTTTGCACGTACTTCGCAGACGCCATTGCGTGATGCGAGCAGTGGTTAAACTAACTGTTTGTTCATCAGTGCGACGGATAAACTCATATAGGTCTGATTAGATAGCACCCTCGGTTTCTCGACTTCTTTGGGACAACCGGCGAGCATCAAGACGACGACATGAACCGCGTCTTCCATACCTGGGGACGCGTATCATTGGAACGAGCTAAACTCCTGTGCTTGCCAATCATGCCTAGTAGCGCGAAGCGTATCTCTTGATCCGACCAGCCTGCAGCGATCAGCGCTTCTAAAAGCAAAACTAACGGGAGAGCTTGAGATTGGGCGGGCAGGGTCGGTCTACCCAGCGGGTCAACTGGTAAAGAAATGGCGGTGTGCCTGATCGGCCGAGGGGGCGACTGAGAAGTCAAAGTCGCTCCAAACTGTCGGTTGCAGACACGGGTTCTCAAAGACGTCCGTTCAGCTCGTTTGCGTCGGAGCTCGTGACTGTTCCTTCAATGGATATTCCCAGCACCCAGGCGCCAACAGCGAGAACTGTCAGGAGTAGCGAGATCGACGGAACAAAATCCATGGCCATCTCTCGCACGAACGAGCCCGTGCTTTCCATAATCGCTCGCCGGATCATCGCTCCCATCCGTAGTCATTAAAACGACAGGTGAACACTCTTGAACGAAATTTGTTCCGATAGACGCTCATGTTTTACGTGGGATCAGGCCACCTCCGGCGCCGCATCTATTCGGCGGAATTCTCAGGGAAGGTACTTACGACGACTTCGAGCGGCGCGCGCAGTTGCTGAAACTCGCGCGCTTCCGTAGTACGGCGTACGGCGAGGCACCATCCGCACCGCACTAGCCACTAGGCTTTCCGTTCTGGAATCTAGTTGCCGATATTCGGGAAGGACCGCATCGGACGGCAACAGGCTGATACCGAGGCCGGAGGCGACTGCCGCCTGCACACACGTTAGGCCCCGGCCCGTATGGCGACCCGCCGTCGGCAATCTCTTTGCTCAGACGCCAGGATCGCACGATCCCGGTAGATGCATCCGGGTTCGGCAGCGAATTGCAACCATGCCAACTTTCCCCTCCAGCTGCCGAGACTTGCTCCAGTAATAAGCTCATACTTATCGAGGCGAAGTCAATTTCCCCATCTTTTAGTCGACGTCTGAGCTGCGTGCTCTAGCCCCTGACAGTAACGAGCCTGATGTGGGCCGATGCGGCTCCCGCGAGACTCCCAGAAAGGCGCTGCACGGCGAAAACCGGATGCCGCCGACTCGTGGCGCGCGACATCTGCCATGTCTCTTGCACGCGCTAGTTGATTGACGCACAGACGCAATAGAGGGCCGCGTTCGCGCGGTCCAAGGAAGCGGGCCTCTCGAGCTGACGACAAACATAAAGAAGAGACTGATGCGCAGGAACAGCATTATCCCTCGCGAGTTATGGCGGAATGAACCAGACCATCACTGACATCGACACAATCACCGCAGAAGCAAAGCTGGCATCTGGCTTGGTCTACGTTCCTGGATTAGAGACCGGCATCACCCGCAAACTAGGCGCTAAAGGCTTCCTCTATTACCGGCCGGATGGGCGGCGGATCACAGAAGCTGCAGAGATCTCGCGATTGAATGCCCTGGCGATACCACCCGCCTATACCGATGTCATTATCTCGACCAATCCGTTTTCCCATCTCCAGGCGATCGGCAAAGACGCTCGCGGTCGTCGCCAGTATCGCTACCACTCCGACTGGCACGCGGAGCGTGGAAAAGCTAAGTTCGGGAGGCTCGTCGACTTTGCCGATTGCTTGCCGGACCTCCGTGAGCGGGTTGAGACAGATTTGCGCTCACGTAGCTTAACCATGGACAAGGCTTTGGCCACCGTGGTTTGGATGCTCGACAACCTTTACATCCGCGTGGGCAACGCCGCCTATGCGGAGGCGAATAAGTCGTACGGGCTGACGACGCTACGCAGTCGCCATGTGAAAGTGGAGGGTGGCAGCCTGAAGTTCCGCTTCAAGGGGAAGTCGGGCAAGGAGTGGAACCTTGCTCACAGCGACCGTCGCATTGCTAATGTTGTCCGAAAGCTACAAGAACTGCCTGGCCAACACCTGTTTCAGTACGTTTGCGATGAAGGCGGATGCAGACCAATTTTCCTCGCAAGACGTCAACGCCTATATCCGGGAAATCACCGGCGACGACTTCAGTTCCAAGCAGTTTCGAACCTGGGGTGCGACCTGCATGGCGGTTGAAGCCCTAGCGTCCCTTGAAGTCGCTTCCACAAAACGCGAGCTCGCGCGTCAGCTTAATGAAGCGATCGACGCGATAGCCGCAAAGCTCGTCAACACTCGTGCGGTCTGTCGCTCGTCATACATACATCCAGCGGTATTTGAGGATTTTGCAGCCGGAAGGCTTCGCGATGTGTTGAAGTTAAAGACGAAGAGCGAACGGCTTCAGCAGTGGCTGGACGACGAGGAAATCCGCGTCCTGCGTTGGCTCAAGAAGCGTTGCGCTGCTTCGAGCATCTCGTCGTAATTTGGACGCAGGCCGGTTCCCGTCTCCAATATCACCTACTTCCAACAGAGCCGTTATTGCCGTAGATGCCGATTTTTGGCCGAGATGATCAATGCTGTATTGCACCTTGCTTCTTCAAGTCAGTTATACGCTTGATTTCGTCTCGAATGAGCTTGAGCGACTGCCGGCCAATTCCAGGTACCTTTAGAAGCTGCTCGTCAGAGAGAGCGGCAATCACACTCATTCTCTTGATGCCACTTTGTCTGAGGACGCGGACAACCCACCGGGGCAAACTACTTCTTAGCACCAGATCGGTAGGTCTCGTTGCTACCTTTTTTCCCAGTAGAAACCTTTGCTTCGGCATCTGAGCCTCGTTGTCGTTCGCAGATCGAGAAACAAAGATGACCGCTGACAGTTCCGCAGCTCTGAAACGTCCGCATTTTTTCGCACCGACGCGTTCATGGCTGCGGGGCGTTGGCATAAATTCGGTCGATGACCTCGGCCACGCTTGAAAGATATTCCGCCTCAGCGTCGAATTTCCCACCCTTGACGAGCTGCCTCGCCCAAGCCGTAGCCGCGCGTCCTCCCCATTCATCCGGTGGACCCGCAAGCTGCTCCGTGACGGTTCCGGCGAAGTGTTGGGTGACAAAGTCATAGAAAGATCCTCTGACGTTACGCATAGCCACTCCGCCGGCCGTACCATAGAAGCTTGCGTCGATGACGCAGTCTTGCCCCGCGTTCAAACGCCATGAGCAGGCCAGCCGAACGACAGCTCCGGTCGCCAGAACGAGTGTCGCAACCGCGTAATCCTCAACCTCTTCCGGTGCGTGGGACAACGGCCGTCCCTGTGCGAAGAGGTTGCTCGTGACGCTAGTCACCTCAGGGAAATCGAGTGCCCAAAGAGCGAGATCGATCAGGTGTACACCGAGATCGATGACACATCCGCCACCGGAGAGCTTTTTGTCGTAGAACCAAGGCTTGTCCGGGCCGTAGGCGTTGTGGAACGTCAGATCGACAGCGCTAACCTGACCCAGATTCTGCTGTTCTAGCAATACCTTGATCTTTTGCATCGCTTCGGTATGCCGATATGAGAGGTCTACCCCGATGAGGCGGTCTGCCTTTCTTGCGGCCTCGACCACAGCGTTGACCTCCCGAGCTGTACGACCCAGTGGCTTTTGACAAAAAACCGCCACGCCGGCATCGAGCGCTCGAATAGTCTGTCCTGCATGCTGGGCGCTAGGTGTGGCAATAACGACGCCATCAAGGTCGTATGCCAGCAGCTCATCCAGATCTGACACCAGCTTGGCCCGCGGCGCAGCCTTCGCTGCTGCATTCAGCATTTCACGAGAGGGGTCGGCAATAGCAACGGCTTCCACGAACCCAGTTGCAAGCATAGCCTCCATGCGATGGCGGCCAATCCAGCCAACCCCCAAGAAACCAATGCGTGCCGGCCGGGAGAGTGCCTCCACGTTCTGCTGCATTAAGGTACTATTCATTGTTTACCACCAGTGCCTTGATAAAGTTGCCGGGACGGTCGCGCGTATCGTTCAGAGCTTGGTCGAGCTGAGCTAGAGGGTAGCGGTGCGTGTAGAGGGAAGAGGGGTCAAGACGCCCTTCAACCACTGCGTCGATCGCATCGCGAATGCCCTGGATATAGATGGCGGGATCGCGCTCATGAGCATTGACCACGTCAAGGCCGCGCCAATTCCAATGCTGCATGTTGACCTGCCGAGGTCCGTCCTGATGATAGCCAGCGATGATAAGGCGACCGCGCTCCCTGGTCAGTTCGCCCGCTAGGTCGAGCGGCCATTGCTGACCGACCGCCTCGATGACCCGATCACAGAAGCGACCATCCGTCAGCGCTTTAACCTCTTCAATGATGCGCCAGTGATCGTCCATCGCGATCGTTTCGTCCGCACCCATCAGCTTAGCTGCTTTGAGCGAGACTTCACGCCGGGAGATCGCGATGACGCGCGCCCCAGCCTTGGCGCAGAGCTGGGTCAACAGCGCACCGAGAAACCCGATGCCGATAATGGCGACCGTCTGTCCAGCGCGAATGTCTGAGCGCTTGAAGATGTTCATGGCGCAGCCAAGCGGTTCCCCGGGAAACGGTTTGTCGTCCAGCGGCGCCGGAAGCGGCACAACCATGTCCGCGGGAGCGTAATCATGGCTCGCATATGCGTGGTAGCTCAAGACAGCAACCCGGTCGCCGATTCTCAAACCGTCGACCGCTTTGCCTACCGCATCCACCCGTCCCCATCCCTCGTGTCCAAGGCCGCCTGGCTCCGTTGGGAATTGCATCCATTCCGGCCCCGCCCAAGGGGTCAAATTCGAGGCGCAGACGCCGCATCCCTCAAGACGCACCCGCACCTGGCCCGGCCCCGGTTCTTCGAGAGAGAGGTTCTGAAGTCGGATTTCGCCTGCTTTCGGAATGACAACGGCGGAAAGCTGTCCGGAACCTAGATGATGAGACACATCCATTCGTTATCTCCTGATTATTCGGAAGTATCGCTTGATCAAAGGGGCGACGCCGCGATCTGTAGCGAGGCGGACCCGGCGCCGCCATGGGCGCGACCTTTTATCTTTTCGGCTCTACCTACGGCACGGCCCAGACTATGGTAGACGAGCCCGAGGCGGGTCGCATCCTCCGGCCTGAAGAGGTTTCGAAAGTCAAAGAGGTGGGCGCCGCTCATCAGGTCTGCCAGCATGGACAAGTTCATCCGGCGATACTCATCCCATTCTGTTAAGACGACAACTGCATCGGCTCCGCTCATGGCTGCATAGAGGTCGTCGTGCCACTCAACACCAGGGCTCAGCAGCCGACGGGCCCGCGCCTGAGCCTTAGGATCGTGTGCGCGTATCTGCACACCAGCACGCTGGAGGATCGGAATGATCGATAGGGCAGCGGCTTCACGAACGTCGTCAGTTCCCGCCTTGAATGCTACCCCTAGAATGGTGACGGTTTTCGCTTCGCCCCTCGTGCCCAGCACCGACAAGATCCGATCCGCAAGGTCGGCCTTCCGCTTCTCGTTACACCTGATCAGCGTCTCGATCAGTGCCTGAGGTGCGTCGAACCGCTTGCCGGTGGCGGCAAAGGCGCGTGTGTCCTTTGGAAAGCAAGAGCCACCGAAGCCGGGGCCTGGATTGAGGAACGCTTCGCCGATTCGCCGGTCAAGCCCGATTCCGTGTGCAACGGCAGTCACGTCACCCCCGGTGTTCTCGCAAATGTTCGCAACGTCGTTGATGAACCCAATCTTAAGCGCCAGAAACGCATTGGCTGCATACTTAATCAGTTCCGCATCCGTCGTACTGGTCGCGACGAAGGGAACGCCGCTATCAATGAGTGGGCGGTACAGTTCCTTCATGCACTTCCCGGTACCTTCGTCGTCCGCGCCAACTACAATCCTATCCCCGTTCCTGAAGTCGCTGATCGCTGATCCTTCGCGTAGAAACTCGGGATTTGAGGCAACAGGAATACGGCGGCCGTCTCGTTCAGATGAGATTATGTCTTCAACGGTCTTTGCTGTGCCGGCCACCACCGTCGACTTGATAACGACGATGGCGTTGTCGCACAAAAACGGCGCGATGCCTCGTGCAGCGGAAATCACGAAAGAAAGATCTATATCGCCACCTGCTGTCGACGGGGTGCCTACAGCCAGGAAAACAAAATCGGCATCCGCAACCGATATACCGATGTCTGCGGAAAAGCGTAGCCGCCCCGCTTTCCGGCTCTCGCCTATCAGCTCCGAAAGGCCGGGCTCATAGATCGGCATTATCCCTTTTTCGAGGTCAGCGATGCGACCCTCATCAATGTCAACACAGCAAACATTATAGCCGAGTGCCGCGAAGCAGGCGCCCGTCGTGAGACCTACATAGCCCGCGCCGATCATTGTTACCTTCATTTTCTGCCACTCCGCCATGATCCTGAATCGGGGGGCCGAACTCTAGAACCTACCGAGAGTTCCGGATGACGTTGAAGAAGATGACGTTGAAGATGAGGTTGCATGCTTCCACGCGCCCAAACCTATTGCGACAACCGCATCATTTGGCGCTCGGAACCTTCATCGGTTTCCTGGAGACGATGTCATTGATGAAGTCACTGATGTCAAAGATGTCAAAGATGAAGGAACTTTCACCAGCTCCCTAGGTTCGAGGACCAACTTTCAGCTGAGCTTAGCAACTGAGGAGCCCTCATGGTAAAGATCCTAGTGACTGGCGGATGCGGCTTTATTGGTCGGCATGTCACCGAAGAACTTCTCGAACAGGGTTATGAGGTCCGTATCCTGGACGCCTTGATCGAGCAGGTGCATGGCGACACGGAGGCAGCGGTCGCACCGGCGGCCGAAGTGATCCGCGGTGATGTGCGGGATAAGGTTGTCGTAGAGCAGGCTCTCGCTGGCGTGGAAGGTGTAATACACCTTGCTGCTGAAGTCGGTGTTGGTCAGTCGATGTATGAGATCGCCCGCTATGTCGGCGGCAATGATTTAGGTACCGCCGTCCTTCTCGAAGCCATGATCGGCAAAAAGATCAAGCGCATCGTCGTCGCATCGTCCATGAGCGTCTATGGCGAGGGGCGCTATCAGACACCTGACGGGCGCCCACTCGATTTGGTGCGGCGAAACGCTGAGCAGATCAAAGCGGGCCAGTGGGCTGCAACTGATGGCGATGGCGAAGAACTCGTTCCAGTTCCGACCGACGAAGAAAAGCCGGTCGACCTCGCCTCGATCTATGCCCTGACGAAATACGCGCAAGAAAAGCAGGTGTTGATCTTTGGTGAGGCCTACGGCGTTGAGGCTGTCGCGCTCCGCCTCTTCAATGTCTTCGGCGCCGGCCAGGCGCTCTCCAATCCTTATACCGGCGTTCTTGCTAACTTCGCGTCACGACTTTCCAATGGTCAGCCGCCGATGATTTTCGAAGATGGCCGGCAGCGCCGGGATTTCGTCCATGTGCGTGATGTCGCTCGCGGCTTCCGCCTGGCGATGGAAAAGCCGGCAGCAAGTGGCCACGTGATTAATATTGGCAGTGGTCAAGCCTATACGATCGCCGAGGTTGCGGCCTTCCTGGCGGAGGCCATGGGGCTCCCCGAAATTTCTCCCGATATCATGAACAAGGCGCGCTCAGGCGATATCCGCAATTGCTTTGCGGATATTTCGAAAGCGCGTGAGTTGTTGGGCTTTGAGCCTCAACACCGACTCGAGAATTCGCTCGGGCCGTTTGCGGAATGGGTCCGCAGCACCGGCGCGATCGACCGCGGCGCTGAGATGAAGCGGCAACTGGAAGAGCGGGGGCTCGTATCATGAAGAAGCCTCAATCCACCGCTGCCCGCGAACCTCGCCAGTATGGCTTTGTCGAATGGTTCCGGCCAGGCGAATACGAACGGACGGAGCGCCTGCTGCCGCAGATCATCGCTAGCGGGGCAAGCTATCTCCGCACGCATCTCTCCTGGGCCGAATACCTCGCTCCCGGAGGCGAGGAATGGTTCGACTGGCTGATGCCGCAACTCGGCAGCCAGATCGACCTGCTGCCCTGCCTCCATTACACCCCGCCGTCACTGTCCCGGACAGGTCGGGTCAACGGGCCGCCGCAGGACCTGAAGTCCTATGCGGATTTTCTCGATCATGTGCTAACCCGCTACGGCAAGCATTTTACCCATGTGGAACTGTGGAACGAGCCGAACAACCTGCTCGATTGGGATTGGCGCGAAGACACGGATTTCCTGCTGTTTTCCGAGATGGTCGGAGGCGCAGCCTATTGGGCCAAGAAGCGCGGCTTTAAGCCGGTGCTCGGCGGGCCTTGCCCCTTTGATCCCTATTGGTTGAACATGATGGGTGAGCGCGGTGTCCTCAACGTCGTGGACGCTGTCGGCTTTCATGGCTTCCCTGGCACCTGGGACAGCGAAGAGGGCACCTGGGGCGGCTGGGACATGCATCTGGGTGAAATGCGCCGGATCATCGACCGCTTCAATCCCGCGTCCGAAATCTGGATCACCGAAACAGGTTACTCCACCTGGCGCAGCGACGACATGGAACAAGCGCGCCGCTTCATGAAGGCTCTAACCGTTCCGGCAGACCGCATGTACTGGTACTCGTGGCAGGACGTGGCCCCGGACGTTCCGGTCCAGGAAGGACTGTGGTTCGATCCGCGGCACTATCACCTGGGTGCAGTCACGCACGACAACCAGCCAAAGTTGCTGGCCCGACTGTTGCTGGAAGGCGGCGTGTCCCGGGTAGAGAATGTAGCCAGGCTTGCTGCGCCAAACCTATCTGCCGGCGCCTCACCGATCTTGATCACCGGCGGTAGCGGCTTTATCGGCTCCAACCTGGCCGACAGCTTCCTCAACGACGGCGAAGACGTGGTGATCCTCGACAACCTGGGGCGCTCAGGCGTGGACCAGAACCTCGAATGGTTGACACAGCGCCACGGCGACCGTGTTCATCCGGTGCTTGCCGATGTCCGCGACCTGCGCAGCATAGAAGCGGCGTTCAGCGATGCGAAAGCCGTGTTCCACCTGGCGGCGCAGACGGCAGTGACAACCAGTCTCGTGCATCCGATCGACGATTTCGAGGCAAACGCGCGCGGCACGATCAACGTGCTTGAATCGGTTCGCAGGGCGGGCAAGCGCGCGCCGGTTATCTTCGCCAGCACCAACAAGGTCTATGGCGCATTAGAAGACGTCCAGATGCTTGAGCTGGATGACCGGTATATTCCGGCTGACGAGGCGATCCGTGCGCACGGGATCGGGGAGGCCCGCCCAATCAACTTCTGCACTCCCTATGGCTGCTCCAAGGGCGTCGCTGACCAGTACGTGCTGGATTACGCGAAGTCCTATGACATCCCGACGGCCGTACTGAGGATGAGCTGCATCTACGGCCCCCGCCAATTCGGCACGGAAGACCAGGGCTGGGTCGCTCATTTCCTCATTCGGGCGCTGGCCGGTGAAGAAATCTCCATCTACGGCGACGGCAAGCAGGTGCGCGATATTCTGCATGTAGGCGATGCGGTTGCGGCCTATCGCACCGTGCTCTTTTCCATTGATCAGGTCAGAGGAAAGGCCTTCAACCTCGGCGGCGGTCCCCGCAATTCAGTGAGCATCCTTAGTGTCCTGCGCGAGATCGAGAAACTCACGGGCCGGCCGCTGAACACGCAGTTCGGCGACTGGCGCGCCGGCGATCAATATTTCTTCGTGGCAGACACCCGATCACTGGAGAGCCAACTCGGCTGGCAAGCCAAGGTCCATTGGCGCAATGGGCTCCAACACCTCGCGGAATGGCTCGCCGACACCCGTTTCGGCGGACGCTCGGTGCTCCGGCCGCAAATGCGGAAGGCTTCGGCATGACGATGCCAAAGCGGTCAGCCCCTATCCGCATCCTCATCACTATCGACGCGGTAGGCGGCGTCTGGCGGTATGCAATGGACTTGGCTGCAAGCCTGCGGCCCCGGGGCTATGAGTTCTTGTTCGTCGGGCTCGGACCACCACCGTCGGACTACCAGAAGAGGGAGGCTTCAGAGCTTGGGCGTTTGCGCTGGCTCGATGCGCCGTTGGACTGGATGGCGAAGAGCGAGGACGAACTCTCCCTCGTCGGGCCGGGAATCGCGGACCTGGCCCGTGCAGAAGCGGTCGATCTGCTGCATCTCAACCTTCCTTCCCAGGCGGCTGCAATCGATACGAAACTACCGGTGATTGTCATGTCTCATTCCTGCGTGGTTACCTGGTTTGCCGGCGTCCGTCATGAAGCGATACCATCGGACTGGCGGTGGCAGCATACGATCAACCGCCGCGGGCTCATCCGCGCAGACCTCGCGCTTGTGCCGAGCCGCAGCCATGCCCGCATGCTGGAAGACGCTTATGGCGCAATTGACAAGCTGCATGTGGTCTATAACACCAGTCGGTCAAAAGAGACGTCTGAAGCCAAAGACAAGCTGGTCGGTGCCGCTGCCCGCTGGTGGGACGACGGTAAGAACGGGCACGTTCTTGACGAAGCCGCAGCGTCCACTGCGTGGCCGCTCACGATGGCAGGACCGAATACCGGACCGGACGGTCAGATACTGCCAATCCGTCATGCGCAGCACCTTGGCGAGCTATCCCATGCGGACGTCATGGCGCTGATGCGTCGCTCATCCATCTTCGTATCGCCCTCCATCTACGAACCCTTTGGGCTCGCCGCCCTCGAAGCAGCGCGCGCCCATAATGCACTGGTGCTGTCGGACATCGCCACCTACCGCGAACTCTGGGATGGTGCTGCCCTTTTCGCAGACCCCAGCGACGCTACGGCTCTGGCTGCAGCGATCAACCGCCTTTGCAGGGATGACGATCTGCGGACCCAACTGGCGACTAAGGCTGCGGAGCGCTCCAGACACTTTGACCTGTCGTCCCAAGCCGAAGCCATGGCGGGCCAGTATGCGCGCCTGCTCCACCGTAATCCCACGCTTTTCGCTGCGGAGTCACCATGAAGTTCGTTTTTTATACCCACTCACTGATGTCCGACTGGAACCACGGCAATGCGCATTTCCTGCGAGGGATCATGCGCGACCTCATCAGGCGCGGCCACGAGGCGATAGCCCTGGAGCCTCTCGAATCGTGGAGCCGCAGCAATCTTGTTCAGGACCAGGGCGAGACAGCACTCGATGACTTCGCCGCACATTTTCCAGGACTTCGCTCCGAAATATATGATGCCAGCTTCAACCATGAGGCAGCCCTTGCCGATGCGGATGTGGTCGTGGTGCACGAGTGGACGAATCCTGGGCTCGTTGCAGAAATCGGGCGTATTCGTGCCACCGGTAGCACATTCACCCTGCTGTTCCATGATACCCATCACAGGTCCGTTTCTTCGGCAGGCGATATCGCCGGACTGAGGCTCACCGACTACGATGGCATCCTCGCTTTCGGGGAAACCCTACGCGAGCGGTATTTGAAAGCCGGCTGGGGCAGCACAGTGTTTACCTGGCATGAGGCGGCGGACGATACGCTGTTCAGGCCAATGCCGCAGGTGGAGAAGACGGGCGACCTGATCTGGGTCGGCAACTGGGGCGACGATGAACGCTCCGCAGAGATTGTCGAGTTTCTGGTGCAGCCGGCAAAGGCGCTCGGCCTCAAGACGCTGGTACATGGCGTACGCTATCCCGACCATGCGAAGCAGGCTTTGACGGACGCTAACATCATCTTCGGCGGCTGGATTGCCAACGCAAGGGTGCCCCATGCCTTTGCCCAGCATCGAGTGACGGTGCATATTCCACGGCGTCCATATGTGCAGAACCTCCCCGGAATTCCGACCATCCGTCCGTTCGAGGCACTTGCATGCGGCATACCGCTGATCTCGGCACCCTGGGACGATGCGGAGCATCTGTTTCGCCCTGGGAAGGACTTTCTGATCGTGCAGGACGGCGAAGAGATGAAGGCGCGGCTGCGGGAGGTCCTCTCCGACTGCGATCTCGCGCAATCGCTTGCGGCTTCGGGCAGGCAAACCGTATTGGCGCGCCACACTTGCCGCCACCGGGTCGACGAACTCCTCAACATCCTAGCTGACTGCGGTACCAATCGCGTCATCCGCAAGCTCGTCTCCCCGGAGGCTGCAGAATGAAGATCGACTTTTACGGTTCCAGCCTCGTTTCCGCCTATTGGAATGGCGCTGCCACCTACTATCGTGGCCTGCTACGGGCACTCGCCGAGAAGGGGCACGACATCACCTTTTATGAGCCCGACATCTACGACCGCCAGAAGAACCGCGATATCGATCCGCCGGAATGGTGCAAGGTCGTCGTTTATGAAGGCACGATCGAGGCGCTTAAGGACGTCGCGGCGCGGGCTGGCGAGGCGGATGTGGTCGTCAAGACGAGCGGCGTTGGTTTCGAGGACGATTTGCTGCTGGACGAGGTTTTACGGGCCGCGAGACCTAGGGCGCTGAAGATCTTTTGGGACGTGGACGCGCCAGCGACGCTCGGGGAGTTGCGTACAGCGCCGGATCACCCACTGCGCCGTGCCCTCTCGACTATCGATCTCGTGTTGACCTATGGCGGTGGCGACCCGGTGGTCGATGCCTACAGGGCAATGGGAGCGCTCGACTGTATTCCTATCTACAACGCGCTCGATCCAACGACGCACCATCCCGTCGATCACGAAGCTCGCTTCAACGCCGATCTCGGCTTCCTCGGCAACAGGCTGCCGGACCGCGAGGCCCGGGTCGAACACTTCTTTCTGGAGCCGGCGGCAAAACTTCGGAACGCTAGCTTCATGCTCGGGGGCTCAGGCTGGCAGGACAAGCCGATGTCCGCCAACGTCAACTATATCGGGCACGTTTCCACCCGCGATCACAACGCTTTCAACGTGACGCCCAAGGCTGTACTCAACGTCTCGCGTGCCAGTATGGCGGAAACCGGCTTCTCGCCGGCGACGCGGGTGTTTGAGGCGGCTGGCGCCGGGGCCTGTCTTATTACCGACTTCTGGGAGGGCATCGAGCTGTTCCTGAAACCGAACGATGAGGTTCTGGTGGCGCGCGATGGACAGGACGTGAGCGACATCCTTTCTGGGCTCAGCAACGAACAAGCACAGCTGATCGGCAAGAATGCCCTCAACCGCGTGCTAGCGGACCACACCTATGCCAGCCGTGCCGTGACCGTCGATGCGATCTTCCGCGTCCACGCGGCCCGGCAAATGGAGGCTGGCGAATGACGCGCCCACTCGACATCGTCTTCATCGGCCTTTCGCTTTCCTCATCCTGGGGCAACGGCCATGCCACCACATTCCGTGCGTTGATTCGCGGGCTCAACGCGCAAGGTCACCGGGTGCTCTTCCTCGAGCGTGACGTCCCGTGGTATGCCAGCCAACGTGATCTGCCTGACCCTGATTTTTGCCGGCTGGCCTATTACTCCAGTGCCGGTGAGTTGACCGAAAAATTCGAATTGGCAATCACGTCTGCGGATGCCGTCATCATCGGCTCCTACGTGCCGGATGGGGTGGCCGTTATCAAAGCTGTTGCCGCCCTGACTCCTAGGCGTTTGTGCTTTTACGACATCGACACACCGGTAACGCTCGCCAAGCTCGACCGCGGCGACGAGGAGTATCTGGCGCTTAAACAGATCCCGGTTTTCGACGCCTATTTTTCGTTCTCCGGCGGCGAGGTGCTGACCCGGCTGGAGCGCGACTACGGCGCGCGCCACGCAATTGACCTCTATTGTTCCGTCGACGCGGAGCGCTACAGCAATACGGGCGAGGGTTTCGAATGGGATCTTGGCTATCTCGGCACCTATAGCCCTGATCGCCAGCCAACTCTTGAGCGGTTGCTGATCGAGCCGGCACGGGCTCTGCCGCATCTTCGCTTCGTGGTCGCCGGGCCGCAATATCCCGACCAAATCGATTGGCCTGCAAATGTGAAGCGGATCGAACATCTGCCGCCGCAGGACCATCCGAGCTTCTACAGCAGGCAGCGTTTTACCTTGAACGTTACCCGCGCCGACATGATCGCAGCCGGTTGGTCACCAAGCGTGCGGCTCTTCGAGGCGGCTGCCTGCGGCACGCCGATTATCAGCGACGAGTGGCGAGGGATAAGCGAGCTTCTTCCAGAGGGAGAGGCGATCTGTATTGCGCGCAGCTCTGATGATGTTGTTGCCGTCCTCACCCAGATGGATGAACAGCATCGGATGACCATGAGCCGGGCAGCCCATACTCGGGTCATGCGGTCACATACCGGTAGCGCACGCGCTCTTCACCTAGTGTCGGCGCTGGAGCGTGTCGCGGTCAAATCACCCGCACAAGCCGAAGCGATCGATAGAATTCTGGATGAGGACCGAGGAGAACGTAATGTTGCAAAAAGTGCATGACGGAAAAGCCAGAACTGTCCTTGTGGCTGGCGGAGCCGGCTTTGTTGGCTCGCATCTGTGCGACGCACTGCTCTTGCGGGGTGACAAAGTAATATGTGTCGATAGCTTCCTGACAGGATCAAGGGCTAATGTTCGTCCGCTGGAAAACCACCCCAGGTTCCGTCTCGTTGAACAGGATGTCTGCCATCTCCTCGACATCGACGAGCAGGTTGATCAGGTCTACAACCTTGCCTGTGCGGCATCTCCACCCTCTTATCAAGCCGATCCAGTCCATACGATGATGACCTGTGTGGCAGGCACGGGCAACTTGCTCGCACTTGCGGAACGTCATAACGCATCGTTCCTGCAAGCTTCAACGAGCGAAGTATACGGCGATCCGGAAGAGCATCCGCAGCGTGAAGATTATCGTGGCAACGTCAGCTGTACCGGACCCCGGGCCTGCTATGACGAGGGCAAACGTGCCGCCGAGGCGCTTTGCTTCGATATGTTGCGGTCCGGTCGTACCGACGCGCGCGTCGTGCGCATATTCAACACGTATGGGCCGCGCATGCAGCCAAATGACGGGCGCATTATCTCGAACCTTTTAGTTCAGGCGCTCTCAGGTGACCCATTAACTATTTACGGTAGCGGCGAGCAAACGCGATCTTTCTGTTTCGTGACCGACCTCGTTGCAGGTTTGATGGCACTGATGGATGTCGATCCGAATCCGGGCGCGCCCGTCAATATAGGTAACCCGGGCGAGTTCACCATCAATGAGCTGGCGGCGATGATCCTGACGATGGTTCCCGGACAGTCCGAAATCGTTTATCGGCCCCTGCCCAAGGACGATCCGCAGCGTCGCCGCCCGGATATCGCCCGAGCAAAAGAATTGCTCGGTTGGGAGCCGAAAGTCCCGCTGTCGCAGGGCCTGCAAGAAACAGCTGATTATTTTGCTTCAGTTCTGTTCGAGCCTGACCTGCATGCGACGGTCTCGCGAGCAAAGGCACGTTCCGGTTCAACCGATGCCTTGCAGATCGGAGCCTGAAGAATGGACGCTGCAAAAAAAGCGGATGATGACATCAAGCGTCGCCTCGCCGAACTTGGGCCCTGGTTCCAGAACATCCACGTGCAGGGGGTGCCCACCGCCCCCGATCACTTTCTGGGCGATTATCCTTCATTCAAGTGGGAGGGATTCAAGGAGGTGATCCCGGACGACTTGGCAGGGCGCAGTGTACTCGACGTCGGATGCAACGCAGGCTTCTATTCCTTCGAGATGAAGAAGCGCAATGCCGGTAGAGTGTTAGGGATCGACGCAGATCCACACTACCTCCGGCAAGCCCGTTTCGTGGCCGAGCAGACGGGCCTGGACGTGGAGTTCCGCCAGATGTCCGTTTACGACGTCGGAAAGCTCGGCGAGAAATTCGACCTCGTGATTTTTATGGGCGTGCTCTACCATCTGCGCCACCCTCTGCTTGCGCTCGACCTTCTATATGAGCACGTCGTAGGGGACCAGATGCTGTTCCAGTGCCTACAACGCGGAGATGAGCGTCTGCCGGAGCTTCAGGAGAACTACGACTTTTCTGAATGGTCCCTGTTCGACCAGTATGATTATCCCAAACTCTTCTTCGTGGAGGAGCGCTACGCTTCTGACCCGACCAACTGGTTCATCCCCAATAGGGCAGCGATGGAAGCCATGCTGCGCAGTTCTGGCTTTGTGATCGACGCCCATCCGGAACGGGAGGTCTATCTTTGTCAACGCAATGAGCGGCATTATGCGGTCGAAGTGCCACCTCAGATCTGCTGAACAAGCGGCACAAGGACCTTCCGCAATGACAGGCGCTGTTCTGCGAAAATGGCCGGCTCGCAAACGTGTCGCAGGAGGCGAAAGTGCAGATGAACAATAAGACCAGGGAAAGCCCGACGACGCCGGCTGCTGATGGCCTCACGCCGGCTCTCGCCCGCAACATCGACGCGGTAATGCAACGACGGCGCGAAACGGCTGAAGCCGCTTCATTGCAGGAACGCGCAGCTGCCGCGATCAGTCGGTTCGCGGGATCAATGCCCTTCGTCTACATTCATCTCGTTTTATACGGGACGTGGATTGCAGCAAATCTGAACTTGTTGCCAGGAGTGCGCCCGTGGGATCCGTCGCTCGTCATTCTCGCTATGGAAGCTTCCGTCGAAGCAATTTTTCTTTCCACGTTCGTTTTGATAAATCAGAATCGGATGGCCGCCGAAGACGATACGCGGGCTGATCTCGATCTACAGGTTAGTTTGCTTAACGAGCACGAAACGACGCGTCTGATCGCTTTAGTGGAAGCGATTGCGGAAAAATTGAACGTTCCGATCGAGGCTGGCGAAGAGCTAAGCGAGCTGAAAGAAGATGTTGCCCCCGAAGCCGTATTGGACCGAATTCAATCCGAAGAGACACGCTAGTCGGTGACAAAGCCCGTCGCGACAACTAGCAAGTATGTCTACTGGGCGGACGGCAGCTGCCTCGGTGGGAGTTGAACCATAATGGTGATCTACGCCAGACGCATTCCCCATAACGCCAAGATCAGGATGGCAGCGAGACTGACGGCGTGCGGCAGGAAAATTGGCGTCAGCCCATTGTGCGAGATTACAACCAGGAGGTCGATAGCCGGAATAATGGCGATCGCGAACAGCAAAAGCGTGGTAGCCGGCAAGGATATCGCCGGTGCAGCCAGCAGCGTGATTCCGATTGTCAGATCACGTGCGGCGATCGCTCTGAGGAAGATGCTGTCGGCGGTGCCAAGTGCCGGCGCGGCAAACAGAAACGCAGCAACGGCCCGATTGATTAGGATGTTTGAACCAAGAGCGAGTAGCACAGTCCGAGCGCACGGAGGAGCCAGCGCCAATATGTTGCTTGCCTGCGAAAAGATGCTTCCACCTCAGCTCTAGGCCCTCGTGTACCTGAAGACGGTCAGGCCCGGCAATATTATATCGATAATCGATATGCCTACCGATCATATTTGACGACTACACCGTTACGCGTTCCAAATTTACGATCACGAAAGTAGCCACCTATTATTGAGAGAGTAGACCGTGACCGCCAGCCTCTTTACCCCTGTGAATATTGCGGACCTCACCCTGCGTCATCGTATTGCGATGGCACCCTTGACACGTTCGCGCGCCGGACAGCCGGGTAACGTGCCGACCCCGATGAATGTGGATTACTACCGGCAGCGTGCCGGTGCCGGCATAATCGTCACGGAGGCCACCCAGATCTCTCAGCAGGGACAAGGTTATGCCTGGACGCCGGGTATCTATTCGCCGGAGCAAGTCGCGGGCTGGCTCCGAGTCAGCAAAGCCGTTCACGAAAAAGGCGGCATCATCTTTCTGCAGCTTTGGCACGTTGGGCGCGTCTCTCATCCAAGCTTCCAACCGAATGGCGAGCTGCCCGTGGCTCCGAGCGCAATGCCAGTCCCAGGCAAAACGTTCATAGTCGATGAAACAGGCAAGGGCGTCTGGGGAGAGATCCCGGAGCCGCAGGAACTCACCACGAGTGGCATCGAGGCGATCATCGGTGACTACGTCACAGCCTCACGGAACGCTATCACCGCCGGTATGGACGGTGTGGAGATCCACGCCGGAAACGGCTATCTCCTCGACCAGTTCATAAACAGCAACAGCAACCATCGCACTGACGCATATGGCGGCTCGACCGAAAATCGCGCGCGGCTGCTTCTGCAAGTCACCGATGCGATTTCCAAAGAGATCGGCGCACAACGCGTGGGTGTTCGCCTGACGCCGATGGGCCGTTTCATGGGGATGGGAGACGATACTCCGGAAGAAACATTCGGCTACATTGCCGAAGAGCTCAGCAAACGCAGCCTTGCATATCTTCATCTGGTGGAGCCGGAAATTGTCGGAACCGTTCTCGATGAGAATTACGACCCTCGGTGGGACAGCATCATGAAGCTCCTTCGCGAGCGGTTCAAAGGCCCCCTGATTTTGGCGGGCGGCTTCACTTACGAAAAAGCTCAGGTAGCGATTGCCGAAGGACGCGGCGACGTAATCGCATTCGGACGGCTGTTTATCGCAAATCCTGACCTTCCAGATCGCTTGCGCACGGGAGCTCCCTTGAACGAGCCTGACAGCTCAACGTTCTTCGGTGGCGACAGTCGCGGATATGTGGACTATCCAGCCCTCAACCACGCGACTGCCGAAATGCTTGCCGGAAACGGCTGACGCGATAAGCCCCTTTCCTAAACCGAAGTATAGCTCCGCGATACCTCAGTGCGATTTCGCCGGCTATCCAAACTGTTAAAACCTTCACAATCGATTTCTGGATGACAGCATGGATGCTGAGGAAAAGGGGCGGTCAGTCCGTGCACCTGCCACAGCAATGCTGTCAGCAGGTCGTCGTCTGCATTCGTAATACAGAGGCAAGTCCAAATGCATTACAGTAAACGCACACTGCAGGCGGGGGCCTCAATCCTTGGCTTCGCGATCACCGTGGGCCTTGGGGTCTTTGGGTGGATCGCCTACGAGCCGGAACTTTCGAGAATTGCGCCCCCTGATCGAGCTTCGATTCCGCCGGCTCTGATCCGCAAGGGCGAGCAGTTGGCGACCGTTGGCGACTGTATCGTCTGCCACACTGCCGATGACGGTCCGGCGCTTGCCGGTTCGCGGCCGTTGGCTACGCCGTTTGGAACTCTCTATTCCAACAACATTACGCCGGATCCTGAAACTGGGATCGGCAGCTGGTCGGCGGATGCGTTTCGCCGCGCAATGAAGTATGGCATCGCTCGCGATGGCAGCCATCTTTATCCAGCACTTCCCTATGAACATTTCACGCGCGTCACAGATACGGACCTTGATGCCATCTACGCGTTTCTGATGAGCCGCGAGCCGATAAAGGAGGTTGCGCCGCCAAACGATCTTCTTCCTGGTCTGGGCTTTCGTCCGCTTCTCGCCGGCTGGAAACTATTGTTTCTGCGACACGAAGCAACTGTCTCCGAGCCCATGGAAAGCAGCGAATGGAACCGCGGGAAATACCTTGTTGACGGGCTCGCCCATTGCGGAGGTTGCCACACTCCCCGAAACATTCTGGGCGGGGAAAAGTGGGCGGATGAGTTTGCCGGGGGTCTTGCGGAGGGTTGGAACGCGCCACCTCTGGACGCTTCCAATCCGTCAGCAGATCGCTGGAACGTGGACACGCTTCAGGAGTATCTGAAAACCGGGAGCGCAAAGGGCCACAGCACGGCAGCTGGCCCGATGGGACCAGTGACCGAGGGCCTGTCGAGGCTCAACGATGCCGACGTACGGGCGATTGCCGTTTACATCAATACGACAATTCACTCGGGTACCATGTCGTCTTCGGCGGTGACACCGCCCGCGGTCGCTGGGCTGCCGGACGCTCGGTCAAACCTGTTCAATGGTGCCTGTGGGGGATGTCACGAGCCGTCCGCGCCGATGGGCAGACAAGGGCGTCCGCTACTTTCAGAGACGTCGGACATGAACGCGAATGACCCCCGCAATGCGATTCAGGCGGTCCTGCAGGGCATAAAGGATCCGACCAGCGACGCTTCGTTCATGCCGTCGTTTGCCGACAACCTCACTAACAAACAGATCGCCGACCTCCTGGCCTACGGTCGATCGAGGTTCACGACGCAGCCGCCATGGCCGCGTCTAGAAGACACCGTTCGCGACATTCGCAAGGAGAACGCACAATGACGACATCGATCACGGTCAATGGAAAAAGACACCAGGTCGATTGCGACGCTGATACACCGCTTCTTTATGTGCTGCGGAACGATCTGGAACTCAACGGCGCCAAATACGGCTGCGGACTTGGGCAGTGCGGCGCTTGCACCGTCCATATCGACGGCAGGGCAGTCTTTTCCTGCCTCACTCCGCTAGGCACGATAGGCGAAAGGTCGGTTCGAACGATTGAAGGCCTCGGCTCTAGCGATGCTCCTGGCGTTTTGCAAAAGGCGTTTCAGGATGAGCAGGCTGCGCAGTGCGGTTACTGCATTGCTGGCATGATCATGCGGGCGCAAACCCTTTTGGACAAGACCCCCAATCCGAGCGATGACGAAATCCGCGACCATCTGCAGCCCAACCTCTGCCGTTGCGGCACTCATGCGAGAATCCTCCGCGCCGTCCGGCGCGCAAGCGATGTTATGACAGGAGTGGTCAGATGAACATGATCTCCAGACGCTCTTTTCTGGCGGCCAGCGGTATTGCGGTAGCATTCGCTCTCACGCGACCTGCACGAGCACAGTTGGCCGGAGGTGGGGAAGGGGGCGCCGGCCCGGCTATCCTCAATCCCGACCTCCCAGGCAGCCTGAAATCCTGGCCCTATCTTGATGCGTGGATACAGCTGGATCAAAATGGAAAAGCCACCGTTTTCACGGGTAAGGCCGAGCTCGGACAGGGAATACGCACGGCGTTGACGCAGGTAGCTGCGGAAGAACTCGATCTTCCACCTTCCGACGTCACACTGGTTACGGTCGATACACTGCGCACACCGGATGAAGGGCTGACGGCAGGCAGTCATTCGATGCAGGACAGTGGAACCGCGATCCGCAATGCGGCAGCAAACGTACGCATGCTCTTGCTCGCGAAAGCCGCTGCAACGCTCGGAGTGGCCGAAGCCGACGTGGCCACCAAGGGAAATGGCACCGTTGTCTCGGCTGATGGCCGCAGCCGTACGTACGGCGAGATTGCCGCTGCGGTATCACTGCATGTGGAAGCCCTGCCACACGCACCTCTTCGACAGAAGAGCCAGTTTCGTACGATGGGTTTCAATCTGCCCAGACTGGATATCCCGGCAAAGACGACAGGAGGGGAAGCATTCATACAGGACATGCGCCTGCCGGGAATGCTGCATGCTCGCGTCATTCGCGGTCCAAGCATAGGCACACGGCTGAAGCTTCCGCCGGATACCGAAATCGAAGCCATGGACGGAGTCATTAAGTTTGTCCGCAACGGCGATTTTGCTGCAGTCGTCTCCCGGCGTGAGTGGGATGCTGTCAAGCTGATGCGCAGACTGCAAGCCTCACCGTACACGGCTGCGAAAGAGCCTTTCCCATCGGGCGGAGTCGCGGAGACATTGAAGGCGCTGCCTGCACGCGACATCGTCATACTTGATACGAGTACACCGACTGCCGACCCCAAGCATTCTGTCAGCCAGCGTTTCACAAGAAACTGGATCAGCCACGGGTCGATCGGACCCTCCTGCGCGTTGGCATGGCTGCAAGACGATCTGCTGACGATATGGACACACAGTCAGGGCACGTTTGACGTCAGGCGTGTAGCGGCGGAGCTTCTCAATCGGCCCATAGAAACCATACGCGCCATCCACGTCGAAGGCGCCGGTTGCTATGGACAAAACGGCGCGGACGATGTCGCTGCGGAAGCCGCCCTGATTGCCGCATCGATGCCGGGCAAGCCTATCCGGTTACAATGGATGCGAGAGCAAGAGTTCGGATGGGAACCACTTGGTCCGGGAATGGTGACGGAAGTCGATGCCGCCGTCGAGGCCGGCAACCGGATTGTCAAATGGAACTACGATGTCTGGAGCAATCCTCACAACAACCGGCCGGTCGGGGCGGGCGGCGTACTTGTTGGAAACGAGGTTTCGCAATCATTCCCTATTCCAGAGGGCAAGCCGATCCCAATGCCGGAAGGCGACGGCAGCCGCAACTCGAACCCACTCTACGATTTGCCGAACACCAATGTCATCTATCACTTCATCAAGGACATGCCGATAAGGGTGTCCGCGCTGAGGTCGCTCGGAGCGCACCTGAACGTGTTTTCTATCGAGAGCATGTTTGATGAACTTGCATTGCAGGCTGGAGTAGATCCGCTGGATATGCGGTTGGCTCACATGGCCGACGACCGCGCACGAAACGTCATGCTGACCGCCTCGGAAGCCTTCGGCTGGAAAACTCGAAAGAAGACTTCGCCGCTGCAAGGGTTCGGTATGGCGTTCGCGCGTTACAAGAACCTGGGCGCCTATTGCGCAGTGTTCATGGAAATCAAGGTCGAGCGCGACACGGGTCGTCTAAAAGTCCGAAGGGTTCAGGCCGATGTAGACTGTGGCGAGGTCGTCTCTCCGGACGGTGTCCAAAATCAGGTTGAAGGGGCAATCATCCAATCCTTGAGCTGGTGCACCCGCGAAGCATCGGGCAATGACGGCACTCTGCGCACGGCCTTCGATTGGAGCACCTATCCAATTTTACGCTTCCGTGACGTACCCGAAGAAATTGCTGTCACCGTCCAGCAGCAGCCGGGAAAGCCTTTCCTCGGTGTAGCCGAGTGTGGCCAAGGCCCAGCTTCCGCAGCACTTGCGAATGCACTGGCTGATGCCACGGGTGTCAGATTCACTCACATGCCCATCACTGCCGAAAAGATAAGAGCTGCGACTGTAACCCTCTAGCAGATCACGTTGATACGTCGCCCCCTTTGTCAGCATAGGCGGAGAAGGCTTCCTGAAGTGCCAGGACAAATACCCGTACCTTGGGCAAAACCAGCCGCGTGGTGGGGTACACTGCCCAGATCGGCATGTTCTCGGGCGCGCCATCAGCGAGAGTGACAGCTACAAGCCGGCCCGCCCGCAGGTCATCGCGGACGGCCCAGTGCGACAACAACGCGATGCCGCCGCCCGCCAGGCAGGCCGCATGACAGATAGCAATACTGCTCGAGGAAAAACGCGAATGAATTCGAATATGTTTTTCCCGCTCACTTTCCGGCGCCGTCTCGTTCCGCATCGTCCAATGACTGGTGCCATTAAGCGGAAGACAATCGTGCAAAGCCAGATCACCCACGAAAGCTGGCTGGCCGCGCCGCTGAAGATAATCGGGTGCTGCTACCAGAAGCCGCGGATTGTCGGCCAGTTTCTGAGCGATCAGGCTGTTATCGCGCAGATGCGCAATGCGGATGGCGAGATCGATACCAGTCGCGACCAGATCAGGAAGTGTGTCTGTAACGTCGAGCGAGATACGCAGCTCGGGATTATCCATCAGCAGACGCGGCACAAGCGGCGCCACAAATGTAAGGCCGAATGCCGCGGATACAGAAACCCGGAGCAATCCGGCCGCGCCACGGCCATCGGATCTCAACCGCGATGTGGCCTCCAGCTCGTTGTCGATGATCGAGCGGGCATAAGGCAGAAACGTTTCGCCTTCTGGTGTCAGCGACAACGCGCGGGTGGTGCGGTGCATCAGCCGTATGCCGAGCGATGTTTCGAGCGCAGCCAGCCGACGGCTTGCAGCCATGGCCGCGATGCCCAGCCGGCGGGCTGCTTCTGCAAGGCTACCAGCGTCGACGGCAGTGGTGAAAACGCGCAAATCATCGGTATTCATTATAACGATTCTCGATATTCGGGCCAAACAATCGGACCCACTAAAACTGATTAAGATCAAATTATAGAAAAGTGGCTGACGAAACCACCCTGGAGAGACATTGAAATGAAAACTTTACAAAACTCGAAAGCATCACCCTTACCCAGTGACGTAACCGCCAAAGGAACCCGTAAACTCGGCCTGCTGGCCATGGCGGCCGCCAGCGGTATCGCTGTTGCCAATATCTATTATAACCAGCCGATGCTCGGTATAATCGAGGCGGAGTTTCCTGGGCAGTCGGCGGCGACGTTGATCCCGACCGCAACCCAACTCGGTTATGCGCTCGGCCTGTTTCTGTTGCTGCCGCTGGGCGATATCCTCCATCGCAAACCGCTGATCGTCGGTCAGTTTGTCGTGCTGGCTGTCGCCTTGGCTCTGGCTGCAATTGCGCCGACAGCCTGGATGTTGGTCATGGCCTCGCTCGTCGTTGGCGCGAGCGCCACGGTGGCGCAGCAGATTGTTCCGTTTGCGGCGTCACTGGCAACACCGGAAAAGCGCGGTGCCACGATAGGCACTGTCATGGCCGGCGTGCTGTCAGGGATCCTTTTCAGTCGCACGTTGTCCGGCTTTGTCGGAGAGCACGGCGGCTGGCGTGAAATGTTCTGGCTTGGCGTACCGCTGGCTCTCGTCGCCGCGGTTTTGATGTTCGTGACTTTGCCCCATCACCGGGCGACCTCTAGCATGCCCTATGGCAAGGCGCTCCGCTCACTGGCACATCTCTGGACACGCTTGCCAACGCTGCGCACGGCGACAGTCGTTCAAGCTGCTTTGTTTGCCTCGTTCACGGCGTTCTGGACTATCCTCGCACTCTACCTCCAGGGACCGCGTTTCGACCTTGGTGCCGATGTTGCAGGACTGTTCGGCATCGTTGGCGCGGTGGGCGTCTTTGCAGCACCGCTCGCCGGTCGCATCGCCGACAAGCATGGCCCGTCCTTCGTGGTGTGGTGTGGTGCTATCCTGACCCTGGTAGCATGGGTGGTGTTCGGTCTTTGGGGCGCGATTGCCGGTCTAATCGTCGGCGTCATCGTGCTGGATTTTGGTATCCAGAGCGCGCTCGTTTCGAACCAGCACCTCATTTATGCGCTCGACCAGCAAGCCCGTAGCCGTCTGAATACCATCTTTATGACCGGCATGTTCCTCGGTGGCTCATTTGGTTCGGCAGTCGCCACTGTTGCTTGGAGCCAGGGAGAATGGACCTGCGTCAGCATCCTGGGTGGAACGCTCGCCATCATCGCGCTTTTGGTTTTGGTCCTTGGCCGCAATCGCTCAGGCGCTGCCTCCAGCAATCAAGAAGGACACTAATCATGAAACCAATGCGTGTTCGCGTTGTCGGCGGCTCGCTCGCGGGCCTGTTCACCGCAATTCTGTTGCAAATTGACGGTCATGATGTGGTGGTCTACGAGCGCTCTCACTCCGGACTTGCCGGACGCGGAGCGGGACTGGTGCCCCAGGAAGACGTCTTTCACTTGCTGCGCATGATCGGCGCAGATCATGCTGCCAATGTCGGCGTGATCGCCCGCGAACGGATTTACTTCAATGCCAATGGCTCGGTCGCCCAGAAGCTGTCGATGCCACAGATGCAGATTTCGTGGGACTTTCTTTACTCTGAAGTCTTGGCACGTCTGGAAGAAGGACGGTACCAGACCGGACGGGCCGTTCAGGCAGTAATTGATGCCGACGATGGTGCTACCATCGTCTTTGCCGGTGGTTCATCTGAAAAAGCCGATTTGGTGATCGGTGCGGACGGGCTCGGCTCGGTGGTTCGGGCGACCCTCAACGAGGACTGGCATAACCGATATGCGGGATATGTCGCCTGGCGCGGACTGCTGCCTGAAAACGAACTTCCTCCTGGAGCATCGATCCTGCTCGATCGTTTCGCCTTTTATATCAAGTCCGGTGTTCACATTCTCGGCTACCTAGTACCTGGACCTAAAGGCGAAACAATGCTGGGACAGAGGCGCTACAACTGGGTTTGGTACCGCCCAATCAGTGAAACCGGGTTGGAAAACACCCTGACTGATCGCGACGGAACAGCCTATCCTTATTCCCTCCCACGCGGCACGATGGCAACAAGCCGGGTCGAAACTTTGCATGCGGACGCTGCGGCGGTGCTGCCCAAACCATTCGCGCTCGCCGTTCAGGCAGAGAATAAGCCGTCGATCCAGGCGATCTTTGACTACGCGGCTGACCGTATGGTGGGTCAATCCGTAGCACTGGTTGGAGACGCGGCCTTTGTTGCTCGACCCCATACTGCGATGGGAGTTTCCAAGGCGGCCGCAGATGCGGTTTCCCTGCAACGAAACATGTTCCGGGCGAACTCACTTCGGGAGGGGTTAGCAGCGTATCAGTCGGAGCGAATGTTTATCGACGAGCAAACCGTTGCTTATGGCAAACGACTTGGTAGCTCGGCTCTCTGAGAACCGGGCACCTTGCTCTCTCCGAAATCAACGCACTAACTTCATATCGTGTGCAATACGCGAGGATAGCTTGTTATGACGGCAGTACCCTTCCCGTTCAGGGTAAGCGCTACAGATAATCCTGTCGATATTCTCACCTTTGCAGCTTCTGCTGTGCAACGCGGCGGTGCAGCGCTTGCGACATTGGTCGAAGTAAGAGGCGGCGCAGCGCGTGCGCTCGGAGCGCAAGTTGCGATCGCCGCCGATGGCGGATTTGTTGGCTATGTGTCGGGTGGCTGTGTCGAAACCGCCGTTGCTGCCGAGGCTCTTCATGCAATCGCGCAAGGTAGAGATCGATTTGTGACGTTCGGGGAAGGGTCGCCGTTCTTTGATATTGTACTTCCGTGCGGTGGTGGCATAAAAATCGCAGTTCATGTTCTGCGTGGAGATGAAGTCTTATACACCGTGTTGAGGGAACTCGCCGAGCGTCGCGCGGGCGTTCTCTCGTATTCATCGCACGCCCAGACACTCAAGCCCTGCAGCTCTAACATACAGTCGTCTGACTGGCAGGGCGCGGAGTTCGTCTCCGTTTATCACCCTCAGACGCGCTTAGTAATTTCCGGTCAGATGGGAGAAGTGGAGGCTGTTCGCCGTCTGGCTCAGGCGGCTGGTTACGCCGTGTCACATTCTGATCCGCATGAGTGGAGAAGGGGACAATGCTCGAATCCGATAGACCCATTCACAGCAGCCGTGCTCTTGCATCATGACCTCGATCTTGAAGCTGACCTATTGAACGAAGCCCTCGCCTCATCGGCTTTCTATATCGGCGCTTTAGGAAGCACGCGCACCCACCGGCGCCGCGTAGAAAGACTGATGGCAACCGGCGCTTCGTCAGAGGATTGTAGTCGCATACGCGCGCCAATCGGATTGTTTGGTCCTACACGGGACGCAACAACCCTAGCGCTGTCCGTTCTATCCGAAATTGCTGTTGCTCGCTCAACTGCCACAACCGGACATATTCGCGAACAGAAGAGCTAGTCGTAATAAATGCAGTCGCGTGTGCCTCCGCCAAAACGAGGCTGCCGATCTGCGCGAGTTCTTGGGCGAAAATATCGACGCGGCCTAACCTGCGGGCGCAATGCTCGAGGCGTTAGCTCGTAAGCCGAGAGGCCATAAGCTCATTATGATCACAACGACCGCCCAGCCATGTTATTGGATATGAGCGTGACAGGCGGCTCAGGAGGATCCTACATGAAGACCGTTGGAGGTTTGCTGTTGGCGGCAGGGCAATCGAGCCGGATGGCTGCGGGTCACCACAAACTTCTCGCCGAGCTCGATGGCGTTCCGCTGGTACGAAGGTCTGCGGAAACAATGCTCCATTCAAACCTGGAATGTGTGACGGTCGTGACTGGACACCGATCTTGGGAAATCGAAGGGGCACTGTGCGGGCTGCCTGTCTTTTCGGCTTTCAACAAGGAGTTCGTCCAAGGCATGGGCACTTCACTCGCTTGTGGTTTTCAGCACAAATCCCTTGAAAACTTTGATGGCGTTCTTGTCATGCTCGCTGACATGCCTGACATTACCGCGGATCACATCAACAAACTCCTAGTGGCGTTTGCATCTGGCGATTCTACAGTGGTGCGGGGCTCCAATGGGGAAAAGCCCGGGCATCCGGTCATCATGCCAGCTGCTATGTTTTCCCATTTGCGCAACTTGGGTGGTGACCAAGGTGCCAAGGAGGTCCTTCAACGGCGATTAGTTCCGGTTCATTTGATCGATATAGGGTTCGCTGCGCTGAAAGACATCGATACTGCCGACGAACTCGTGTCTGCAGGCGGCAGGATCAGGGCGAACGAGATATCCGGTTAGAATAAGCAACTGAAAATTCGATTTTCCGACCTAAGACACCTGCAGGTAACGGTTCCATATCCGATCAAGCGGAAGCCCCTCATCTCCCAATGTAGCTGGAAGCTTGATCCTGGAGCCCCAAGCAGCATTCCCACACTTCCAACTACTGTGGCGGCCGGCGGAGCCGACTATTTCAAAACAGGCAATAAATTCGAAATTATTCCCGCAATTGTGAGCGGATGCGTGTGACGGCAATATCTAGCCGTCAGACGAACTTAGCGTCGCCTGAAGTTTTCAATAACGAAACCGCAGGACGCGAGATGACCCAGAACATTTCTTTCATGACACGCAGAGGCGCGCTGCTTTCCGCAGGCGCTGCCGCAGCGGCCGTCGCAATCTCATCCACCTTCAGCTTCGCAGCCAAAGCTGCATCCGCTACCAACCCAATCGAAGGAAACAAGACCATGGCTTACGTGACCACCAAGGACGGCGTCGAAATCTTCTACAAGGACTGGGGTCCGAAGGACGCACAGCCGATCGTCTTCCACCACGGCTGGCCGCTGTCCTCCGACGATTGGGACGCGCAGATGCTGTTCTTCCTCTCCAAGGGGTTTCGCGTTGTAGCCCATGACCGCCGTGGCCATGGCCGCTCTGCCCAGGTCGCCGACGGTCACGACATGGATCACTACGCAGCCGACGCCTTTGCCGTCGTCGAAGCGCTCGACCTGAAGAATGCGGTCCACATCGGCCATTCCACCGGCGGCGGTGAAGTTGCCCGCTACGTTGCCAAGCACGGTCAGCCTTCTGGCCGCGTCGCCAAGGCTGTTCTCGTATCGGCTGTGCCGCCGCTGATGCTGAAGACCGATGGCAACCCGGAAGGCCTGCCGATGGAAGTTTTCGACGGTTTTCGTTCAGCACTCGCTGCAAACCGCGCCCAGTTCTTCCGCGATGTCCCGGCCGGTCCGTTCTACGGCTTCAACCGTGACGGCGCAGAAGTGCAGGAAGGCGTAATCCAGAACTGGTGGCGTCAGGGTATGATGGGCGGCGCAAAGGCTCATTACGATGGCATCAAGGCCTTCTCCGAAACCGACCAGACGGAAGACCTGAAGGCGATCACCGTTCCGACGCTCGTCCAGCACGGCGAAGACGACCAGATCGTTCCGATCGCGGATTCGGCGCTGAAGTCGGCCAAGCTTCTGAAGAACGGTACGCTGAAGACTTATGCCGGCTTCTCGCACGGCATGCTCACCGTCAATGCCGATGTGCTTAACGCCGATCTGCTGGCCTTCGTACAGGCTTGATCGGCACTGGCGGCGGGTACGGCCTCCCGCGCACCCGCCGCCAATCAAGCATAACATCGATATCCGCGTACACCGCTTCTTTTCAGCTTCAGGAAACCATCATGACAGACAGTAAATCTTCCAAACAAGTTGCTAACCTCGACGTCGCTTGGGAACGTGCATTCGGTTACGTGCAGGCCGTGAAGGTCAAGGATACGATCTACATTTCCGGACAGCTGAGCCACGATTCCGACGGCAAGCTTGTCGCTCCGGCGGCACTTGACGAAAATGGTCGACCAGCCGATTTCTCGCAGATGGAAGCGCAGATCCGTCAGACCTATGTCAATGCCAAAACGCTGCTTGCCGAGTACGGGGCGACCCTCGACGATGTCGTTGAAGAAACTCTTTTCGTTCTTGATGTCCCGAGTGCGTTTGCATCAGGATCCAAGGTCCGCAAGGAAATGTACGGAACGGACATGCCGCCGGTCGCCAGCAACCTGATCGGAGTGACCGCGCTGGCTTTCCCGGAACAGATCGTCGAGATCACATTTCGTGCCGTGATCGACCGTCCCGCTGACTAACCCAATCGATGAAACACAATCCGCCGGGCGAAACGTTGTCCGGCGGCATCCTCGTATACAGGTAACACGATGCTCAAGACACTCAGACCTAAGTCACGTGCGCGCGTCGCCATGCAGCTAACCTCTGACCTTGTTGCAAGAACGCTCAGGAGGGTCGAAGACGAAGGTCCGGAGCCCAACTGGACACCGATCTCGGCCGGGCAACTCGATGAACTCGTCAGCCGTGTCGAGCAGGAGGCTGGTGACGAGGAGATCTGGGTGTTCGCTTACGGATCTCTGATGTGGAATCCAGGGTTCGAAGTGTCTGCCAGCCAGGAAGCTGTCGCCTACGGATGGCACCGTGCCTTCTCATTGCGAATAGAGCGGCTTAGGGCCACGTCGGATGCGCCGGGCCTCATGCTGGCGCTTCGTCCAGGAGGGAGTTGTACGGGGCTCATCCTCAAGCTTCCGTGTGCGACCAAGGAGCAGGATCTGCGTACTCTTCTGGCCCGCGAGATCCGATACTCCGAGGTGTGCGACATGGTTCGATGGATCACGGTCAGGACCGATACAGGCACACGCCGCGCCCTGACGTTCTGGGCAAGCACGAAGCAATCCCAGCTCACAGAGAAAATCCCACTCGACGATGCGGCGTTACTGATTTCTCAGGCATGCGGACCAGCCGGATCGTGTGCGGAATATCTGCATCGAACGGTGTCGGATCTGGTGGATCGCAACATCCACGATAGAAACTTGTGGCAACTTCAAGAAATGGTCGCCACCAAGCTTCCCACGATGCCTGAAAACTGAGCGGGTCCCTAAGAGACGCCTCAGTCCAGCATCACCATGTGGGCCGCAACCTGTTCCTCGAAGAATTTCGAGAAAGATGCGATCCGCGGTGGAAGCGCTTGGTATGGGGGATAGAACAAGGTCAACCACAGGTCCGGGGGCGCCCATCCCTGGAAGACATGGACGAGGCGTCCGCTCCTGATGTGATCGGCAACGTTGAACCCCGGTAGCAGAGCAACGCCCGCTCCGTCGGCCGCCATGTCTGCCAGGACCTCGCCACTGTTGGCGCTGAATGCCCGACCCGCCGAGATGTTCATGCTCGAGCCACCGTCAGAAAGTACCCAGTTCTCGCGACGGCTTTCACCACTATACGCGAGACAGTCGTCCGGGTTGAGCTCGTTTGGATGCTGCATCTCGGCGAAACGGCTGCCCGGGGCTGCCACAAGGATGCGCGGCACCTTTCGAATCTTTCGCCAGATCGTGAACTTGTCTGACGGTTGCGATGAGATGCGGATGGCAAGATCGTAGTCATCATCAACGATATTCACCAAGCCGTCGGATAGCGAGATCTCAAAGCTCATCTTCGGATAGCGTTCCTTGAACCCCGACAGGATCGGCGGCAGCACCGTCTTGCCGAACCATGTCGGCGCACTGATCCGAAGTCGTCCTTCGTCACTTTTGTGCGCATTCATGACTTCGCGACGTGCGTCTTCCAACGTTTTGACAGCAGGCTGGATCTGCGCCGCAAAGATTGCCCCATCTGTCGTCAGCGACACCTGGCGCGTTGTGCGCACGAAAAGCTGAACACCGAGCTCTGCCTCTAGTGCGGCGATTGCCCGTGTGACGGCTGCGGGTGTCATGTCCAGTTCTCGCGCCACCTGGGCAAAGTTTCGCTTCTCAGCGGCAAGGAGGAAGATCCGAAGAGCTTTATAATCGTTCATGCCATTGTTTCAAAAATTGCAACTCAGTCTCAATTAATATTGCAATTCCGACAGGCGAGCAACCGGCGTAATTTCATTTCAACAGATCACATATCGCCAGGAAAGGCATCGTCATGATCAAGGATATCAAAGGACTGCATCACGTAACCTCGATGGCATCGGATGCTCGCCAGAACAACCGTTTCTTCACAGAGACGCTCGGCCTGTCGCAGCATCAGCCAAAGAGATCAACACCATGAGACTTCCTTCACTTCCTACTCTCCTGAGTTTCAATGGCGGGTATGTCGATACACTCGGCTTTCTGTCGCTGTCGGGGCTGTTTACTGCCCATGTCACGGGCAATTTCGTGACGCTCGGCGCCACCATGGCGCATGGTCTCGATGGCGCATGGTCAAAGCTCCTTGCACTCCCGATGTTTTGCGTGATCGTGTTTGCGTCCCGGCTGGCCTGTCTGAAGATACAGGGCACCGGCCGTTCCCCGATCCGGCCGATGCTGATCGTCAAGCTGCTCCTGCTTGTGGCGGTTGCCGCCATGTCCTTCGTGTACGGCCCGTTCAACGGCGACAATAGCCGGATCACTCTTGCGGTCGCGCTGATCCTCGTGTCGGCGATGGCGATCCAGAACGGCCTGCACAAGGCACATCTGGCGAAAGCACCGCCATCAACTCTAATGACCGGGACAACCACGCAGATCATGCTCGATCTGGCCGATATTCTCGCCAACCCGAAATCCGAAGAAATCGCTGCGGCCAAGGGTCGGGTGAAGAAGATGGGAGCTGCCGTCATCACTTTCGCCGCCGGCTGTGGCATCGGGGCCGCCGGGTTCATGTTCGCGCCTGTTGTAGCGTTCAGCCTTCCGGCAATTCTCGCAGTCGTCGCTCTGTTCGCAAGCAGCGCCGCTGCTGAATCCTGAAACCGGCAAAACGTCGCCTACCTGAACCTTATTCTCGAAAGGACACCGATATGGATATCGGTCACGATGCAGGCGGTCTCTCCAATCTGATTGCGCCTGTCCTCAAACCTATGGCGATCGGCCTCGAATTCTTCGGTGTAGGCGTGATCCTGGTGGGTGTCGTCATCGCAACGATAACATACGGGCGCGACCTCTTTTCGGTCGGTAGCCGGGAAGCCTACGAGCAATACCGTGCCAATCTCGGTCGGGGGATTCTGCTTGGGCTGGAAATCCTGATCGGCGCAGACATCATCGCCACGATCATTTCACCCCTGACCTGGGAGAGCGTCGGTCTTCTCGGCCTGATCGTTCTTATCCGGACGTTCCTGAGCTTCTCGCTGGAAGCCGAGATCGACGGTCAGTGGCCGTGGACGAAAAATTCGAACCCGCCAGCACACAAGCGGTCACCCTTATCGTCCGATGGACGCTGAGATCATCTATTTACATCGGATCGGAACATCACATGACGAAAACTCTTGAATTCGGCCTCGATACCTTCGGTGATGTCACCATAGGGTCGGATCGCGAACTGATTTCTCAGCCACAGGTCATCCGAAATGTCATCGAAGAGGCCGTTCTCGCCGATCGGCACGGGATCGATTTCTTCGGCGTCGGCGAGCACCACCGCAAGGATTTCGCGGTCTCCGCACCTGAGGTGGTTCTGGCCGCCATCGCCGCGCGGACCAAACATATACGGCTCGGCTCCGCCGTTACCGTTTTGAGTTCCGACGATCCGATCCGCGTATTCCAGCGTTTCTCCACACTCGATGCAATTTCGAACGGGCGCGCGGAGGTCATTCTGGGGCGAGGCTCCTTCATCGAGTCCTTCCCGCTCTTTGGCTACGACCTTTCGAAATATGAGGAACTGTTCGAAGACAAGCTGGAGCTATTTTCAGAGATCGCTTCGAACGACGTTGTCAGTTATCGTGGAAATTGGCGTGCACCGCTGGAAGATCAGCGCATCTATCCGCCGATTGCCGATGGCAGGCTCAAGACGTGGATCGGCGTGGGTGGCAGTCCGGAGTCCGTTATCCGTGCCGTGCGTTATGACATGAACCTGATGCTCGCCATTATAGGTGGTGATCCGGCACGCTTCACGCCCTATGTCGAGCTATACAGGAAGGCGTTGGAGCAGGCAGGTCAAACGGCAGGGGCCATCGGCGTCCATTCGCCGGGTTACATTGCCGAGAGTGACGAGCAGGCTCGCCGCGACCTGTTTCCGCACTTCAAGAAGATCAGGGACCGCCTCGGCAAGGAGCGTGGCTGGCCTCCCGTCACCGAAAAGGATTTCGAAAACGAGATCGAGCATGGCTCGCTCTACACGGGATCGCCCGAGACGGTTGCCCGCAAAATAGCCGATACGGCAAGAACGCTCGGCATTTCACGTTTCCAGATGAAATATTCGGCGGGACCTATGGCGCATGATCATCTAATGAAGAGTATCGAACTCTTTGGAACAAAGGTCATCCCATTGGTTCGAGAAATGATGATCAACTGATACTACGAAAGACATAAAACCGTTCTGATGCAATAACCTAGCAGCCAGTCAGCTGCAAGCCATTGTTGTCTATCAAAGTGTTTTGAGAGGACGCTGGTTCGATCCTTTATCAAGGCGCTGGACCGGCTAGTCGAAGATCAACTCACTCCAAACCCTGTGGCGGCTAACGCTTCCCTCAGCTCTTCGACTTTAAACGGCTTCGTCAGTCTTGGAAGATCAGGCGCAATACCGTCGACGTCAGCATATCCCGAGATTATAAGACAGGGCAGGGTAGGGCGATGAAGCTTTACACGCCGCACCAACTCGACCCCATCCATGCCCGGCATCAGGTGGTCCGTGACGATTAGCTTCAGGTCCGGCACACGGTCGAGCGCAGCCAGCGCGGCCTCTCCGCTGGACGCCTCCACGACATCGAATCCGATCTCGTCCAGCATGTGGGCGGCGCTTATTCGAACGACATCCTCATCGTCGACGAGCAGCACCGTTCCGCGATGGCCCAAAGACGCCGCGCTTCCGTCCACATTTTTTGGAAGAGGGATGGGGGCATCATCTGCCTCCGGCAACCAGAGCTCAACATTCGTGCCGACTCCTAGTCGGCTGAATATTCGGATGCCGCCGCCAAGTTGCTGAGCAAGACCGTGCACCATCGAAAGGCCAAGCCCGGTCCCTTGTCCTAACCCCTTCGTCGAGAAGAACGGCTCGATTGCGCGGGCCATGGTCGCTTCGCTCATGCCCTCTCCGGTATCGGCAACCGAAATCATCACGTAGCGGCCGGGCTTCAGATCGCTCTGGTCGCCCACAGAAATTTCCCCGGAATTCGCGCTGATGCGCAATGTGCCGCCAGTGGGCATTGCGTCCCTCGCATTGACGCTCAGGTTAAGGAGCGCCATCTCGACCTGGTTATGATCGGCGCGCGCAGACGGCAGAATTTCCGGCGCATCAATAACGACCTGGACCTGCGGACCAGTCGTGCTTCTGATCAATTCGCCCATGCCGGTTATCAGCGTCTTCACGTCGATTGCGGTGGGCTGAAGCGGCTGTCTGCGCGCAAACGCCAAAAGGCGCTGCACGAGAATACGGGCGCGCTCGGCAGACTGTAACGCGCCATCGATCAGCTTGCGCTCCCGGTCGTTTCCAATCTGTCTGCGCACCAGCATGTCCAGCGAGCCGATGATAGGGGTTAGCAAGTTATTGAAGTCATGCGCAACGCCGCCCGTCAATTGACCGAGCGCCTCGACCTTCTGCGCCTGTCGAAGCTGTTCCTCCGCCTCCGCCAAACGGCGTTGTTCCGTCAGACGCTCGGTGACATCGTAGGCGATCTGGTAAGCGCCGATCTGGTGACCAGCGGCATCTCTCAGAACATTGAAGTTCAGTTCCAACCAGCGCCCTGAGAATTTGCCGTCGCCGAATTCGTCCAGCAGCGTAAATTCTTCACCCGCAAGAGCGCGAGACCAGGTTCGACGCACATGCTCTCGATGCTCAGGGAGATGATCGAGGACGTCGAGCATGGACGCTCCGATCACCGGGCGCACGCCGTAGAGCTGTTCGAACGCCTTGGTTGCGGCCTTGTTCATCGCAAGCCAACGGTAATTATGATCCGCCACGAAGATGATCGCTGTCGTGTTCTCCACGACGTCGGCCAAGAGTTTGCGATCCGCTATGCCCTCGGCCACGCGTAATTCCAATGTCTCGTTCAGTTCACGCAAAGCGAGTTCTGTCGTTTTACGTTCTGTGATATCGATCGCGGTTCCGATGACCCGCAGGCAGCGGCCGCCCTCGAATACGCCCCGGCCCTTTGCCGCTACCCAGCGAACGATACCGTCCTCTTTGCCGATCGTTCGATACTCGACATCATACACGGCTCGAACATCCGGGTTTGCCGCAGCCGCGTAGGCGACTGACGTCCGTTCGAGGTCGTCCGGATGAAGGCCGTTGTAATAGTCTCGCATCGAGACAGGCACGTCGGGCGAAATCCCGAACATCGCTTTGACGCGTGGCGGCCAGAACAGAGTGTCGGCAACCACGTCCACGTCCCAGAGGCCGATCTCGGCGGCATCGATGGCCAGGCGAAGTTGCTCTTCGCTTGCGCGAAGGTTGGCTTCTGCCCCGACGCGTTCGACATGCGCCCATGATCGTTCGGTGACTTCGCGAATCACATTTAGATCATAGTCGGACCATCGATGCGGCTTGTTGTCATGAATGGCCATCAGCGCGGCTAGGCGCCCATTTTTAATGAGCGGCATGCAGATCGTCGCGGCGATACCGATATCCTGAAAGGTTTTCGCCTCCTCGGGCGCGATCTCAGCCAGATTATCGTTGATGATTAGTGGGCGGCCGCCGGACAGTTCTTGCACTGCGAGCTTGCCGAAATCGGCAAGGCTGTAATGCCCGACGATCGAAGGCGACCCCGGTGCGTGCCAGTTACCGCGGATCGTAAAGCCATCCTGATCAAGATCCATATCGGCATAGGCGCAGTTTGAGAGGCTCAAATGCGCGGCGACCATTCGTGTGGTGACGGCGAGGACTTCGTCGGCGTCGTGCAGCCCGGCGATAGCCTGACCGAGATGGTCGAGGAAACGATACAGTTCTTCGCTTTGCGCCAGCCGCCGCTCGGCGAGTACGCGTTGGGTAATGTCGAAGACCATTGCAAGCGAGCCGATCGGCTGGCCCAAGCCGTTTCGTATTGGTAGATACTCCAGGTCCATCCAGACCTGCTCCGCCTTGCCATGCCGCCAGAGCTCCAGTTCCTGAGCATGGAAGCTCAGCGGTTCGCCGCGCAATCCAGCAGCAATCACACGGGCATTGAAGTCTGCGGCCTCAGGCCAGACTTCCAGTAGCTTGCCGCCGAGTGCGGCGGGGTGGCGGGGTCCGCAAATACTAGCGTAACCGTCGTTATAGATGAGAATACCCTCAGGGCCCCAGAGCACCGCCATCGGCACCGGCGACGCCAGCATTGTCTGGACGTTCGCCCTCAATTCAGCGGGCCAGGAGCCTATCGGCCCGAGCGGCGTCGATCCCCAGTCCATCTGTCTGATGGCATCACCGGCTTGCCCGCCGCCAACAAGCGCCGAGACTTCAAACTGTTGTTTCGCATCATCCATCATCGGAAACTAACTCGCGCATTTCAATTGACCATTGTCCAGGAATTTCCTGCTCCAATTGGGATTGGACAAGACTGAAACTCCCTTACAGCTAGCGGATCGGATCGCAGATCTTTCCAGCACAGAAATGGAGTACGATTTACGAAGTCAAGCTTTGGAAAAAGCTGGAAAATTTCCGAAGAATTCCCTAGTCTTCATGACAACAGCGCGTGCTGCGGTGCTGCGGGTTCCCCCGAAATCCACGGAGACTTTGATCAACCTTCCAACCAAGGGAGCGCGAACCCATGTCTTCGACACCTTCAAAGGGCCGCATCCAATCGACTCTCCGCCACTTCCTCAACAACGAGGCCTCGGGCGGCGTTATCCTCATGATCGTTGCCGTGCTGGCGATCATTACGGCCAACTCGCCGTTTGCAGAGGCCTATTTTCATGTATTGCATGTCTATGTCGGCCCGCTCAGTCTGCAGCACTGGATTAACGACGCCCTGATGGCGGTGTTTTTCCTGCTTGTCGGCCTCGAGATCAAGCGCGAGATGCTGGACGGCCAGCTTTCGACCTGGAGCCGGCGAATCCTTCCGGGAGCCGCCGCGGCCGGCGGCATGTTGTTTCCGGCACTGTTCTACGTTTTCTTCAACCGGCATGATCCTTCGGCACTGAGAGGCTGGGCTATCCCGACAGCCACCGACATCGCCTTCGCGCTCGGTGTGATCTCGCTGTTCGGATCGCGCGTGCCAGCATCGCTGAAGATTTTTCTCGCCGCTCTCGCGATCATCGACGATTTGGGCGCCGTTATCGTCATTGCTCTGTTCTACACAGCGGACCTCAACCTGATGGCGCTTGCGGGATCTGCCATCGTGCTCGGCAATCTCATCATCTTCAATCGCATGAAGGTGAAGGCGCTCTGGCCTTATCTCGTCCTCGGCGCTGTCCTCTGGGTTCTGGTCTTCGCGTCGGGCGTTCATGCGACGCTGGCGGGCGTTATGCTGGCCTTGACGATCCCGCTGAAGCTGACGCCCGGAACGCCGGAAGCCCCACATGCGGAATCCCCGCTCCACAAGCTCGAACATGTGCTGCACAAGCCGGTCGCGTTCGTTATTGTGCCGATCTTCGGCTTCGCCAATGCAGGCGTCTCGTTTGCTGGGGTAACGGCGGGTGTTTTCTCAGAGCCGCTTACTATGGGTGTGGCAGTCGGTCTGATCCTCGGCAAACTGATCGGCGTGCTTGGAACGGTTTTGCTCCTTGTCAAACTTGGAGTTGCCGATCTGCCGGCTAAGGCCAGTTGGGGGCAGATGACAGGTGTTGCCCTCCTTTGTGGCATCGGCTTCACCATGAGCCTGTTCATCGGTCTACTTGCCTTCAACGATACTGCTGTTCAGGATCACGTGAAAATCGGCATTCTAATGGGCTCGGTCGCGGCTGGTACTGTCGGCTCGATCTGCCTCACCGTCTTCGGGCATAAGCCGACGTAGTAGCTGTGTCCCGCTTCCGACCTGGAGCATCGAGATGGAAGACGACACCCTACGCCTCTTCTCAGACGCCGAGATTGAGGTCCTGCCGCCAGAGACCCAGTTGGCTCATCCGACGAAGCCCCCATGCGCCTCTTGCGGACGGCCCGCATCGACCGAGGAAGACTGTTACGGCACCATGGCGAATGCGACCGCGGGCCGACTAATTGAGCCGCTCGAATGCGCTGAGCCCGTCATTGATGTTTCGACAAACCCACATATAACAGAGACGCATCTTTCGAACGAGGATGCGCGCATTCCATCGAGGATCGCGCTAACGATTTTTGGAAGACGAGATATGCCAAAACGAAAAGCGCCTGGGGTTGTCAGCACTGGCATCACTGGACTGAACGAGATCCTGCGTGGCGGCCTTCCGGCCTCCAATCTCTATATGCTGCAAGGAGCGCCCGGCTCTGGCAAGACGACGGCAGCACTGCAATTTCTCCGTGCTGGGGTCGAAGCAGGAGAAAGCTGCATCTACGTGACGCTTTCCCAGACTGCGGCAGAGCTTGAAGCAATCGCGGCGTCGCACGGTTGGACTCTGGATGGCATCCGGGTCGAGGAACTCTCAACCTCTGGCTCAGTCGGCGAAGCTGATGACCAGAGCATATTCCTGACGGCCGACCTGAGGCTCGACGAGACGCGCAAGGCGATCGAGGCCGCGATCGAAGAGCACAAGCCGAGGCGCTTGGTCTACGATTCACTTCTCGAAATCCGCCTGATAACGGGTGATTCTCCAAGGTTCCGTCGTGAACTGATCGGCTTCAAATCCTTCCTTGCGAAGCGCAACGTTGTTGCACTTCTCCTCGATACGCAGACGCCCGGTTATGACCGCAGTGGAGAAGAGGTTGAAGGACTGGCCCATGGGGTCATCCGTCTCGACAAGGCGCTGGAGGAATATGGCGGTGTGCGTCGTCGCGTAGAAATTTCCAAAATGCGCGGTGTGCCGGTTGCCGACGGCTACCACGATATGGCGATCCGGGAAGGCAAGGGTGTCGTCGTCTTTCCTCGGATCATGCCAAGCACCGCGGCCGAAGCGACCAAGCCGGAATTGATCAAGTCGGGCGTTGCAGCGCTTGATGATATGTTTGGCGGTGGCCAGGAAGCTGGAACCACAACGTTGGTCATCGGGCAATCTGGTACCGGTAAGTCGACCATGTCATCGCTTTACGCGACGGCGGCACTCGAACGCGGCGAGACAGTCGCGCTATTCTTGTTCGAAGAGAGGCTTGAGACATTCTTCCGCCGCTCCGAAGGGTTGGGCATGCAGCTCAGGCAATTCCACAAAGATGGCAAGCTCATTCTACGTGATTTTAATCCGAACGAAATCTCGCCAGGCGAATTTGGTCAGATCGTTCAGGACGCAGTGACACAAAACAATGCCCGGGTTGTCGTGATTGACAGCTTGACTGGCTATCTGAACTCGCTACCCCATCGGGAAAAAGCGGTCCGTGATATCCAGTCGCTCTTAAAATTCCTTGCGCGGTCCGGTGTGCTGACGATGTTGATCGTCGCCCAACATGGCCTGATCGGCCAAAATATTGGCATCGACGTCGATGTCAGTTTCTTGGGCGATACCGTGCTTTTGCTGCGGATTATGGAGCACGAAGGTCGCCTGCGCCGCAACATCACCGTCGTTAAAAAACGCCATGGGCGGCATGACCTCAACATCCAGGAGCTGCTGATCGAAAGCGGTGGCGTCAGTGTCGTCTCCTACAATCCCCTTCCTGATCCAAAATGAATGAGGCACCGAGTGAAAGCGAGCTGGATTGGGTGCTCATTCTGGCGCCCTTCCGCAAGGATGCCGACTACATTGCGGCGTCCTTACGGGAACAGAATTTGGTCGTCCGCCACAGCCAGGCTGAGGAGGGTTTTGTTCACAGTTTGTCGCTGTCACCTGGCGTCATCATCATCACTCACGAGGCGTTGAACCCACCCGTCGTTGCAACGATCGCAGGTCATCTCGCTTCGCAGCCGGACTGGTCAGAAGTTCCAATCATTATACTTCTTGAAAAATCAGCACCTCTAGCGCGGATCCGCGGCCAGCTGGAGCGGTTTTGGCCGAGCGCTCGCCTTCTATTCCACACGCGGCCGATCGCGCGATTAGAACTGGTCAACAGCGTTCAGACCAACCTTCTTGTGCGGTTGCGCCAAAAGCAGGTGCGGGATGCCATCGAGCGAGAGGTCGAACTGCGACTAGAGCTCAATCATCGCATCAAGAACATTCTCGCGAGCGTAACGTCGATTTTCCAGATGACACGGCGGGGCGCCTCCAGCGCCGAAGAGCTTGCGGCAGACTTTACGGGCCGCCTTCAGGCCTTGTCCAATGTCCACACCGCAGTATTCGAGGCGGGGGGAGAAGAGGTTTCCCTGTCTTCGGTGATCGCCATGACCGTCGCGCCTTATAATACCGAAGGGCTGAGCCGGATCAACTTCAACGGTCCGGACGTCTTTATCTCAAGGACCTCTGCGACGACCATCGCTCTTTGCCTCCACGAACTTACGACCAACGCCATCAAGTATGGCGCGCTGTCGCAAAAGGACGGCATTGTCGATGTCACGTGGTCCATTTCAGCGGAAGTGTCGCCGGTGTTTTCCTTGAACTGGACAGAAACAGGTGGCCCAGCGGTCGCTGAACCGACGCGGCAGGGTTACGGGACGAAATATGTGCGCTCCGCATTGGCGTCCTTGTTCGGTGCAGCACCTGCCATCACGTTCGCACCAGCTGGACTTACATGCCACGCCGTCGGCCCATTGGAACGGCTCCAACAATAGGCGCATAATTTCTATTGAGGATTGAGCGTCAGGTGAACTGTTCGGCGCAACTCCTCGTGGAAAGCAACAGTCCACACACAACTCTCACAATGAGATAACTTTCCGCTCCTCCAGTGGCGGGCCTCGTTTTGCGGGAGTATCAGAAGCAAATCCGCCTGCTGTACGCATGTCCGCAGTAGATCGCCTGGCACGGTAACGACCTCGACCGCTTCCTGGGTTCGGTATGGAAGCCTGAAGCCATTCAGCGGCTTGCCGCCGTCCAAGGACGCGGCAAAGGAGCCGGACGCCAAGCATGAAACCACGCGCGGATGCGATGGGTCGGAAAATAGTTTCAAAAATGTCCACTGGACACTGGAACGAACGCTCTGCGAGGCCATTTGGTACGGTATCGGACGTTCCAATATTGGGGGCTTGAAGCAGAGCCAAACCGCTCCAACCGCAAAGACATGGTACATGCGTTCTCAAAAAATCACCGTCCTCGTCGTCGAAGACGAGGCTCTCATTCGGCTCGGTATCGCTGATGAGTTACACTTTGCGGGCTTCGAGGTCTTCGAGGCCGATTGTGCTGACAGAGCGATTGCCATGATCGAGCACCACCCCGAAATCAGACTTATCTTCACCGATATTGATATGCCAGGGTCAATGGATGGGCTAAAGCTTGCCGCATTTGTGCGGGATCGGTGGCCGCCCATCCAGATAATTGTTACATCAGGCAGGGGCACGCCCGACGCCACGGCGCTGCCTACAGGCGTCCCGTTTCTTCCCAAGCCGTATGAGATTGATCATGTCGTGACCGCGATACGAACGCTTGTCGCGGCTTAGCGGCCAACCGCGAGAGGTCGCGGCTTTTCAGCGCTGTCCCGTGGCTCCGATGCCCGCACCCAGCCTGCGGGATCTCACGTCAGGCACCTCAATATGACTTATTGTCAATAATTGCAGGTTGTGCTTATTTAAGCGCTCGCTAACTGGGGCACCGTACTTGGAAGAGTACGCAAGGGGGTGCGATGGAGAGTGTGACGTTTTACGAGGAGATTGATCTACCCCGGACCGATGACGTCATTGCGCAACTAGAGCGAATACTCACGAGCGAAAGTTTCAATCTTCCTGATCGCGCCAAAAGGTTTCTTCGATATGTTGTAACAGAGACGCTCGAGGGTCGCTCACACTACCTCAAGGCCTACACCATTGGCACCACCGTCTTCGGCAGGCGCAACTTCGATGCGCAGTCCGATCCGGCAGTACGCATAGAAGCGGGACGGATCAGGCGCGGTCTCGAGCACTATTACCTTGTGTCTGGTCCCGGTGAGCCGGTCGTGATCACTATCCCGAAAGGCGGCTATGTCCCTACCTTCGAGTGGGGTATGAAAAAGCCATTCGCTTCAGTTAAGGCAGAGGCGGTTTTTGCACCAATCAGCCCCGCAGAAATACTTCCTGTGCATAGCGCTGCGCAGCGCGTTTCAGACACATTTTGGTCCGCACCGACACTGTTCACCGCGGGGCTGTCACTGTTCTTTGCGACCGTCATTTTGGCTACCGTCGTTCAATCATTTTTTCATGAGACGGCACCCCTCAATTTCGGCGAGGGCCGAGCAACGATCGCTGTCGAGACATTCGGCTATCCTTCAGATGACAAGAAGCTGCAGTCAATTGCCCAAGGCACAACGGCCGAGGTTGTGGCAAATCTGGTGAAATTCAACGAGATCCTCGTGATCGCTGCGGCCGACCAATCTGATGGGCAGCAGCCATCCGACGCACGTTACAGCCTTGAAGGAACTCTGCGAAACCACGAAGACAAGGTCCGTTCGGGCATACGATTGGTCCGTCAGTCCGACCGAGCGGTGGTTTGGGCTACCAGTTATGACATGGACCTGACGATCCAAACTGCCTTGGAAGCCGAGAGTGAGGTCGCCGAAAAGATAGCGACAGCAGTCGCCCGGCCATTTGGCGTGATCTTTTCGTCGGATACGAGTGTGTCGGCGGGTTGGGAGGCCTATGAATGTGCGCTGGCCTACTACAATTATCGTAGGGCTATGACGGCGTCTGCACTGACGACGGCGCAAGGGTGTCTCATCGCTTTAGGACAAAGCAATCCAAAAGACGCGACTTCGATGGCATTGCTTTCGCTCACCCAGATTGACCAGGTGCGCTTCGCTGAAAAACTCGGGAGCCCAGCGCCGACGGATGGGCTTGCTAAAGCGGCAGAGCTTGCGCAACGCGCAGCGATGATCGATCCCCAAAACGCTCGGGTTCTGCAGGCACTCATGCTGTCCTATTTCTTTAACAATAACGTGGCTGCTGCTTTGGATGCGGGAGCGGCCGCCTACGCCCTCAACCCGAACGACACGGAAGTCGCAGGAGAATATGGACTTCGTCTCGCTTTCAGTGGCAGGTGGGAAACGGGGTGCGAGCTTGTCAGTAAAGCTGTCAACGATGGCGGGGGACCGACAGGCTACTACGAAGTGGGAATGGCGCTCTGCGCCTTCATGCGGGGAGATCTCCAGGCTGCGGAGCTTTGGTCACGAATGTCCGACCTCTCGTACAATCCGATGCATCGCGTCGTTTTAGCTGCTATCCTTGGTGCATCCGGTAAAACGTCGCAAGCTCGACATGAACTTGATTGGTTGCAGGCACATGCGCCGAGCTTGATGCTGACCATCGTATCGCAGGTGAAGGGGCGGCTCGCGCGGCCTGAGGACCGGGAAAAGATTTTCTCTGGTTTGCGTGCTGCAGGAGCTGAGATAACAGCCAAGCAGGCGCTCAACTGATCTCACTGAAGCCGGACCACGGGTTGGAACTGCAATCGTGGAGTCCAAAGCCCAGGGAGCGCATGGAAACCCCGCCCACGATCGGGACTGTGCGATTAAGTCGCCTGGACGTCTATTCAAGCGGGGGCTCCCCTGGGCGAGACTGAAAGCTGCATTACCGATCTGATAAGTATCTCAGCTCCCGCCGATCCTAGCGAATAGAGGATTTGCTGGGCTTCGCGCCGCGTCTGCACAGCTTTAACCTCGCGTAGCCTCCGCAAATGCTGAGATACTGCGGATTGGCTAAGACCGAGCCAGTCAGCGATCGCGTTGACCTCACGCTCGCCTTCGCTGACAAATGACCTGCCACTGAGAATTTCCTCCAGAATGGATTAGAGTCCGGCCCATTGAGGACGGACTTATGAAGAAGCAGCGATTTACTGAAGAGCAGATCATTGCGGTGTTGAAGGAGCAGGAGGCCGGAGC
>Ga0209281_1000513_pt1 | contig 50634 bp, 53 predicted proteins | sample MedtruBG_FD_187514 | JGI IMG/M metagenome (GOLD analysis project Ga0209281, IMG submission 187514) | Root nodule microbial communities of legume samples collected from California, USA - Medicago truncatula BG (SPAdes) (version 2) | ecosystem: Host-associated > Plants > Roots > Nodule | place... | reverse complement strand
AAATCTTTGCTGATGATGGCATCGAAAGAGCTGTCCACAATGGCTGCGAGGCGAGCTTCGCTGTGATTTTTACGGCGCCGCCTATTGGTCTTCTGCTCAAACATGTGCATTCCCGCGTCACGCCACAACAATAGTGGTGCAGGTAAATGGGTCAAGGGTCGGTCGATTTCAGATTTGACTGGACGCAAAACTACTCAAGTCCGCTTCCGTTCAATCCAGGCAGAAATTTTTCTTCCGACGTCATCATAGCTTGGTCGACGCTCGAAGCTTGGTTCAGCGCCACTTGAGGCTTCACCTCTTCCTCTCGCGCTACGGCCGGACATCGGCTCCGGGACTGGCAGGCTTACTCCTGGGGCAGGCCTGCGACGTCATTGAAAACTACGGTGATCCTGTCTCCAAGGCGGTTCTGGTCATCCTGGCTGCGCTCTACATTTATCGTGTCGCAACCTACAACGAGGACCGCGCGTGAACGAGGGGCTTGCTTCTCTGGGCGTGGAACTGGATATCGTCCCACATCTCGTTGCCTTGCTCGCAGCCTATGTCTTGGCGCTGCCCATCGCCTGGGATCGCGAGCGTAACGAGAGAAGCGCAATCTTTTGGCCACCATCGCCGCATGCGGATTCATCCAAGCCCCCGAGTCGATCACCGCTGGCAATGTCGATTGCACTGTTCGGATAGTAGAGGGCCTCATCAATGAGGTTAGTTTCATTGGTGGCGGAGCTATCCTCGTAGGTAAGCTTGGGACCCGCGAGACCGCAACGGCTGCCAGCATATGGGCAACAAGAGCGATCGGGACGGCGGTCGACCTAGGGCCTTACGATACCGCAATAGTGCTCTCCATCGTGACTTTCGCAACACTAAGGGTGATGGCGACCTTTAAGTCAGCGCGGAATGTGCCGGATAAAAGCCGGAAAGTAGAAAGCTTTAAACGGTTGCCTCCATTCTCCCTCTAGGCAGACCGTTGCGAATATCGAGGGCGGCGCTCGCGCTCATGAACCCCCTTGAGCCGCTGGTCCGTACCCCGCCAAAATCTTTTAAACGCGCGATGAGGTGCGACGGATAAAAACGTGGGTTCGTAACGGTAAGTCGAGGGGAGCGGCCGCGCCTTTGCCTTTTCGATCCCCGACCAGATGAATGTACCTCGCGATGTATTCTGAAACGATCTCCACTGAAGGGCGCTGTGCGATGTCGTGAAGAGCTTCAGTACTGGCTAGATACGCCTCCCGACAGATCACGCATCAGTATGACAGCGTCCCCTTTGTCTCGCGTAATCCGGTCGACCTCCTCGTAGCCCATGCGCTGAGCGAGGCGAATTGACGGGACATTGCCGATCGCTATCAGGCAGGCCGTGTTTTGCTTGTGTCTTTGGTCGAACCATTTATGGGCGGCGGTTGCTGCTTCCGACGCATAGCCGCGTCCATGAAACCTTGCTCGTAATGTCCACGAGACTTCGACGTTGGTTTGAGCACGTCTACCAAGATCGCGTTCGAAGATGCCGAACCCGACCTTGCCGACATAAATACCGCTGTCGCGCTCGATCACCGAGAACAGGCCAAATTGCAGAAGTTGCCAATGTCCGACATCACGTAGCAGTCTGGCCCAAACGTCGCCGCGGCCGAGATGGCCGATGCGACGCGACACAGCCTCCTCCGAGAACATCTCAAGTGTCGGCTGAAAATCATCGAGGGTTGGCAAGCGGAGAAAAAGGCGGTCAGTTTCTATCACGTGTCGCTCGGAGCTTTAGGTTGATGGATTGAAGCGCGTGCAGCCGGCAACCTCGAGAGCATCTTGATGTCAGCTGGTTGGAGCGGATTGTACCGGGAAGGCTGATGTGCATGCAAACGCAAGACCGAAAAGATTTACCCATGCGAACAGCTCGTTGAGGAGGTTGTTGCCCGGGCTGCGCGCGTGTTGTCCAAAACGGAACTGCAGATTTGCGAAGTACTACGCCTTCCAAATCCCCAAGGGGCCGACCGGCGCCTACGTGAAGATTTGCTTTTGCCGTTGACATGCCCTCCATTCGGCCGAAGCTGGCGACGCAAGTCATATGAGCGGAGACGAAGTGGTGCAGGCGGTCGTAGAATTGCGGAATATACCGGGGACTGAGGCGGCAGTCGGTTGGGCTGGTGGTCACACATTGGTGGTCGATAGACCAGAAGGCAAGGCGGGTGGCACGGGTCTCGGCTTTAATGGCGGGCAGCTGCTAGCTCTGGCGATCGGCGGTTGCTACTGCAATGACCTCCGTTATGTCGCGCACGATCTCGGCATCGGCATTGGAGAGATAGAGGTGACAGTGACGCTTGAGCTGAAGGGCGCACCTCTTTTAGCCACCAACGCTGTCCTGTCGGTCAGATGCACGACACTTGATGGCTCAGGCGCCGAGACCTTGATCGATCGGGCTTGGGCGGTCTGCACGGTGGCAAATTCCCTGAAACGGGGCGTGCCATTGACATTACAGGTGGTTGCCGGCTAACGCCACATCGATCATGCGGCGGCCATGCCTATATCCTTAGCGAGAATGCTTTTACGAACCTCTGTGATGGCGGTCTCCAATGCCACTTCGTCATAAGGTTTGCCGAGAATATCAGCATCGGCAATCAACTGGTGGTCGTCCACTTTTGGCAATTCCACCACCCCCGGTCCGAAGATAATCTTGATATTCTGTTTTTGGCGCCTGCATGCCACGGCAAGATCGGCGCCGGACATGCTGGGTAACCGTCCTCCGTAAGAAGAACGTCGATGCCCTCCTTGTGGGTCAGCAGGTCGCCTTGCGCCACGACTGCGACGAGACGTCCGTCACCATCCACGACGGGAAGCCCTCTCACGTGTCGGTCGAGCAGGATCTGGAGCGCGTACGCCCGCGTCGACGCTTACAGAAGCGACGCCGGTCGTCATTATGTCCCGAGCAAGCATGGTCCCTCCGTAACCGCTGTTCCAATCCCACATTGGCCTCGCCGCCGTGATCTGTGATCGTATCCGTGGACGAGCAACGAGAGTTTCTCAATGTAGAGAACAATAAAGGCTCTCACGACCAGGAAGTCTGGATGTGAGGTTCATCGGCATTGGCCAGACGAGGTCAAGGAGCAGATCGTTTCGGAGAGCCTTCGGCCCGCAGCCTTGGTGAATGAGGCCGCAGAGCGCTACGGCTTGAGGCCGAACCACCTCTCTGCGTGGCGGACAATGGCACGGCAAGGCAAACTGATTTTGCCAGAGCCGCGCGGAACGCAACGTATCCGAGTTCATCAAGTATCAGCAGATCGAGGCGAACCACTGCTTCGGCGATCTGACCGGTCAGAAGATAGGCAGTCGCGGTCTTGTTCATGGCTGCCGGACGTAGAGCGGGCAAAACCTGCGGTTACGGCCGGGGTCGTGAATGGGATCGGAGATGCTCGATCGGTTAGACTGGGAGCCGCGGCGACAGAAAGTCGAACCAAGGTGCTATCGCGAAAGCTGCCAGACGATACATGCCGTCGCGGAGAGGGTAAGTTTAGCAAGAACTGACAGCTTGAGGCGGAAGATCGCGAAAGCCGCCAACAGCGTCAGAACCATCGACGGCACGACAATTGTTGACAACTTAGGTACGTCGAGCGCAAGCGGCCCATAGTATGACTGTCCGACGTGAGGCGCAGACGCTTAACTATTATTGCTCGACATCCTCATGCTCGGCGTCGTGCAAGATCAGTTCCTCGAGCGTGTCGACCTTTGCTCACGCAGCATAACAGGGGTTATGTACGTCCGGCCTTCGTTTTGACCAAGCCAGACCTTGCTCCGGAGGCGAAGGCGACAGCCGCGTCGCGGGACAAAGGCCGCGACAGTAGAAAGCCCTGAAGATCGTCACAGCCGAGGCTTTCCAGGGCTGTACGCTGTTCAGCCGTTTCGACGCCTTCAGCGGTTATTTTAAGCCCTTTTGCCCGGGCCATATCGATCATCGCTACGACAAGAGCTCTGCTGTCGCTTCGATGCATTTCGTCGATAAATGACTTGTCGATCTTAACCCGATCAACCTTGATCTTTTGAACCCTGGAGAATGAGGAGTAGCCGGTCCCGAAGTCGTCGATTGCGAAACCTACGCCCGCTCCCCGCAACATTGAAATCGTTCTTTCGAGCTCGCCCGCATTGTCTGTGGCTGCCGTTTCCGTCATCTCGATTTCAAGTCTCTCGGGACTGATTTGCCATCGAGCCAGAGCAGTTAGAACGCGGCGCGCATAGTCAGTTGAGCCAAGCTCGACCGCAGAGGCATTGACCGCGATTGCGATGTCCGGAAGTTCAGCCATCGTCCTGCACGCTTCGTCGAGAACGGAAGCGCCAATTTCGCCGATCAGACCGATCTCCTCAGCAAGAGGGATGAACTGGTCGGGACTAATATAACCGAGAGTAGGGTGATTCCACCGAGCGAGCGCCTCTAGCGAACAGAGGGTTCCCTCGCTCGCAGAGAATACGGGCTGGTAGAAAACCTCCAGCTGGCTGCCAGTCGAGACAGCTGATCTGAGGTCATTTTCTAGCCTTCTGCGATTGCGCAGCAATTCGTCCATGTGCTCGCCAAATAGTTGCGATATGTGCCGTTCCGATCTCGAAGGGCGTCTTCAGGGATTGCACGAGCTTGTCTGCCAGAGTCGCGGCATTTTTTGCTTCATCTCCCTGCAGAAGGATCGTGAACTCGTCGCCGCCGATCCTTGCCATCAGAGCTTCCGGTAGCAGCTCACGCATGCGAGCTGCGGCCAAGCCAATCAGCTTGTCACCAACAGGATGGCCGAAAGTGTCGTTGACGGCCTTGAAGCGATCAAGATCAACGAACAACACGCAGCTAAGACCGCCAGCTGAGACGTCAGCAAGCTTTCGATCGAGTTGCTCGCTAAAGTAGGCACGGTTTGCAAGACCGGTGAGCCCGTCGTGAGAAGCTTGATGCTTTAACTCGGCACGGCTCGCGGCCAGGCGTTCCGACCGGCGCCAGATGGCTCCGCCGGCAAGGCTGCCACCCGCAAATAGGGCGACGAACGCGAGCAGCAGGGCAGGGCTCGTCGCCGCCAAAACATGGTGCCCAGGCCGGAACGGCTTCCACCGGAAGTAACCGAATATTTTGCCATCTTTTGCTCTTAAAGGCACGAAAGCGATAGTTCGCTGCTGTGGCGCGTTTGCCGTAAACTCCAGCTCGGTAAACTCGTATTCTTTTCCAATCTCAGCCGGTAAATCGCCGTCGAGATAGCGGATAGCAACATGCAGCATCTCTTCCCCAGGCGCCTGGTTGATGTCGCCCGTGTCCGACACGATGGGTTTGACGCTGACGATTGCGGGGCGGAAGCCAACATAGGAAAGATCCGCCTCACCGATCGAGAGGATCCGGTCGTTCGTGCCTTCGCTGTCTTCTGCGACGAGCCGTGCATGAAGCGTCTTTGCGAGCGGCAGATACGCCTTCCGAAGGTCGTCAGTTGAAGGGGAATACTCTGCATCTGCCGTAAATCGATACAGCGGCGTCAGGTTGGACCTCAGGACGAGCGCCGCGTCATGGCCGAAATAGCTGTGCATCCATGAACCGAGGTTCGTTTTAATCCATTCAAGATTTCCGCTTTGCGTGTTCTTGACGGCGTCGTCCCAGACGGTAGCGCTCTCCTGGTCATGAGCAATGCCTGCCTTGAGTTTCGCGACGGTCAGCGTGACAAGATCGCGTTGCCTTGCAACTGCGACTTCGTCGCTACGGGCTGCTGCCCAACTCAGGCTCAGAAAAAGCAGACCGCACAGGAGCATAGAGGCAAAGGCCGGAAGAATACATCTTAGAACGAACTGAGATTGAAGCTGCATTGTCATTCGCGATACGCCATTCTTATTTGACGGAAGCGTAAAACAGCGGATGTTAAAACGGCCGCAAGCAAACTGGTTAGAGGGTGGTTAACCCCGACTGCGTACGCTAACGTACCGTCTCTGTTGTCATTATGAACTGCGGGCTCGCATCGATCTCGGGTAAGCTTCACGCACGCTTCGATTCGCAGAAGTCGCGGAGCCTGAAGCGGCAACTGCGTAGCGATCATGAGGATCGGCAATGGATTTCGAGATTAGCGCGATGTTAGATTGGCAACAGCGGGGAATGAATGCTCGGGTGCTCGGTCTCTCAGCATGCAAAAACCCTGTCGCCCCTTATCTTGAAAAAGCGAGCTGCCCTCGGGAGAAAGATAGCTGGTCGCAAAAAGCAGAGGCTTGGCTATTCGGCTGGAATATCGAGGATGCTGCGCGCGCATCTTAACGGTCTCTTCTGCCCGGCACTGCATGATGACACGGCGCGCAGGGCGCTTTCCGATTAATGGCCGGCAAGCGTAAGTGGCGGTGGTCCACATCCCAGCTCAGCGCGTGGAGCCCATTTTAGGCCTGCACTTCTATGAACGTCATTAGTAGCCAGCTTCCAAGTCCGGTGATCCTGTAGCGGTGCTCCATTCGGAGAGGATGGCGGCGTGTTGTGAGTACCCAATCTTATCGCGGCGACGGTGTCGCTACCGAGCGGTGGCCGGACCGGCGGATGGGGTGCATCGATTATCCGATGCGGTATAGTCTTCCCTGCGTTGCGAGTTGGAATATTACGCTGAGGGGCTGAGAGGAGTTTGGCGACTACGCCGCCCCCGATCCCCAGCTTAGAAAATGTAGCCCGCGACGGCGAAGATGAGCGCCGCGAACAGTCGGTTGAGGATGTTTTTGTACGCGCTCAGCCGTGTCGCGAGCATCATGCCGAGGAGGCCGCCAGCAACGCCTCCGCCGATGAACTCGGCTGCGAGCCACCAGTCCACCAGCCCGGACGCTGCATAGTTCAGCGAGGTCGCCAGCCCGAACGCCCCGACGGACAGGAGCGACGTGCCGATCGCGTTGATCATTGGCATGCCGGTCGCAAGCATGAGACCTGGCACGATCAGAAAACCTCCGCCGATCCCGAAGAAGCCGGAAGCCGCGCCGGCGGCGAGCGCCACGGCTGCGGTGACAAGGCACATCCTGAGGTCGACGGGACGATTTTCGACCGATGTCGGCTTCCTGGGCTTGAGCATCAGGGCGCCAACCACGACCATCAGAATGCCGAACAGGAAGATCAGCCGGTCTCCGTCCATCGCCTTGCCGAGGCTGGAGCCGACCAACGCGCCGAGGACGCCTAGCGCGGAGAAGACGGCTGCGCAGCGCCACTAGACGTGCCCCTTGATGGCGTGGCTCGTGAAGTTGGCGAAGGCGTTCACCGAGACCGCCAGCGCGCCGGTCCCGATCGCGATATGCGGCTGGGTGACACCGACGACGTAGAGGAGAAGCGGGGTCGCCAGGATTGAGCCACCGCCGCCGAGAAGGCCAAGCATGAAGCCCACAATCCCGCCGGAACCGATTGCTGCTAGGATGGAGCCAGTCATGTCCCTCTGCCCCACACCCGGTCGTAAAGGGTCATGCCGACCATCATAGCCACGACGAACAGTGCCGTCTGTGGGATGCCAACCGACAGGGAAGCGATCGCCGGGCCGGGACAGAGGCCGCCGATGCCCCATCCCAGGCCGAAAAGAGCCGAACCAATGACCAGCGGCCCGTCGATCTTTCGGTTCGCGGGCACATGGAAGCTGTTGTCGAAGGCGGGGTGCCGCAGCTTCTTCATCACCTGCACGCCGATGAAGGCGACGGCGACAGCGCCGCCGAGGACGAAGGCAAGACTTGGATCCCAGTTGCCGAAGACATCGAGGAAGCCCTGGACCCGAACAGGGTTCAGCATGCCGGAGAGCGACAGGCCGAAGCCGAAGACCATGCCTGAGGCAAGGGCGGCGCCGAACTGGTGGATATTTCTGTTCATAACCCGAGACCTCGAAGAACTGTGACGGCGATCACCCCGGCCGACAGGAATGTGGCGACGGCCACGATGGATCGCGGCGACAGTCTGGCGAGCCCGAGCACGCCGTGTCCGCTGGTGCAGCCGGATCCCATGCGAGAACCAAAGCCGACGAGCAGCCCAGGCACGATGATCAGCGGCCAGCCCGCTGTGATCTCGACGGTTGGCCAACCACCGACCACCAGCAGATAGACGACTGGCCCGAGCAGGAGGCCAAGCACAAACGCAAGATTGGTGGTCACGCCGACGCCTTGCGCCAGACGCCCGACGATGCCGCTGATGCCGGCTATGCGGCCGTTCAGAAGCAGGAGCATGACCGCGGATGCGCCGATCAGCATGCCGCCGGCCGAAGATTGGAGATAGGGAGTCATTTCTCTTCCTTTGCGCAGAAGATATCGTAAAGGGCGCCGACGAGCTGAGCCGCCTTCTTCTCCGTCAAGCGGTAGAAGATCTGCTTTCCGTCCCGCCGGGTTTCGACAATTCCGGAGCTTCGCAATACCGTTAGATACTGGGAGAGATGCGGCTGATGGATGTCGAGCTTTTCCTCGAGTTCGCTGACCGAGAATTCGCCCTCGACCAGCGTGCACACGATCATCAGACGCGCCTGGTGGGACAACGTCTTGAGGAGATCGGCAACCTCTCCGGCCCGGCCGGCCATCTCGGCGGGAGAGAGCCGTGCTTTCGATACGGTACTCATTCCCATGCGGCTCCCTGCAATGCGTCGAGCGGAAACTTGAGGTAGCGCTTGCCGTTTGCTTCCGGCTCCGGCAGACGTCCGCCGCGAATGTTCACCTGCAGGGCGTGCAGGATCACCTTCGGCATCGGCAGCGTCTTGTCACGCTTCGTCCGCAGCGCCACGAACTGTTCTTCGGTCACGTCGGCAAGATGCTGGTTGGACTTCTTCTGCTCGGCCACGGTGCTTTCCCAGCGTGGCGCACGACCGTCCGGCTGGTAGTCGTGTCCGGTGAAGATGCGGGTTTCGTCCGGGAGGGCGAAGATGTCCTGGATCGACTTCCAAAGGATGCGGGCGTCGCCGCCGGGGAAGTCGGCGCGCGCGGTACCGCTGTCGGGCATGAAGAGGGTGTCATGGACAAAGGCCGAATCGCCGACCACATAGGTGATCGAGGCAAGCGTATGTCCGGGCGAGAACATGACCTTGGCGTCGATGGAGCCGACCTTGAACGTCTTGCCGTGAGCGAAGAGCCGATCCCATTGCGAGCCGTCGGTGGCGAGCTCGGGCCAGTTGTAGATCCCCTTCCACAGCTTCTGCACATCCACGACGCGTTCGCCGATCGCAGTGCGTGCACCAGTCTTCTCCTTGAGATAGTTGGCAGCGGAAAAGTGGTCGGCATGCGGATGAGTGTCGAGGATCCACTCGACCGTCAGGCCATTCTCCCTGATATAGTCGAGGATCGCGTCGGCACTGATGGTCGCGGTCGCTCCAGACTTTTCGTCGAAATCAAGAACCGGATCGATGATAGCGCACTTGCCCGTATCGGGATCGGACACGACATACTGGATGCTCCAGGTGCGCTTGTCGAAGAAGCCCTTCACCTGCGGGCGGCGTGCCGCGTGCTGCTTGAGCCAGGCGGCAGCAGCGCTGGTGTCGAAGCCGTGTGCACGGCCGAACTCGTCGACGTCTTCGGCTGCCATCCGCCCGTCCAGAACCTCGCCAATCAGATATAGGCTGAGGGATCTCGTGCCCGACTTGCAGTGGGCGAACACCGAGCCGTCGGACGCGTCGAGCGCATTCTGGAACGAGCGCACGTCGGCTTCGGTAATCGTGCCGAGCGTGACCGGAACGAAGGAGTAGGAGAGGCCGCAATGTTCGGCCGCCTGGCGTTCGGCGTCCGTTCCCGGTTGGACGGCGTCCTCGGCTTCAGGACGGTTGTTGATGAGCGTCGCATATCCCTGCTCACGTAGGGTGTTGATGTCGTCGACGCTCGGCTGCGGCGAGACCGAGAGCTTTTCGGAAATCTTGATGACAGACATGACTGGCTCCGTAGTCCAATTCAATATACATTTAAATATAACGTATAATGTTCACGTTTCAAGCGCACTCGATGACCAGATTGTCGCAGCTGACTGCAGGTTCCTCGTTTTGATTTTTCTTGACCTGAGCCGGACGCGAGAAGACCGCAACGTGACGTTGTGACCTCTCGCAGAAAAGAGAAGCGCCGTAGGGCAGAAAGCAAAGGGGCGGAATATTGGACTTCATGAAACTGTTGAAGTCGCTCGAAGAGTTGCTCTACGAGTTGGTGTCGTGGCTGCTGTTTTATCCGATCACCATGTGGCGCTCGGTCGTAAGCCCGCTTATTATGATGCGCTACGCGGACGCCGAGCTCGCCGACAGGTTGTCATTGCCGATCCGGCTCGGTTCACCGAGCCATCAAAAAGTTTTATCTCCCGACGCTTGGTCTTGTGCGCAAGTCGGCTCATCGACCTAGATGAAGGCGTCTCGTTGCCTCATATTGTTCGATATGCAGTGCTCCTGGCAGGATCGGATGCTATCTGACCTAGCTGAAAACAACATTCATTGGGACGTCGGCTGCAAAGTGAAAACGCTTCCAGCCATGCTTTCGGCACTGCGGGCAGGTCTGGGGTTCGGAATACTGTTTTCCGAGGCTGTCCCAATGGATTGTGAGTCGATTGACTGGAGTCATGGCATTGCTCAATGCCCCAGCTGCCGAATTTGGTGTGTTTTTTGGTAAGGACGCGTCGCAGCACGTTCAGGAGTTGGCGTTGTTTTTACAGCAGGATTAGTGATCGATCAGTTCTACGAGATAATGGGGCGCCGGTTCACATCTCTTCAAGACCTCAGCACCCGCTGTGGCCGGTTTGACAAACTTTGCCATCAGCGAGTAACTAGGCACATCAAGGAGGCCCAGATGGCGACGATGAATGTATCCCTGCCAGACCCCATGAAAGATTGGGTTGAAGCTCAAGCCAAGACGGGTAGGTACTCGAACGCGAGCGATTACGTCAGAGATCTGATCCGCAGAGACCAAGCCCGTACAGACAAGATTGCCGCGATGCAGCGCTTTGTCGACGACGGAATTGCAAGCGGCATTGGGAGCCGTTCAGATGACGAGTTGTTTGCCGAAGCCACCGCGCTAGCGGGGATCAGCCGCGGACGGGTTTGATGCCGTTCAGCCTTTCGGTCCAAGCGGAAGAGGATATTATCTCCATTGCCGAAGAGGGAATTCGCCTCTTCGGAGCAGTGGTAGCCAAAAGATACCACGATGAGCTCTATGCCCTTTTCGAACTCATCGCCGCCAACCCACGAATGGCGCGCGAGCGCCTTGAGATTTGTCCGCCCGTCAGAATCCATCCCTTCAAGGCCCACCTGGTTGTGTATCGCGTTGAGGAGAACGAAAGCATCTTCGTGATCCGTATCCGGCACGGCCATGAAGATTGGGCAGGCGATCCCTTCTGATCGATTTCAAAACCTGCTGGTCGTGGGTTCGAATTGTATCAAGGCGCCCCATTCAGATGGGCTTGACACCCCCTTCGTTAGGAAAGACCGTACCAGGCGCCGCGGCCGGCACCGTGCAGGACGAGGTGCCCTTGATCCACGAGTGCCTTGAGATGATCCTTAATGGTGTGACGGCTTGCATCGGTGATCCGTGCAGCCTCCGCGACCGTGATGCGCCCGTGCTCGCGCGCCAACTCGAGCAATGTAACGGACAATTCCGGCATGTCGGCGAGGATAATACGCTCGCGCTCCATTTTCTTCTCAAGCCGCGTCTTCTGCCGATGCAGGGCTCTCAAGAAGAACTCGATCCAGGGATTCCAGTAGGGCTCGGCGCTGCGGATCGTTCCCTGGGTGCGCCGAAGCGAGATGTAATAGCTCTCCTTGCTTTGCTCGATGATGCTTTCGAGCGAGCTGTAGGGCACGTAAGCGTAGCCGGCCCGCAGGAGCAACAAGGTGGTCAGAATACGCGATAGGCGGCCATTGCCATCCTGGAATGGATGGATTTCGAGGAAAACGACAATGAAGATCGCGACAACCAAAAGTGGATGGAGCCGCTTTTCTCGCCCTTGATCATCCAGCCAGGCGATCAGTTCTTCCATTCGACGCGGCGTATCGAACGGCGATGCCGTTTCGAAAACTATGCCGAGGCTCTCGCCCTGTTCGTTAAACGCTTCCACGTTGTTGGAGAGGGTTTTGTAGGCGCCCCGATGCCGCTCGTCCTTTATCGAATGCGCAAGAAGGTCGCGGTGAAGCTGACGGATGTGATTCTCGGTGAACGAAATAGCTTCGTAAGCACTGAAGATGGTCTCCATCACCTCCGCATAGCCGGCAACCTCTTGCTCGTCGCGTGTCGTAAACGACCCCAGGCGAATGTTTGCCAGCAGCTTTTCGACCTCTCGATCGGTGAGGCGTGCCCCTTCGATACGGGTGGAGGAACCGACGCTTTCGATCGTGGCGACACGCCGGAGGCCGGACAGCCGCTCAGGCGCAATCCGGCCGATCGCACGCCAAGCACCCTTGAATTCGTCAATTTCGGCGATCAGCGACAGAATTTCAGGCGTGATCCGGACGGTCGCCGTATTTAGAAATTCCATTTGCGCATCCATTCCCATCCAATTTTTAAGGCGCTGTCATGCACTATTTATCCATCCAATTCCATCCAATTTTCACGAAAGAGTTCGTCAGATCTATCAGTCGTGACCTGGATGACTGGCCATTCCTCAATTGAATCCAGACTTTTGCAGCGAGACGAGAGACGATGTACGAGGACGACAGCTATCAGCAACTCGAGACGCCCCTCCAATGTCGTTGGCAAGGCACTGGCGACCGAGGACGAGGATTTCTAAGTCTCTGACGTCTCTAGCAGTTCGGATGAGATCGACGCGGAACAACCGCGGGGCCGTAGGTTCGACCCCGCTCAAGAGCAGAGCCCATCTTGGACCAACCTTATACACGTTGATCGGATGGGCGGAGCAAGGTTCAAATGCCTGCTCGATCGATTAGGCGATCATCTACCCTCGACGCCCCTGTGACTTTTGCCACTCGTACATCAAGTATCTGAGCCTTCAGATCTGTGATGAATAAAGCGTCTCATACGGCGCGGCGATGGCGCTCTGTGAGATGCTGTTCGTTTTCGTGCGAATGAAATGAAGGAGTTGCGGCTTGAAGCGGACGCAGTTCGGCGCCAGAAATCAGACCGAATCGAAATAGGAACTGTCAACCAACACGCTCTGCAGGGGTTGATATACCTCTCTGCCAGAAGATGTAATTTCGGCAGACAGCAAGCCGTTTGCGCAGGCACGGCCGTCGTCCCACCCTGGATGGTTGACGATCGGATAGAGGCAGAGGCCCTCCATCGGCACGCCAGATTTGATAGCTACTTGCACTTCGCCTGAAACATAAGAGAACCAAGGCGCTCGTCGTTCGTCCTCGATGCCCGTTTCCGCAACTAGCAGCGGCCGGCCATAGCGCGCATAAGTCTCGAAGAGGATTTTGGAGAAGGGCTTATAGAGCGGGTGGCCGATGTCGATCGGCGGGCCGCCGTGGATCCACTGGTTGTTGAAATAATAGTTCACACCTATGATGTCGAGATATCGCTCATCACCGCCGATCTGCGGCCAGATCCGGCCGGCGATCAGATCCCAGCCCTGGAACTGGGATTGCCGGTGGCCTTCCGCATGACCGCGCTCCCATGGGCGCAAGGGATCGGTGATGACGTTGATGACCGGATCGCAATGCACGAAGCGTGCCCGGGGTTCGACATGCAGGATCGCCTCCATGGCAGCGATTGCCGCTCGGGCCAGTTGCACCTTCAGCTCGAAGCCGCGACCATTGGCAAACGGGTTTAGGTAGCCCGCATCGCCGCCGCCCCAGGAGAAGAACGAAATTTCGTTGACCGGGCAATAGAAGGGAACGGCGTCGCTCTCTTCCCTTACCGTGGTTGCGCAAGCGCCGGCGTATCTGGCAAACCCGTCTACGAAGCCGGGCGACCAGATGTCGAGGTCGTCCGGCCAGCCGTAATGCAATAAGTCCCAGACGACCTGCGCGCCGGTCTCGGTCGCGGCGCGCAGCATCGGGCGTATGCTGGACCAGTCATAACCGCTGGATTTGTCTATCAAGTGCCATCGGAAACCGTCTCGTACCGTGCGAATACCAAGGCCGGCCAGTTGCCGATAATCCTGCGCCGCATGCCGGTCGTGACCGACCGCATCGATTATGTCGAGGCGACGGCCCAAAGCCTCGCCAGCGCCCGGGCGAAGCCGATGCGTCGAACACTCGAAGCCGCCCTGAAGAAAGGAGCGGAACACGCCGGTTGGAGCGGCTGACTTGCGCTCACTCAGAGTGTCGCTGAACAAGTTTTGCCATTGCGGCAGCACTGCTTCCACAGAATAGGCGGTCTCGACCTTCTGCCGCAGCGCAGTCCCAAGTACGCGTCGGCGTTCGGGACTGGTTATCAGGTCGCCCAACGCGCGGGACACCGCGAGCGGATCGTCATAAGGCACGAACAGGCCGGATATGCCGTCCTCGATCTGCTGCATGGCGCCGTTGTCCGGCGTGGCGATGACGGGAAGGGCGGCAGCTCCCGCTTCCGCGATCACATGCGGCATGCCTTCTCCACGCGACAGCCAGACAAATATGTCGAAAGCGGACAATAGATCAGGAATATCCTTGCGGTCGCCAAGGAATTGCAGCCGGTTCCCGAGACCGTACTGGCTGGCCAGCGCCTTTAACCGGTCGGCATAGTCCGGCACGAACGCGTCCGGCCCGCCGACAACAACGAACCGCGCCCCTTTGTGGATGGTGCAGATCATCGATGCAGCCTCGAGGAACTGCTCTACGTTTTTCTTCGGATCGAGACGGCCAACCCAGCCGATCAGAACTTGGTCTTCTGCGATGCCGATGCTTGCCCGCTTGTCAGCCCGCCGTGCCGGGTCGAACGAGGCAAGATCCACCATGGACGGGATTTCGATCGCATGTTGCTCGCGGCCCGGCATGAGAGATGCGGCAGCATCGCGTATCGAGCGGCAGACGCCGACATAACGGCTGGTCAGATGTTTTGGGCCGGCAAGAGCTTCGGAAACCAGGCCACCGTGTTCGATCAGTGGCGGACGCAGGTGCAGGCGTTCCAATGCCGGATAGATATCCGCGACATTCTGGCAGGAAACGACAATGTCGTATGCCGGAACCTTAGATGCAAGATAACCGACGGTGTCCTCAAATGAGAGGTCGTAAGGGGTCGTATCCACATCTACCCCGAGTGCGCGGAGTTGTTCGTGGGTCTGTTGCGGCATGCCCGACTTGCGAAAGCACGCCACGACATCGATACGATACCGCCGCGGATCGAGGTTCTTCGCCAGCAACCGGACCTCGGTTTCCTCACCGCCGACCACGAGCCATGCGAAGACGAAAAGGATCCGGATAGGCGCGGGTTCCGCTGTCATTCGCTCACCTGGAACACGACCTGAAGAAAGTCTGGGCGGTTTTCGACTAGCTCCGCGAGGAAGACCGGAGCGTCTTCAATCGGCACGACATGCGTCACCATATGCTCGCGGATCGTGGCGCCGTCCGCAATTAGCAGATCAATGGTGGCCAACGCCAGCCGGCGGCGGTTCCACGACCCCGTCAGTCCACGTGGTACACGGTTGATCTGGGCGCAGCGGATGTTGAGGCCGTTGTGGTGAAACTCCTCGCCCAGCCTTAGCGCATCGGCGCCACCTTGGTAAAAGGCAAGGTCGATAACGGTGCCCTGAGGTCTCAGTGCTTTCAACGCCGTATGAAGACTGCCGGAATGGGCGCGCGTCTGGAACACAAACTCTGCTCCGCGACCCAGCCCGTCATGCCAACGGGCCTTGGCGTGCTGCCACACGTGGTCTTCCGTCATGGCGGTCAAGCCCATTGCTTCCGCCTTGCTACGGCGAAACTCGGATGGGTCGGTGATCACCACTTCAGAGGCTCCAAGCGAACGGGCAAATAGTGCGGTCATCAACCCGACGACACCCGCACCGATAACGATAACAGGCCGGTCCTGCAGGCCGGCGCCGAGTGACGGCACATGGGCGCCAAATGCGTCGGCATCCGCGTGAAGGATGCCGTTCGCGGCAATCGGCCCCATCTGCGCGACCAGCACGCCGAGCAATGGATCGATCTGCGGCGGCAGCGGCACGAGCAGGTCATGGAAGGGATTCGCAGTATGTCCGGTCTTGTGTGCATAGGTCGTCGCGACGATCTCGCCTTCCAAGAACCCATGCGCACGAGATTCCGACACGCGAGCGACTTCCATATAGCCAAGGAATGGCACGGGATAATGCAGGTCCGGCTCGTTCTCGATAAATACGCCGCGCTCGCTATCGAAACGGGAGCGGAAATAAGGATTGGTGTTCTTGAGGAAGGTCATCTCGGTGCCTGCCGAAAGACCCGTATAAAGTGTGTCAAGCCGTATCTGCCCCTCGCCGGGAGGGCCTTCCTCGTATTCGAACAGATAGGGTCGACCGGGCGCCTCGACCCCGAGAGACCTGATCTTGCGATGGCCCGGCGGCATGCCCTGCGGAGCCTCTGGTCGCGGCTGAAACGTGAGCGGAGCCGGTTCCACCCGCCTCAACTGTGGAGGGTCGAGCCGGACCGGCTCGCCGACCTGTGCCGATGACATTACCGCAAGCGCCAGGCGATGGGTGGCAAGCGCCTCGCCATAGGGGCAGCGAATGCGATTTTCACCGCCGCGCACGGCATCGATGAAGTCGCGATCCTCCCGCCACACCGGATCACCATCCGCGCCGCGCACCGGCCGGCCGCGACCAACATCCACCATGATGTCGCGGTCGGTTAACTCGATCGCGAGCTTGTCGGCAAAGATGTGCAGGCCGACCCTGTGGTTCCAGCCGAGCAGGCAGGTTGAGGCGATGTTGGCAACGACGCCGGTTTCGAATGTCAGGTTTGCGGTGGTCACCGTCGGGACGTCGAGCCCGGGAAACTCCTCGCGATCCTTGTGTCCGACACGTCCGTAGACTTCCGTGACTTCGCCCACCAGAAAACGGACGAGGTCCAGGAGATGCGTCGTCTGCTCGATCATCTGGCCGCCGGACTTGTCCTGCTTCCACCACCACTGCGGCGGCGGAGTCGAATCCAGCCAGTAGCCGGAAAGAAGCTGCGCTGGATTTTCGGCCAAAAGCGCGCGCGCCTCGTCGACGATATCGAGATAGCGCCAATGATAACCGACGCCGGTGACAAGGCTCTTCGCCACGACGGCTTCGGCGATTTCTTCCGCTATCGCGAGGTCGAGGGATACTGGCTTCTCCACAAAAAAGGGAATGCCGCGTTCGATCAGATCCCGTTCCGGCTCACCATGAGCGAACGGTGGCACACAGACATAGACGGCGTCTGGTCGCACCGCATCCAGCATGTCTCGGTGGTGCGCGAAAGATTTTGCACCGAAGCGCTTGGCAGCTTCGTCGGCGCGGTCGAGATCGGGATCTGCAAAGCCGACAAGCTCGACATCATTGAATCCCGCGAGGATATCGAGGTGGCGCCGGGCTATCCCGCCGGCGCCTATAAAGGCCAGACGTGTCTTATGCATGGAGCCGTTCCTTTGTCTGTACTTGCCTGGAATAGGAAGAAGCCGGTCGTAGATAGCACCCGTTTCGGCAGCCATTCGCTCGGCTGAAAAATGGTTATTAAGACGTTCGCGGCCTGCCGTCCCAGCCTCGGCCATTCGGGTGGGATCGCTCAGCGCCCGACCGATTGTGGCAGCAAGCGAGTTGGGATTTCCCGGTTCGGCATAATAAGGATGATTGTCGCCAAGAGCCTCGACCGTTCCGCCAATGCTGGTTGCGATCACCGGCACACCGAGCGACATTGCCTCAAGAACTGCAAGCGGAAGGCCTTCGAAGCGCGACGGTAGAACAAAGAGGTCGGCCGCTGCCAGGATCTCGTTGACGTCCGTGCGCTGGCCGAGGAAGCGGATATTGTTGCTGATTGCAAGTTCGTCCGACAGGGCTTCGATGCGCGGCTGCTCTTCACCCGACCCGATAAGAAGCAGCTTTATTGCCGGATAGGTTTCCAACACTTCGGACAACGCCCGGACTAGCGTCTCGTGATCTTTCTGAGCGGTAAAACGGGCGACGGTGACGAGCAGAGCCTCATCGCAGATGCCCAATGTCCGCCTGGTGTCAGAGACGGACTTCGTCGGCTCGAGCGGATGAACGCCGTTAAGCACCACGCTTAGCTTTTCCGGCGCGATATGCCCGTCGAAGCTTTGACGCGACGCCTCCGAGACGAGGATATGATGCGTAACGTTACGGGCCTCATGCTTGTAGAGCGCCTGTTGCGCCGGATCTGTCAGCAGATACGGGAGATGATCCGTGCGGATGACCGGGATACCGTGAGCCGTGCCGGCCATCGCAAGACCGTGGCCCTCCCAGCCTATGCCGGCATGGATGTGCAGGAGATCGATTCCGGCCCGCGGCAGCCAGTCGCTGAACTCATCGAGATCAGGCGAGATCTTGATGGCGATGCCAGCACGTGCGGCACGTGGCAACAGCCCCGTCCTATCCTGGGAGACCAGCGATATGGTGATATCGTAGCGCGCGGCCAAAATTTGCCCGAGCGCCAGAATGTGTTCTCCCATGCCGGACGGGTTGAGACTGTCGGTCGCAAGGAGGATGCGCTGACGATCACCCACCCGAGGCGTCCGCCAGTTTGCCGGTTACGCCGCGCTTTGCAACAAGGCGGCGGTAAGTAGCGAGCGCCTGTCCGACCACCTGATCCATATTGTAATATTTGTAGGTACCGAGGCGTCCCACGAACGTCACATCGTCGTGCTCGCGGGCCAGTGCCTCATACTGCTTGTAAAGCGCCTGATTTTCGGCACGGGGGATCGGGTAGTAGGGGTCGCCATCGGCCCGGGAATATTCATAGCTGATGCTGGTTTCAGGATGAACTTGGCCGGTTAGGTGCTTGTATTCCGTAACGCGGGTAAATGGCACATCCTCGGACGGATAGTTGATGACCCCGACCGGAAACATGCGCCGGACGTCATGTGTTTCGTGGCGAAATTCTAGACTGCGGTAGGGCAGGCTTCCGAGACGATGGTCGAAATATTCGTCGATCGGGCCGGTAAAGATGGTATGTCTCGCCAGGCCCTTGCGATCGAGATCGGCGAACTCGGTACCGACCATGACCGTTATATTCTCGTGATCAAGCATCCGTTGAAACATCCGTGTGTAACCCTCAAGAGGCATCGCCTGAAAGGCATCGAGGAAATACCGGTCGTCCTCGTTGGTGCGGGTCGGTACGCGAGCCGTCACGGAACGATCTAGTTCGGACGGATCGAGACCCCACTGCTTGCGGGTGTAGCCTTCGAAAAATGTCTTGTAGAGGTCCGGACCTATCTGCGAAATCACTACGTCGCGCGATGTCAGAATTGGATCGCAAGGTCGCGCGCGTTCCGAGAGGAAGCGAGCGGCGTCTGCCTCCGACCTAAGATCGACGCCGTAGAGCGCGTTCAACGTCGTACGATTGATCGGAACGGGCAGGCGCAAATTGCCGACCTGAGACAGGACCCGATGTTCATAGGGTCTCCACGCGGTGAAGCGAAACAGGTAGGAAAATACGTCGTCACTGTTGGTATGAAAGATATGCGGGCCGTATTTGTGTACGAGAATGCCTGCAGCGTCATGGTAGTCATAGGCATTGCCTGCGATGTGCGGCCGACGATCGCAGACGAGCACTTTAAGATCACTCTCGGACGCCAACCGTTCAGCTAGCACCGAGCCTGCAAAACCCGCACCAACTATCAGGTAGTCGTAAGCCATGGACCCTAAACGGGTAGTGCGAGGAAACCGTCTATCCGCCGGCATCTGCCTGCGCGCGCCAGCTTGCTCCACGATCAGCGACATGTTCTTGAACGTTGTATCCCAGGACGACGTTGCGAGGTATTTATCGACATCGTCGCGCCAGAGTGTGCCGGATCGTATCAGGTCCAGCGCCCCATCGCAGGCCTTTGCAAATTCATCAGCGTCGTCTACCAGAAAAACGCCCGGGATGTTGGCATAAGTGCGCTCCACATCCCTGATGCGAGTGCTGACAACAGGTCGGCCTGCGGCAAGGTATTCCGGCGTTTTGGTAGGGCTGATAAAACGGGTCGCCTCGTTGAGCGCAAATGGCATCAGGGCCGCGTCCCAACCCGCGAGATAACCGGGCAAATCGGCATAAGACTTCTGACCGAGGTAATGGATATTGGCGGCGCGCGGCAGTTCCGCCGGTAAAATCTTCACGACAGGTCCGACGAATACGAACGATTTATCGGGAGACGCGGCCGCCAGCATGCGGATCAGATCGAGATCGAGACGCTCGTCTATAACGCCGTAATAGCCAAGCCGCGGACGGGGTATGGATGCCTGATCCGATGGTTCAGCGTCGATAATGCGAGCGGTACCGAAGTGGTTTATATCGACGCTTGAGGGAAAAGCGTGGATGTTGTCATGCAGGTGCTTCTTGGCCTCATAGAGACTGACGCCGCCGGTGAAGACCGCGTCTGCCCGTGCCAACAGGGCCGCTTCCGCATCCTTGAGGCTTGCAGGCGCGAATTTGAAATTCGCCAGTTCGTCCATGCAGTCGTAAATCACAGCAGTCGCATCGACATGTTTCGCAAAACCGAACATAAGCGGCGTGTAGAACCACAGAATCGGCCGTTCGGCGCGGTGTAGCTCGATCAATTCGTTCAAAAGGCCGCGCAGGGCGTTCTCGCGTTCCTGCTCGTTCCACCTATGCGGCACGCGTGGCCGGATTGCTTTGACACGGGTATTTTCAAACGGATGGATCTCGAGGTAGGGCAGGTGATGATCAGTCGGAATGAATTCCTCGAAATAGAAAACCCGACGTTGAGTGGAGAATCGCTCCATCAGATGCTGCGGTCGTTGCAGCACGAAATCCCATCGGAGATGCGAGAAACAGATGAGTGGGATGTCTGCCGGTTCGGTCGCGATGGTGGACAGTGTGAACGAACTCTGCAGATTCATCGAATACCTCGCCATGATTTGATCTCCTAACAAGGAATGTGAAGCCAAGTTCCTTGAAGGGCGAAATTAGATTTTCGCTTAAAGTAAAATCGGAGGTGGATTTTTGGCGCGCCGCTTCTGCGAGACGAGTTGTGCGAGCTTCTTCTGGCTGTGCGGCCAAGTCCAGTTAGAGAGTACGGTGTTGCGGGGGGAAAAGCTGTCGAGGTTTTCCAGAATGTCTAATATGGCGAGGTGAAAGTCTTCGGCCGATGCAGTTAGTCCGGTCTGCGGAGTGATGTACTGTAGACCGCAACTCAGCCCGCTATTGGCTAGAACTGGAATGCCCGCCAGCATATACTCGGTGAGGATGGCCGGCGCGCCATCGTCGACCCCGCAGACAACGCCCATACGCGACAAGTTCATCAGCCGATTTACCTCCGCAAACGGTACGCCCGGTGGTTCGATGAAATCCACGTCGACACCCTTGTCGGCGACCTGCCGGCGAAATTCCGGGACCAGCTCGCCGTAACCGCAGACGCACAACGCCTTGACCGAACGGGGTAGTCTGGACAGAGCATCGAACAGGATGTCGTGCCGCTTGTAGGGCTGTGCGGCTGCGACATAGACGACATCGTAGGTTTTTGGCAGATCGAGCGGCCTGAACGTCGTGTCCGAGGCAAATTCCGGCCCCACCGGCATGATTGCTGTCATCATTGTCGGATGTCGGCCACGGACTGCCTCCGATTGCCAGTCCGCTCCCGTTAGCACCAGATCGAAATGGCGGCTTACTTCAGAGGGAATGCGCAGCGCCGGCGCATCGATGGAATTGTAGATCTTGAAGCTTTCGCTGCATGCGTCGAGGATATCTTCGCTCACACCAAGCCCCCAAACGCAAAGAATGTCCGGCGGTCCGAATGCTGCAATGTGCCCAAGCATGTCATTGGACCCGAACGGCGCTTCTGGACCGTTCATCCTAAATGCCCGCCGTTTCAAGTGGGGACTGTCACCGGTCCAGTCCGCTGGCGGAATGTCGCCGCGCCAGTGCGTCCAGATTTCCGCGCAATCGGCAAGCCCGGCGCGTAAGGCTGACAATGGAAGTCTCTCGATATAACCGCCGTCAACCTGGGTGGGGCCTGCTGGACGCACCGGCCCGGGTATGCTGCCCCGCGAGCCGTCGAGCCACTGTTGCCGATATTCTTCAACCGAGGGCAGTTGCGCTGTTTTCCACTCGCCGTCCTGAAAGTCGCTGATGACGACAATGCGTCGATAATCAAACATGTAGGACCGAGATCTTGTGATGATGATGTGGTCGACTGCTCAATCGCTTTCGTCGACTGAAAACGGATCACCAGGTAAGAGGTTCCACGGATCCACGGCCTGCGAACCTTGAGGATGACCCCGCTTGAAGAAGCGCAACCGTTCCTCGCCAGTTCCGGTTGTCTCGATTACCAGCCCGTCGTGTCTGCAATATAGGGTATTTCAGTCAATTAGTTTATCCTGAGGCATAGGGTCAGCGGTTCAGATGTCAGCAAGAGCTCCAAAGAACTTTGGTTCGTGCGTTGTGGCGGAAGCGTCACTAGCCCGGCACCTTAAGGGCCCAGCCTACAGCAGGCCATCTGCCATTTTGACCAAGTGCGCAACTGAGGTCGCTGCCATCTTGCTCATCATGTGGCCCCTGTGGAGTTTTACCGTCGGTTCCGCGAGCTGTAGCTCGCCGGCAATCTGCTTGTTCAGTTTCCCCGCAACGACCAGTTTCATAATCTGCCGCTCACGCTCGGTCAGCGTAGCGTATCTTGACTGGATAGCAGCTTTGGCAGTTCTATCTCCCCGGCGAGAGGCGTCATTGGCAATTGCTCGATTGACGGCCTCCAGCAGATCTTGCTCCCTTACGGGCTTAGTAAGGACATCTATCGCCCCGGCCTTCATTGCCCTTACGGCCATCGGTACATCGACATGCGCACTGATGAGCACGACGGATCGCGGATGAGTGCTGTTCGCCAACGCCTCTTGAAACTCAAGCCCGCTTTGGCCGGGAAGGCGTATGTCCAGAACGATACACCCGGCCTTTTCAGGATCATCTGCTTCAATGAACTCTTTGACCGAGCCATGTGTCTCAGCGCTCAGACCAACGGATTCGAACAGTCCTTTGAGCGCATCGCGAACGCTTTGATCATCGTCGATGACAATGACAATTGGCCGCCTGTTCTTCCTGTCATCGATCAACGGATGTCTCCTTGAAGCTTGAAAGCGTAAATCTGAATGCGCTGCCACGAGGATGATTGGCGGTCGCCCAGATCCGCCCTCCATGGGCTTCGACAATGGAGCGGCAGATGGAAAGACCCATTCCTATTCCGTCGGATTTCGTGGTGAAGAACGGCTCGAAAACACGGTCTAGTTGTTCCGGCTTTATCCCTTGTCCGGTATCGGAAACAATCACCTCGATTTCGTCTTCCTCGTCCATCGTGCAGCCGACCCGAATCACCGCTTCGAGGCCTCAAGGTGTCGCCTCGGCACTATTCATAATCAGGTTGAGAAGGACTTGCTGGAGCTGGGTGGGGTCCCCGAGAACATCGACAGGCTCGGGCGGCGGATTCCCCGCTTTCTTCCATGTTGCTTTACGGAGGATATGGTATGAGAACTGAACTTGATTTTGCCCCGCTCTATCGTTCGAGCATCGGCTTCGACCGCGTGTTCAATCTGCTCAGCAATACGCAGCGCCTCAACGCGATCGAGACTTGGCCGGCCTATGACATCGTCAAGACTGGTGAAGACGACTATCGCATCACGATGGCGGTGGCAGGCTTTGGCGAAGGCGATCTCGATATCACTCAGGAGCGCAATGTCCTGGTGATCAAAGGCGGGAAGGCTGAAGAGCTGCAGGGCGAATATCTTCACCGCGGCATCGCCGGTCGTTCTTTCGAGCGAAAGTTTGAGCTCGCCGATCATGTGAGGGTGGAAGGGGCCGATCTGAAGAATGGCCTACTGACAATTGCTCTGAAGCGCGAGGTGCCGGAAGCCATGAAGCCGCGCAAGATCGAAATCGGCGTTGCTTCAGCCGCTAGCGAGCCGCTCCGGCTCGAAGCCGACCGCAAGGTCGCCTAACCCGAAAAAGAAGAATTAACGCTTGCTATCAGCCGGCCCGATCTGGGGCCGGCTTCCAGTCATCGCTCGGTACCGAGCAACGAAGGAGGTCTGTATGTTGCTCGCTCAATTCGACAAGCCCCTCTACGCACAGCGCCGGTATTTCGTGCAGGAAATTACCGGACTGGATGACGTATTCGATTTTCTCGACGATACGAATACCAAGCTTCGAAGGGAAAACGAGACGGCAATTCCGGTCGTTTGGCCAGAGGGTCAAGTACCTATCACAGGAGGGCGTCCGGGGCGCAGCGAAGACGTAGCCGACGTCATTGCTTTCTTAGCATCAGACAGGTCTCGGCATATCACCGGCTCACCGATTTGGGTCGACGGCGGTCAAGGTCTACTTCGTTAGTGACGCATATCAAGACAATCAACGCGAGTAACTAAAGTGAGCAGCCGCCTAGACGATGCGCTCCCGAAGCGCAGCTGATGGCACCGCTTCATCAATGGTTTCCCGAGTGGATAGCTTCTTGCGCACCTCGACGCCTATCTGCGTCAAGGTCACTTTAGCACTGCGGATTTCGCCATCAAGTTCGACAAGCCCATGCTCGCGAGCCTCGATTAAGGTCTTTAGTCCCACGCCTTTTGGAGGCTTTGCCGGCAGATGTGGATCGCATGCATCGAGTAGCACGAGAAGGCGTTGGTACTGCATGTAAGAAGAGCTGCCTCGTTGAACGTGAGCAGATTAACAAAGTACGGTTCGCCCACACAACTAGCGGTCACAAGTCTGTCCGTTGGCGGACCAAGCGCCTCCGCTCCCGAGGCCCAGCCTGCACACTCGGTTTAACGATGTGCCAGCGGTCGAACGGGCCCGAAAGGCGGTGATCAACGCGCCGTGACAAGCAAGTTACTCACTCAAGAGAACGGCAGCTAATGACGGCGCACGTCAAACTGGCTGCGGGCCTCCGCCGCGGCGGCTTCGAATGCTTGGCGAGCTTCGTCAATGGAACGGTGACCGGCAATAGCACCGCGGCAGGCACTTCTCGCACGAACAAAGTCCGCTCCTTGTCGAGCAGGCCAATTTTCTGTCAGGTGCACCAAGGCTTCGAACGGCCCTTTGACTTTCTGCGATCCCGAATTTGGGAACACTATTTCTACCGGTTCACCCCACCGAGCATTTGGACCAGACATTTTCTTTTCCCTCAAACTATCGACCTGTCAAAACGAAACTTGCTACGCGAAGTTCCAGAGATGGGCAGAGATTAGGCAGACTGGAATGAAATTAGGCAGCGCAACGGAGCCGACTGATCCGACGAATGCATTTCGCGCCTCGCCAACTCACGAAACAGCTAACACACGCCTAATTACTTAAAGACGTAAAGCAACGTCGGATTGCGCTCCTCTGAAAATCACGGCCGTCGCTTGAATTTTTACATCCGTGTTTTGGCAAGGTGTTTTCTGCGTAGCCGGAACATTTGGTCCTCTCCAAGGTTTCCAGCCAAACCTATGGGAGACTTCGATGAAATTTGGACTAGCACGTGCCGCCATGTTTGCGGCCGCTTCGATGTGGATCACGACGGCGGCGCAAGCGCAGCAGGGGGACGGGACGGAAGTCCAGATCACCACCAACGTCTTCAAACCCAACAAGGTCGCGCCGACAAGCGATCGGATTGGCGAGCTCAAGGTTCCGGAAGGTTTTTCCGTCCAACCGTTTGCACAAGGCCTCGGCAATAGCCGCATCATTGCAGTCTCCGACCAGGGCTTTGTCTATGTGAGCCGGCGAGAGGAGGGGGACGTCCTGCTTTTGAAAGACGATGATGGGGATGGCAGGGCTGACAAGGCGCCCGTGCAGGTCGCCGCCCGAGCTCAGGCTCACGGCCTGGCGATCAAGGACAACAAGCTTTATCTCGTCACCGTCAAGGAAGTCTTCGTTGCCGAGATAGAGAAGGATGGCATGCTCGGACCGCTTGAGATGATCATCGGTGATCTCCCAGATTCCGGCCAGCATCCCAACCGGGTTATGGCGTTCGGTCCTGATGGAATGCTTTACATCAGTGTGGGTTCGACCTGTAACGCCTGCAACGAAAGCAATGCCGAGAATGCGACGGTGTTGCGCGCCACGCCGGACGGCAAAAGTCGCACGATCTTTGCCTCCGGGCTTCGCAACACGATCGGCTTCGACTGGAACCGTGAAACCGGTGAACTCTGGGGCCTCGATCACGGCATTGATCTGCTTGGCGACGAGATCCAACCGGAGGAACTCAACAAGCTTGAGCAGGGAAAGCAATATGGGTGGCCACACGTGTATGGCGAAGGCGATATTTACCCGCAATCGACCCCTGTCGGTGGTCTGACCAAACAGCAATGGCGCGATCAAAGCCAGCCAATGGTGATCGGTTATACAGCTCATGCTGCACCGATGCAGATGAAGTTCTACAGCGGCACGTCCTTCCCGGCACAGTATGCTGGCGACGCCTTCGCAACGATGCGCGGTTCATGGAACCGCAACCCGGCGTCCGGCTATGAGATCGTCCGTATCCGTTTTGAAAACGGCGCGCCGAAGTCGATCGAGCCCTTTCTCACCGGCTTTCTGACGGACGGCGGCAAGACACATTTTGCCCGTCCTGTCGGCCTTGCCGTTGCCAAGGATGGTTCTCTGCTAATGGCCGACGATGCCAACGGCGTGATCTATCGCGTGGCCTATACCGGCAATGACCAGAAAGCGACTGACAGCAAAGCTGTACCAGCGGATGCGATGAAGGCGCAGGCCGACAAAGCTGTCGGCGTGCCACTCGCCAAGGATCGGCCGGAAACCGAAAGCAAGGGCACAATCAAGATATCGTCGACGGCTTTCGCGACAAGCGGTGCGATCCCGTTGAAGCACAGTGAATACGCCGATGGCGTTTCGCCGGCGCTTCGCTGGGAGAGTGTGCCCGGCGCGGCCTCCTATGCCATCCTCATGGAAGACCCGGACTCTCACCCGATCAAGCCGTTCGTGCATTGGGTGGCGTGGAATATTCCCGACTCCGTTACCAGCCTGCCGGAAGGGCTGCAGGAGCAGCTACGTCTTGTGGAACCAGAAGGCGTGCTGCAGGGTCGCAACAGTTCCGGCACGCATGGCTATTTTGGGCCGAAGCCGCCTGTCGGCGATCCCGCGCATCACTACCACTTCCAGATCCTAGCGCTGGACTCGATGCTGGACATTCCGCCAACATCTGACCGCGACGCGTTCCTTGCCGCCGCCTCCGGCCATGTGCTGGCCAAGGGTGAACTGGTCGGCACCTATCAGCAGAAGATCGAGCCTCCGAAACAATAGGCCGGCCTCCGTCTCCAGCTCCCCCGCTCTCACGTTCAGGAACTGTCATGCTTGTTTCACTCAACACCTTTAGAATCGCCGGACTGGCTATCGCAATCGCATCCACATCAGCAGTCGCGCATGCTCAGCAAGCGCAACCCGATCCCCAGATGCAGGCGGTGCTTGATGCACTGAAGGGGCTTGACGCCAAGCCGCTGCACACCTTGAGTGTGCCGGACGCCCGCACTCAAGCAAGTGCTGCCGACGCGGCGCGTACTGTCCAGCGCGACAAGAAAATTTCCGCGCTGCCGGAGGCCAAAGTCGCGACCAAGGACATCGCCATCCCGACCGCGGGCGGGTCACTGCCCGCACGCGTCTATATTCCTGAAGGAGACGGCCCATTCCCCGTCGTGCTTTACTTCCACGGCGGTGGCTGGGTGGTTGCGGACATCAACACCTATGACGCTACACCGCGCGCTCTGGCACTTGGCGCCAAAGCGATCGTGGTATCGGCAGACTATCACCATGCGCCAGAGAGCAAATTTCCTGCACAGCACGACGACGCATGGGCGGCTTATACATGGACTGTCGAAAACGTTCACACGCTCAATGGCGATGCAAATCGGATTGCCGTGGCCGGAGAAAGTGCGGGCGGTAACCTTGCTGCGAATGTTGCTTTGATGGCGAAGGCGAAGAAGACGACAATGCCGATTCATCAGCTTTTGGTCTATCCGATCGCCGGCAACGATATGACCACACCATCCTACCAGGAAAATGCCAATGCCTCGCCGCTTGGAAAGGCAGATATGGAGTGGTTCGTCGGGCATGTCTTCAAGTCGAAGGACCAGATTTCGGATCCTCGCATCAACCTCGTCGGGCGAGACGATCTGGGAGGCCTTCCATCTGCAACTGTCATCACGGCCCAGATCGACCCCCTCCGTTCGGAAGGCCAGGCTTATGCCGACAAGATGAAAGCGGCTGGCGTTTCGGTGAACCTCATCAACTACGAGGGGGTAACCCACGAGTTCTTCGGCATGGCCAAGGTCATCGACAAGGCAAAAGATGCCGTTGATGCGGCCAATGCGGACCTCGTCAAAGCCTTCGCCAAACGCAAGTGAACAGCGGCCAAATGGAGTCTCTCATGAAAAAGTACACATTGATGATGACCGCTCTGTCGGTCTTGCTCGTCACTCAGCCGCTTGCGGCGCAGGAGATGAAACCCAAGCCTGCAGGCGACGCCGCGCCAATGATGGTCGTGGATCGGGCGACATTCGTTAAAGTCGTTTCAACCTCGAACGAATTCGAAATTCGCTCCAGCGAGCTTGCGAAGCAAAATGCCGAGCACCAGGGCATCGAGCAGGCAGCTGACATGATCATCGCCGATCATAAGAAGGCTGGCGAGAAGCTGAAGGCGACGCTTTCGGCCAAGGACGCGGCTCCGGCCGAGCCGCTCAAACTCGCCCCAAAACATCAAAAAATGCTCGATCAGCTCCAGGCTGTGAAAGGCAAGGATTTCGACGCGCTATATCTCGACATGCAGGCTCAGGCACATATGGAGGCCGTCGCCTTGTTTCGAACTTATGCGGGGACCGGTGATGATCAGGAGCTCGCAGGATTCGCCAAGGAAACCCTCCCAAGTCTCGAAACACATCTGGCTCACGTCAAGATGCTCGTCATGCATCAGTAAGTGGGTCTCAAGCGATGGGCGGCCGCTTGTAGGACCAGAATTGCGGGTCAGATCGCGATCGTTGCGCCTCTAAAGGCTGGTGCGGCAAAGATGAACCGGCGGAGAAAACGCCGCTTCGACGAAGAGAGCTGCGGGCCTTCCCGCATCATGAGCGCCGCAGCCCCAGCGCAAGTGGTCTGCACCGCAATGCTGCGACGGCGACATCATGTCGTCGATAGAGCTCACGTCGATTTTGCCGCGTTCGGTTGCCAAGGTCATCCGCCGTTTCGTGCTGCAGATTGGTTTCAACTGCCATCATTACCCCAGCAAAAGCCCCGCTGATCAATTCGACGCCGCCGAAGAAGTCGCTCGCCACGGATTTTCTGATTCCAGGCTCAGCCTCGTCGCAGAGTTCCAGAAGCTCAACAAGCAGATGAGCTGCCGCTAGCGGCTCCCGCGTTGCGTCAGTGAGCGCGCGATTGTGAACGGTTTCGTCGGTCCCATCGCGGAGAGCTGTAATAAGCGTGAGCGCCGCCTCCCGGTCCCGCTCACCTGCATCGACCAATCGGACAGAGATCGAATCGAGCTTTTCGATTGCCATGTCATTGTCGATGCTGTGTTTGCCCGAGACCGCAAAAGCCATTCTGACCATGGCAACGCCGATCCGGGCAGCGATGAGCGATGCTGAGCTGCCGCTAATTGTTGGCTCAGCGCTGCCTACTCGCGAAAGAAGTTCTTCGAAGTGCACGTCCTGCAATCTCATTTGGTGACCGTGATCTTTCTTTACAGGCGCGGCTAACGTTGCATATGGGCGCGGATTTTGCGGATGAGGATATAGCCTGAGAGACAGAAGCAGATCGAATTCGTGAGGATGATCGGCCACTCGGTTCTCAGGATGCCGAAAGCTGTCCACGACGCGAAGCCAACGACCGTCAATGCGTACATACGTGCGGAGATCGCAGCGGTATCACCGGTTTTAATCACCTTCCAGACCTGCGGCACAAAGCTCGTCACCGAGCAGATCGAAGCAAAATATCCTACTAGTAATGCCGTATCCAATGATCGTTGTCCTCTCTACCGGATCGAGCGGATAGCGCTGGATCATCTTAGCGTCGGCCGCCTGGCACCGTGAAATGGCTCATTCGTCGGATCGTTCGTGAACCGCTTGCAGCCACCTAACATACTAAAGCCGCTCTATCTCCGTCGCACGAACGACGATCTCATCCTCGAAGAGCTGGTTTTCCAGCCGTTCACGGAATTGCGCCCACCAGGTACGGTCGAGCGTGTCTGTCATGATTTCGACAATGACAATGCGGTCCCGCTCGAGGTCGCCGTCATCGCGCCACAAACCCTCTGCCGGAGCATTTGAATGAAGGGTCGCACCGCCAAACCGATCCGTCAGTTCGGCGCGAATGGTATCAAGCTTTTCGCGCGTCAGGGTTTTCGTCAGCGGAAGCAGGATTTCGACTAGATGCGGCATTTCCAAATCCCTTGTTACTCGTTCTCTAACTTGACGGGTTGTCGTCGGTTCCGCGGAACCGTGCGAGCGATCGCGGGTTTCGCATGTGTCTGGTCGTATCAACTCAATCCCGGACCAACGCTTACGGAGATGATCGCCTATGGAATTTCGGTCGCCTTACAGTCATGGCTTTGTGCGGTGTGCCGTCTGTACACCAGCATGCGAGGTCGCAGATCCGGAATTCAACGCCAAGGCCGTTCTTGAGCTTGCACGCCATGGACACGAAAATCACGTTGCCCTGATGGTTTTCCCTGAACTCTGCCTCTCCGGTTATGCCATCGACGATCTACTCGGCCAGGATGTTCTCCTCGATGCAGTCGAGGGGTCAATTGGTGCGGTTCTCACGGCAAGCGCGGACCTTGATCCAGTGCTTTTAATCGGCGCCCCGCTACAGCATGAGGGACGGCTATTTAACTGCGCTCTGGCAGTTCACGGCGGAAAAATCCTTGGGGTCGTGCCAAAGACCCATCTGCCAAATTACCGTGAGTTTTACGAGAAACGATGGTTTGCTTCTGGCCGCAATATCAGGGATACCGAAATCAATGTCGCCGGCCAGAAAGCACCGTTCGGGGTCGACCTGCAATTTGCGGCGCGAGACATTGCTGATTTTATTTTTCATGTCGAGATCTGCGAAGATCTGTGGGCACCGGCGCCACCAAGCGACTTCGGAGCCCTCGCCGGCGCGCTCGTGCTTGCCAATTTGTCTGCGAGCAATATTACGGTCGGAAAGGCCGATACACGCAAGCTGCTCTGCTCGGCGCAATCGGCGCGGACTTGGTCAGCCTATCTCTACTCGGCTGCAGGTCCGGGCGAATCGACCACGGATCTTGCCTGGGATGGGCAGGCCTGCATCTATGAGCTTGGAGACTTGCTGGCTGAGACCGAGCGCTTTCCTGTAGGCCCACAGATGGGTGTCGCGGACATCGACCTGGAGCGGCTGCGGCTCGAGCGCATGCGAACTGGTACTTTTAATGACGCGGCGACACTGAATCTTGGCGGCAATACGTTTCGCCGCATCGAGTTCGACTTCAAGGCGCCATCAGGTACGATCGAGCTTGTTCGACCTGTCGCTCGGTATCCATTTGTGCCCGCCGATCCGGCCCGCCTCGACCAGGATTGCTACGAGACATTCAACATTCAGGTCCAGGGGCTGATGAAGCGGCTCAAGGCCACTGGCATCAAGCGACTTTGCATCGGCGTGTCGGGCGGACTGGACTCGACGCACGCCCTTCTCGTCGCAGCGCGGGCCTTCGACCAATTGGGCTGGGCACGCTCCGACATTCTTGGGTTCACGATGCCAGGCTTTGCGACCGGCGATGGGACAAAGACCAACGCGTGGGCGCTAATGCGAAGCCTGGGCGTCACCGCGGACGAGATCGATATCAAGCCGTTGGCAACGCAACTTCTGAAGGATCTGGAACACCCATACGCCGATGGAGAGCCTGTTTACGACGTGACCTTCGAGAACGTCCAGGCGGGATTACGCACCGACTTTTTGTTTCGAGCCGCCAATCAGCGCGGGGCTCTCGTGCTTGGAACAGGTGATCTGTCAGAGATCGCCCTGGGCTGGTCCACCTATGGCGTCGGCGACCAGATGAGCCACTACAACGTCAATGCGTCGGTCTCCAAGACACTGATCCAGCATCTCGTGCGCTGGGTGATCAATTCCAACCTCTTTGAAGATGAGGCGGGCGAGACGCTCGGCCGCATTCTCGATACCGTGATCTCGCCGGAACTTGTTCCGGCTGACGACGACGGATTGATTCAAAGCACCGAAGACAAGATTGGTCCCTACGACCTGCATGACTTTTTCCTGTATTACATAACGCGCTTTGGTTTCAAACCGTCCAAGGTAGCCTACCTGGCCTACTCCGCTTGGCACTCCCGGCAACAAGGCGCGTGGCCCCCAAATTTCCCTGAAGCTAAGATGCGTGAGTTTGACCTTCCGACCATCAAGCATTGGTTGGAGGCCTTTCTGTTTCGGTTCTTCACGACAAGCCAGTTCAAGCGTTCCGCTTCCCCGAACGGTCCCAAGGTGACGTCTGGGGGGTCGCTCTCACCGCGGGGCGATTGGCGAGCGCCATCCGATGGCAATGCCCGTGTCTGGCTTAAGGAATTAAAGGCGAACGTGCCGGATTGAGCGGAACTCCGTCGCTCTTTGACGGTTCGTGGCCCTGACGGAGGTGACGATGAAGGTTGTTGGCGAATGGCGGCATATCTGTGTCGATGCTCAGCGGATGTTTTGCGAAGATACGCCGTGGCACGTCCCCTGGATGATGCGGGTCCTGCCCCAGCTCCAGGAACTATCCGAGCGCCATGCTGCGCGAACAATCTTCACGCGTTTCATTCCTCCGACACGCGCTGAAGACGCGATCGGGAGCTGGAAAGACTACTATCGTAAATGGTGGATGATGACAGGCGAACATCTGCCAAAGGAACTCCTCGGTCTCGCCCCCTCGCTGCAGGCACTGGTTCCACCCGCACGCGTCTTCGACAAGATGGCCTACTCGCCCTGGGTCGACGGCAGGTTGGTCTCTCGCCTTCGGCAGGAGAATGTCGATACGGTCGTCGTGTCGGGAGGCGAGACGGATGTCTGCGTGCTCGCAACCATCCTTGGCGCAATCGACCTCGGCTTCCGCGTCATCATGTTGAGTGATGCCGTCTGCAGCGGAGCCGATGAGACGCATGATGCGGCCGTCGATTTGCTCGGCGATCGGTTCTCGGTTCAGCTCGAGCTGATGCAGACAGAGGCATTTCTATCCGCTGCAGCAGACCAACCCATTGCCTGATATTCTAAAGGAAAGGAAAAGATATGCTCAAAGCACTGGCATTTAACAGCACCCTGAAATCCTCCTCCGCATCGGAGGCATCGTCCACCGGAAAATTGCTTGAATTGATTTCTGAGGAGTTCCGAAAACATGGCGTCGAAACAGAGACGATCCGCCTTGCCGACCATGACATCAAGCCAGGCGTGACCTCCGACGAGGGTCTCGGCGACGCATGGCCAGCAATCCGGGAAAAAGTCCTTCAAGCTGATATCCTGCTGATCGGAACACCGATTTGGCTCGGTCAAACCTCCAGCGTGTGCAAGAGAGCCCTTGAGCGTATGGATGCGTTTCTGGAGGAGACAGACGATCAAGGGCGGATGGTATCCTATGGTAAGGTCGCAGCCGTTGCCGTCGTCGGCAACGAAGACGGTGCGCACCATGTTTCGGCGGAAGTGTACCAGGCGCTGAATGACGTCGGGTTCACTATCCCTGCAAACGCCGTCGCCTACTGGGTGGGGGAAGCCATGGGATCGACCAACTTCGTCGATCTGAAAACGACGCCGGAAGAGGTGCAGACAATGATCTCAATGCTTGCACGCAATACCGCCCATCTCGCTGGCCTCTTGAAAGCCTCGCAATATCCTGGCGAAGAAGGTTAGGCTCAATCTGCCCTCACAGTATCTTGTGCCATCTGGGGACTTTCCAGGCACGCCGATTGCCTCAGCCTGCCGAAGCCTTCAGACTGATCGGATGAAGCCAGAAAAGAAGAAGCGTCAGCCGAAAACACGCAAGCAAGCGACGATCCTGCAGCAGCTTGCCGAGGCCCCGCAGACGCTAGCGTTTCGCAGCTTTCGCCATCAGTGCGGCGCGATCTGCTTTCGCCTCCAGGGCGATGTGGATGTGGAGGTTCTGCTGATCACCTGCGCGACACTGGACGATGGATCGTTCCGAAGGGGTGGCCGATGAAAGGAAAGACGTCTTCGCAATCCGCCGCGATCGAGGCTTATGAGGAGGCGGGGGTCCACGGAAAGATCGGCAAGAAACCCGTCGGACGTTACACCTATCTGAAATCCCTCGATAATGGGGATGTGGTTCCGTGTGTAGTGGAACTTTACACTTTGGAGGTGACCAAGACCGACGAGGACTTCAAGGAAAAAGGCCAGCGCCAGTCTGCATGGGTCGCGACCGACGAAGCCGCGCGGCGGGTCAGGGAGGTGGAACTGAAATCGTTTCTGGCCGGTTTCAAGCCAAGGAAAAAGGGTTCGCGATTACTCGGACCGACGTCCAACAACTAAGGTGCGGCGACTGGATGGAAGCGTTTGTCGTATCAATGATGCAGAAGCTCGGTTCTGTGGGGATCGCGCTTTTGATGTTTCTTGAGAACGTGTTTCCGCCTGTCCCCTCCGAACTGATCATGCCTTTGGCCGGTTACCTCGCGACGCGCGGCGACATGAACATCCTGTTCGTGGTTTTCGCAGGGACGATCGGTTCTCTCTTGGGGACGCTCCCCTGGTATTATCTTGACAAACGGCTCGGACACGACGGCGTCCGCAAGCTCGCCTCCCGCCACGGCCGGTGGCTGACAATGCACCCCTCTGATATCGACGCGGCGTCCGAAAAGTTCAAGCGCCATGGAAAGACGTCAGTCCTCTTAGGCCGGCTTATACCGACGGTCAGGACATTGATCTCGGTCCCGGCCGGAGTGGCCAACATGCCGATGGGCGAATTCCTTTTGTTTTCGGCCATTGGCACTTTCGTCTGGACGACGGCTTTCGCTATGGCGGGATATCTACTGGGGCAAGCCTATGAGGTCGTGGCGGATTACGTCGATCCCGTTTCGACGGCCGTTTTGGTCGGCCTTATCAGCCTCTACGTCTACCGTGTCGTCACCTTCAAGGAAGAGCGCACGTGACCGACTGGTTGGCATCGTTCGGTGTGGAACTGAACATCATTCCGCACCTGGTCGCGCTTCTCGTAGCCTACGTGCTGGCGCTCCCGATAGGCTGGGATCGCGAACGCAACGAGCGAAGCGCGGGACTGCGGACGTTTCCTCTTGTAGCGATTGCTTCATGCGGCTTCATCCAGGCGGCCGAGACCATCACCTTGGGAAACCCTGAGGCCACAGCGCGGGTCGTTGAAGGGCTTATCAATGGCGTGGGTTTCATCGGCGGCGGTGCCATCCTTGTCGGCAAGATGGGGACGCGTGGGACAGCGACAGCAGCAAGTATTTGGGCGACCGGGGCCATCGGAGTTGCCGTCGGGCTTGGCTCCTACGATACAGCAATCGTCTTATCGATTGTGACATTCGCAACATTGAGATGGATGACCAACTTCAAGTCCGAGACGAACGAACCGCCTCCGTCCCTGAGCAAGGACTAGCAGCGCCAACGCCGACGCTGGCCGGGAGCGCCAATCGGGTCTGGAGAGCGGGCCCCGGAACTTCTTCGGATCGAAGGGGTTTCACCTTACCATTCGAAACATTGTTTCTGATCGAGGTGCGCAGCCTGGCTCGTCACTGATAGGCCGAAGGCGGCGGATTTAGCCGCTGGGCTGTCGATCATTTTATCGCGAGGGTACCATGACGAATATCAAGGCGAGAGGCTTCGACAACGCTGAGCAGCTCCGGGAGCATCTTGCAGAACTCGACGATGAGGCGCCGGCCGAGGAGCACGTGACGCAAGATGATATTGCACTTCACGAGCAAATCGCCGCGCTGCGGAGGGAAGTCGGGGACTTGGCGGAACTGCTTTCCATCCGGAACCAGGCCGATCTTGCGCAGACGACGAGGGCTCCTGACCGGCCATGGCTTCGGATCGCCGCAACGGTTGCCGCCACGTTCGTCCTTGGTCGGCTTGTTCAGAAGCTGAGGCTTGGAACGCCGGGGGCCGCGGCCGTCCCGCTCATTGCGACCCAGCTCAGCAGCCGCTTTTAAAAAACGTCCGTTCTCAAAGTACTGCAAAAGGAAGAAGCAATATGGCCTCTGCCAACCAGTTCGATATTCAAAACCCGCTCACCCAGTACCCGCAGCCGGAATTCCCCAAACAGCCTCAACCCGTACCGGGCCTTGCCAGCAAGATGCAGCCGGTTCCAGACCATGGCGAAACAAGCTACAACGGGTCAGGCCGGCTCAAAGGTCGTAAAGCGTTGGTCACTGGGGGCGATTCTGGCATCGGACGAGCGGCTGCAATCGCTTTTGCACGCGAAGGTGCTGACGTCGTCATTAATTATCTCCCGGAAGAGCAGTCCGACGCCGATGAAGTGATCCAGCTTATCGAGGCAGAAGGTCGCAAGGCCGTCGCTATCCCTGGCGACTTGAAGAGCGAGGAGTTCTGCAATCTCCTGGTTCGAAAAGCTCACGATGAACTCGGCGGGCTTGACCTGATTGCCAACGTCGCCGGCCGCCAGAAGGCGGTTGAAAGCATCGCGGATCTCACGACGGATCAGTTCGATGAGACGTTCAAGACCAATGTTTATGCCCTGTTCTGGGTATGCAAGGCCGCACTGCCTCTCCTTCCTGCCGGCGCCACCATCATCAATACCGCGTCCATTCAGGCTTACGAGCCATCGGCCAGCCTACTCGACTACGCGCCCACCAAGTCGTCGATCGTTGCATTCAGCAAGGCGCTCTCCAAGCAGGTGATCGAGAAAGGCGTGCGGGTCAATGTTGTCGCACCCGGTCCCGTCTGGACGCCTCTGCAGACATCTGGAGGGCAACCTCAGGAGGCCATCGTTAAATTCGGTAGCCAGGTGCCCATGAAACGCCCGGGCCAACCGGCCGAATGCGGACCGCTCTACGTCTTCCTTGCATCGCAGGAGTCGAGTTACATCACCGGTGAGGTCTTCGGCGTCACCGGCGGCAACACGCTTCCCTGATGCTGGAAGCGCTAGAGCCAAAACGCTCGGGCGGCTTCTTGCCGCTCGAGCATTATGCCGCGATTGGCGAGGGCAGGTCGGTTGCATTGGTTGGTGCCGATGGCTCCATCGACTGGTGGTGCGCGCCGGACATGGATTCCCCGCCACTTTTCAACCGCTTGCATGATGCTGATGGCGGTCGGTTCTCACTCACCCCGGTTCAGCCATTTTCCATCGAGCGACGCTACCGCAAAGACAGCAACGTCCTCGAAACCACCTTTGTTACGGAAACGGGCAAGGCTCGTGTCACCGAATCCATCAACAGCGGTGCTGGCGGCAGACTGCCGTGGTGTGAGGTGGCTCGACGCATCGAGGGGCTTTCCGGTCAAGTGGAATTCGAAGTCGTGATCCGGCCGATTTGTGCTCAAGGCAAGGTCCGCCGCGTCAACCACCCGAATGCAGCCATTCGCTACATCGGAGATCTGACGACGACGTTCTGCCATCCGGATGAGGTTTCGATCGTCGACGATACCGATCAGCAAACGACAGCGCACTACCGAGCGGAAGCCGGCTCGCGTGCATGCATCGCCTATCTCGTTGCCGACAAGGCGCCGCTGGCGATCCCTGCGTTGTCGGAGATTGACGACCGCATCGATTTCAGCGACGACGAATGGCAGCGCTGGACCGAAAAGCTGTCCTATGACGGGCCGTTCAAGTCCGACGTCATCCGTTGCGCCCTTTCGCTCAAATTCCTGCTTTATTCGAAAACCGGCGCCATCGCGGCTGCCGCCACCTCCGGTCTCCCCGAACGGATCGGCGGCGACAAGAACTATGATTATCGCTATGCCTGGGTCCGCGACGCGGCCTACACCATCAAGGCTTTTCTGCGGGCCGGTGCCTTATCGGAAGCGATAGCCGCGTTCGGATGGTTGATCCGTACGATCGATGAAGATGGACCTACACCTTCGGTCGTCTATACATTGAGCGGTGGCGAGGTTCCTGACGAACGCGTGATCGAGGTCCCCGGCTACAAGGGCTCGACGCCGGTCCGCACAGGCAACCGCGCCAAAAATCAGGTGCAGCTCAGTTGCTATGGTGACCTGCTGGAGACCGCTTCGCTCTTCGCGGAGATGGGGCACGTCCTCGATCCGTCTACCGCCCGCCTTATCCAGCGTCTGGCCGACCAGGTCGTTGACCGCTGGCAGGAGAAGGATTCCGGCCTCTGGGAGCTCGAAGAGCTTCAGCATCACACCTTTTCGAAGGTCGGTTGCTGGCTGGCCCTTGACCGAGCGGCACGTCTCGCGCGGCATGGGCACATTGATGGCGATGCGGATCGATGGGTGGTGGAAAGTGACAAGATCCGCGACTGGATCGATACCCACTGCTGGTCGGAAACAAAAAAGGCATATACGTTCTATGCGGGCACTGAGAAGCTCGACGCGGCGCTTCTTCTGACGACGCGGTTCGGCTTCGAGCATGAAGGCAGGCTGGCGGCAACACGCAATGCCATTCAACAGGAACTCGCCGTAGGTCCGCTCGTTTATCGGTACAGCGGCGCTTCTGGCGAAGAAGGGGCCTTTGTCGCCTGCTCATGTTGGCTCGTTGAAGCCTTTGCTTTTCTCGGTGAGGTCGATCAGGCGGAACGAATGCTAGAGGATTTGCTCGTGCCGCTCGGAAACAACTTCGGCGTCCTCTGCGAGCAGATCGATCCCCAAACCGGTGCAGGCCTCGGTAACCTGCCCCAAGGCCTCAGCCATCTCACCCTTCTCCACGCAATCTTTTCACTGCAGGAAAACCGATGAGCAAAGCTGTTGCGCTCGACACCACAATTCCGGCCTCTAAGCTCGGCGAGGGGATCTGTTGGGATGATGCCACGTCGTGTCTGTGGTGGGTCGATATCGCCGGCAAGCTGATCCACCATTACGATCCCGTGAGCAAAGATCACCGGTCATGGTCGACGTCGAAGGAAGTCAGCCTTGTTTTCCCCCGAGCTGATGGTCTTTTGCTGATAGGCCTGAGCGATGGGGTGTACCTATTTGATTGCGAGACAGGCGTGGAGCGACCCGTGGCTTTGCTCGACCTGCCCGCCGAGCATCGTTTGAATGACGGAAAGCGTGATCCCGCCGGACGCCTTTGGGTCGGGACTATCAACACCGCCGCCGAGCCATCGGAGACAGCTGCACTTTACCAGCTACAGGACGATCGTCTGGTTGAAATCGAAGGTGGCTATACGAATGCGAACGGGAAGACCTGGAGTGCGGACGGCGATCTGATGTTCCACGCCGATACCGGTCGTAACACTGTGTGGGTGTACGACTACGATAATAGTGCGGGGGCGCTGTCGAATAAGCGCGTGTTCGTGAAAATCGAAATTGGGAGCCCTGACGGCCTTGAAGCCGACGGCCTGGGCAACCTCTATGCTGCGATCTTTGGCGGCTCTCGCGTCGATATTATCTCGATGCGCGGCGACGTTGTTGGTCAGATCGACCTGCCGGTGCCAAACGCTACAAGTTGCTGTGTCGGCGGCCCGAGACGCAAAACGCTGTTTATCACCACAGCTTTTGATGGCATGAGCGACGAGGAACGCGGGTCCGCGCCATTGTCGGGACACGTGTTCAAGGTCGAACTTGATGGGTAACACGCAACGGGGTACTGGCCATGAGTTCACTTGAGAAGCCAGCGGTCCGCGAGGATGGCCTGCAGCTCGAAGAGCATCGCAGGTTTCAGGAGCGGTTCTGGACAATCGAACGGTTCTCTTGGGGCATCTTTGCACTCATAATTTTCGCCGCTTTGCTGGGAGCCTTTGGTTCTGGTGGCCCGCTTGCCACGAAGGTTTCCGAGCTGGACGCGGCAATCGTGGAGCACCCCCGCATTGGCCGGTGGGAAGGGACCGACGAGATGACGATCCGGTTCAAGTCGGATCCGGCCACAGAGGCTCACTCGCTTTTTCTCTCGAATGCCTTTGCAGAAGTATTCCAGGTCGAGGATATCCAGCCTTTGCCAGCACGAACCCTAATAGAGGGGGGCGGACAGCAGTTGTTTTTTGATAATCCAAGCAAGAGCGGGGGTGTCGTAACGCTGCATTTGAGAGCACAGGCGGCCGGCCCGGCAAAATTCGATGTCAGGGTCGATGACGAGTTCGTCTCGTTATCCAGCTTTATATTTCCGTGAGGGTATTATGGAATCTGTCATCCGGGGCGCTGCGATCTATCTCGTTCTACTGATGGCGTTGCGGCTGTCTGGCCGGCGGACGGTCGCCCAGATGACGCCGTTTGACCTGGTACTTCTGCTCATCATCGCCGAAACCACGCAGCAGGCTCTGCTCGGCGACGATTTCTCTCTCATCAATGCAGCGCTTCTCATTGTTGTATTGTTCAGTCTCGACATCGGCCTTTCTTATGTGAAGCAGTGGGCGCCAAGCCTTGGACGGATCATCGACGGGACGCCAACCGTCCTTATCTCTGATGGAAAACCAGATCTACGAGCATTCGCTCGAGCTCGTATCAGCCTTGAGGATGTGCTGACCACTGCACGGGTCGAGCAAGGGCTCGAGCGTCTGGATCAAATCAAATCTGCAGTACTCGAAGCGGACGGTGCTTTGAGCATTATTCCTCAGGAAACATGAACGCTTCTAGCAGACGAGGCAGTTGTTAAGTGGAGTCTTAGGATTGCGGGCGCGTCTGGAGACGCGCCCGCAATCGGTCACTTCACTGGCGGCGACGCCTTGCCGAGCTTGAGAGCGGGCTCGCGACCCCAGACTCGAAGCTTGCCGAGCTCGGACACGAAGGCGGCGAGACCTTCTTCGCCGGGAAGAATGATCGTGCCTTCGTCGAGGTCGTCGGCGATTCCGGCCTTGACGAGGAGCGGAAAGGCGCTCTCGTCGTAGCCGATGAACTTGCAGTGCTGGAACGCATCCGCCACGAAATCTCGCGCGGTGGCCTCCTTCACCACATCCTCGATCGCGGCTGCCGAGGCGAGGACAGCGACGGCGTCGAACAGCACCGAGGGGCCGCCGTCAATCATATGCTGCGCTTCGATCAATGTTCCATCTGAAGCGATTACCCCGCCGACCTTTGGCGCGATCAACTCGACCAAGGCCTTTTCCTTCTCGACTGCGGCCGCCAGCCCCTTGAGGAGCTTGGCGTCTACACCGTCCGTCACGAGCACGCCGAGCTTGCGGCCTTCGAACCGCTTCGGTCCGCGTTCAACGATGCTCAAGGCCGGAGACGGCTCCAGATCCTGACGGGTCGGCATTGCGGCGTCCGCTGCCTTCGGCATCTCCTGGATGCCGAGCTTCTGGGCGACGGTGGTCGCGAGCGTTTCGTCTATGTTCAGGAGGTGCGAGATCATGCGTTCGCGTATGGCGACCGTTTCGACCTTGCTGAGCTCGAAGGTGAGCGCCATCGCAATGTGCCGCTGCTCCGCCGGCGTCTGGCTAAGGAAGAACTGACGAGCCTGGCTGTAGTGGTCGGCGAAGCTTTCTGGACGCAGTCGGGCCTTCTGGCCGTTTTCTTCGGCCGGGAAGTGTCGGTACCCACGCGCAGGCGATTCCCGCGGACCTTCCCCAAACGAGTTGGGTTGGTAGTTCACGCGGCCGACAGGATTGCGCATCGCCATGTGCCCATCCTGCTGGAAGTTGTGGAAGGGACACTTCGGCGCGTTGATGGGGAGATGCGTGAAATTCGGTCCACCCAAACGCTTGAGCTGCGTATCGAGGTAGGAAAAGTTCCGGCCCTGCAGGAGAGGGTCGTTGCTGAAATCGATGCCCGGGGGCACGTTCTGTGTCATGAACGCGACCTGCTCGGTCTCCGCGAAGAAGTTGTCCGGCATGCGGTCCAGAACCAGACGCCCGATCGGCTTCACGGGCAAAATCTCCTCCGGAATGATCTTAGTGGGATCGAGGACGTCGAAGTCGAAGTTGTCGGCAAATTCCTGGTCGAAGAGCTGGACGCACAATTCCCATTCCGGGAAGTTGCCCGACTGGATTGACTGCCAGAGATCGCGGCGATGGAAGTCCGGATCTGCGCCGTTGATCTTGACAGCCTCGTTCCACGCGACCGACTGCAGGCCGAGCTTTGGCTTCCAGTGGAATTTCACGAAGGTGGACTCGTCCTTCTCGTTGACGAACCGGAAGGTGTGGACGCCGAAGCCCTCCATGAAGCGGAAGGAACGCGGTATGGTGCGGTCCGACATGATCCACATGACCATGTGCATGCTTTCCGGCGTGAGACTGATGAAGTCCCAGAAATTGTCGTGGGCCGTCTGCGCCTGTGGGAAAGCCCGGTCCGGCTCCTGCTTTGCAGCATGGACCATGTCCGGGAACTTGATCGCATCCTGGATGAAGAAAACCGGGATGTTGTTGCCGACTAGGTCCCAGTTGCCCTCCTGCGTATAGAACTTGACGGCGAAGCCGCGAACGTCGCGGGCGAGGTCGGCCGAACCCTTGTTGCCTGCCACGGTTGAAAAGCGGACGAACACTGGCGTCTTTTCGCCCGGTCGTTGGAAGATGTCGGCGCGGGTTACGTCCGACAGGGGTTCATACGTTTCGAAGAAGCCATGCGCACCGTAGCCGCGTGCATGCACGACCCGCTCCGGGATACGTTCATGGTCGAAATGGAAGATCTTCTCGCGGAAATGGAAGTCGTCGACCAGTAGCGGTCCGCGCGCTCCGACGCGAAGCGAGTTCTGGTCGTCGGCGACCGGTCCGCCCTGGGCGGTGGTCAGCACGTCGGCGCCGTCCTCGGCGATCTGGTGAAGTTCGCCGCCCGCGCCGCGGTGAAGCTTCTGGTCGTGGATGGTGACGGTGTCGCTGGATGAGGTCGAGCTCGAAGCCCGTGTCGTACGCTTTGCCATGGTTGTCCCCGATAATTGTGGCCGGATGTCAAAAAGGCCGCCCTACGGACGGCCTTCTCAAGAAGTTAGCGGCTTCAGGCAGCCTTGCTTTTGCCCTTGGCGTTAGCTGACGCCTTGGCGAGCTGGGTGAGCTTCTGGTCGGTCGCCTCTTCCTCGGCGAGGTTCGCCTGCAGGAGCGGCACGGCATCTTTCAGGCCAAGCTGGTTCGCCCATTCGATAAGGGTGCCATAGCGGGCAATTTCGTAGTGCTCGACGGCTTGGGCCGAGGAGATCAAGCCTGCGTCGAGAGCCGGAGAATCCTTGAACTCCTCGATGATCTCTTCGCCTTCGGAAATGATGCCCTGGATCGCTTCGCAGGTCTTGCCGCGGGCCGGCTTGCCAAGCAGTTCGAATACCTGTTCGAGGCGTTCGATCTGGCCCTGGGTCTCGTCGCGGTGCTGCAGGAAGCCCGCCTTGCCTTCTTCCGACTGGGCGGCGCGCGCCATCTTCGGAAGGGCCTTCAGAATCTGCTTCTCGGCGAAGTAGATGTCCTTGAGCGTGTCGAGGAAAAGGTCGTCCAATGTTTTGGTTGCTGCCACGGTGGGTCCTCCTGAGTGTGGTTTCGAGCGACTCAACTCAGACGAACGTGGAAGGTTCCAGCCGTGGTCACGAAAGCGTTACCGGTCGTCTTCTTCGCGCATGCGTGCACGGATACCCCCATCCACCTGTCCGTCCTGGACGGGCTGGTGGATCGCTCCCTGGTTCGGCGAGCGCGGCGATGCCTTATCAGACTCCTTCTTCGCGATATCGGCAGATAGTTTCTCTGTCAGATCAGGCATGAGGTGGTGCGAGATATTGGAAGTTTTTGCCTTCCATCCGACGGGCTGCTCTTCTTTCGGATGAAGACACGCGCCAATGATCGCGTCGATAACAATCTCTGGATCGTCCATCATCGCCATGCGCGGCTCGTGGCCCGTGTAGTTGGCCGCATGGGTCCACCATGGCGTGTCGACCGCCCACGGCATGATCGTGCCGACCTTGATGTCGTCCTCTCCGGCTAATCGCAGCTCCTCGTTCAACGAACGGCTTAGGCTGAGAATGCCGGCTTTCGTCGCCGCGTAGGTGTTTTGAAGGGCGAGGGGCACTTCGCTATCGATCGATCCAATGTTGAGAAGGGTACCGTAACCCTGAATGCGGAACTGCCGCAAAGCCGCGTGCGCTCCGTGGATCAGACCTTTCAGGTTGACGTCGACCAAGCGGGCGTGATCCTCGATGGGGATATCCCAGAAAAAACCGATAGCTCCGACACTGACATTGTTGACCCAAACATCAATGCGGCTGAAAGCGTCGATGGCGGCCTTGTGAATATCTGCAACCTCGTTAGCGTTGCTGACGTCGGCCTTGACCGCGATCGCCGTTCCTCCGGCCGCTATAATCTCCCGAACGATGTCATCGAGAATGTTCTTGCGTCTGGCAGCGAGGGGCTTTGGCAGAGGCGCTGCGGTTAAACTGGCGGCAAAAGGCGCGAGAGTATTCCGCTCCGCTGGCCATGGGACAGGCTGCTCTATTCCCCAAGATTGATCATAGGAACCAGACAATCCGTGCTCTCGAATTGTCTTGCACAATCATAGGAGCTGCGATGCCACGCTATTTCTTCAACTATCGGATCAACGGCGTTCTTGAGAAAGACCCGGAAGGCTCCGAGTTACCCTCCGATGAGGTGGCGCTCGAAGAAGCGCAGATTGCTGCCAGAGAACTGCTCGCGGCAAAGGTTCGCGTCGGCGACCTGGTTGACGGCGACGAGTTCGAGATAACGACTGGCGACGGCACTGTCGTGCACACTCTTCCGCTGCGATCCGTTTTGAAACTCGACGAGCATGGGTAGAATACCTCCAACCGTCGGGCCTCGGCGCCATCGGAAAGCGATGATTGTCGTTTTCGCGTTCTGCGCCTTGCTTTGCGGAATTGCGTTCATGGGACAGTGGTGGATGACCGAACCGTCAGGTGATGTCGATGCCAAGTCAAGCATTACAGACCCGCCGCAATAGACGTCTGGCTAAGTCCGGTTACAACCGTCTGATGCCGGATGGGAACATAAAGCGTGCCGCCCCGTTCTTGCCGCATTCACAGACCCGTGAGCAGCGAGGATTATCCAATGACCGAACCCGTCTCCGTAGCGCACCTTCATGCGCGCACTGCGGACCCCAACATCAACGCCGCCTATAACAAAGTCTCGTGGGGCGCGATCTTCGCGGGCGTCGCCATCACGCTGACCACGCATATCCTCTTGACGCTTCTGGGCGTCGGACTAGGCGCGGCCGTGATCGACCCGGCTTCGAACGACAATCCCGCGGCCAGCACGATGTCAATTACGACGGTAGTATGGTTTGTCGTCACGGGCATCATCGCCTTTTTCGTTGGCGGTTATGTTGCAAGCCGCCTTTCCGGCCGCCCGCTCCGCTCGACCGGTTCCTTGCATGGCGTGGCGTCCTGGGCGGTGACCACGCTCGTTACGCTCTATCTTCTGACAACATCGGTCGGCGCAATCGTTGGCGGCACCTTCAGCGGGCTCGGCGGTCTGATCTCAAGTGTCAGCTCGACGGCGGCAACGGCGGCGACAACTGCTGCTCCGGCGATCGCTACCGCAGCTGACCCAATGGCCGATATCGAGCGCAGCGTTCGCGATGCCAGCGGTGGCAATGATCCGGCCGCACTTCGCGATACCGCCGTGGCATCTGTCCGTGCAATGCTGACGGGCGACCAGGCTCAGATCGAGGACGCGCGTAACCGTTCGGCAGAAGCACTTGCCCGCGCCCAGAATATTCCGGTTGATCAGGCTCGCCAGCAGGTTCAGCAGTACGAAACCCAATATCGCCAATCGGTTGAAGAAGCGAAGAAGCAGGCGACTGAGGCAGCCCAGGCTGCCGCAACAGCAGTTTCCGTCGGCTCGATCTTCGCGTTTATCTCGCTGGCTGTCGGTGCGATAGCAGGATGGATCGGCGGAGCGGTTGGCACGACCCGCGTCACCCGCGAAGACGAGCTCCATGCTACACGTTGAACGACTGTAGCCAGATCATCCGATGAGCGCGCGCAGAAGCGCCCGCTTTTTTTTACGGAAGCCTGACTGGCTTGGGACACCGATGGATGATTGCACTGGTTCACCAATTCGTGCTCGCCCTGTTTTTGTTGGATTTTCGCAGCCCGTACTATAGGTTACGCTCTAACTTAAGGGCTGGGTAGATGCTGCTGGATCCAAACGACACCTGCAAGGTGGCAGACGCCATCACTTGGGATGAGGAAGAACGGTCAGCCGCGCTTCAATCGTACGACGTGCTGGATACGCCTCGCGAGGAAGATTTCGATGATCTGGCACGGGTCGCATCGGATATCTGCGGTGCGCCGATCGCTGTGGTCAATCTGGTCGACACGACACGGCAGTTTTTTAAGGCTGAGGTGGGTCTCGGTGTTCGTTCCACGCCGCTTGAGACCGCGTTCTGCCGGCATGCTCTTCTTCGCAACGATACGATGGTGGTTCCGGACGCCACAAAGGATCCGCGTTTCAATTGCAATCCGCTTGTTACAGAGGCCCCGCATATCCGGGCATATGCAGGCGCACTTTTGAAAACACCTGAAGGCCTGCCGATCGGAACCGTTTGCGTTCTCGACTACGAGGTCCGGGAGTTCACGGACCAGCAAATCAAAATGCTGAAGTTTCTCGCCAGACAGACGATGACGCAGCTGGAACTTCGCAAGCGTATCGTGTTGCAACGCCGGCTTCTGCACCGCGCACGCAAGGCCGAGCACGAAAAAGCAAACTTTGAACGCGTTGTTCGGCAGGCTTCCGATTTCATCGGGATCGCGGACGGGCGCGGCGAAGTAATCTTTCTCAACGATGCGGCGAGGGCCCTCGTTGGGCTTCCAGCCGATGCTTCGCCGCCGAAGGTCGTCACCGACTACGTCATCGAAGCTGACAGAGCGGCTTTTCTCGAAGAGGTGAAGCCGGCTGTCAAATCAGGAGAAAGCTGCGAGCGCGAGCTCACGCTTCGCAACTTTGCGACCGGCGAGGAAGTGCCAGCGCTCTTTACGATGTTTCCGGTCAGGGACGGGGAAGGCGACCTTATCGGTTATGGTGTTGTCACCAAGGACATCACAGCTCAAAAGGAAGAAGATGAGCGCAAGGCCCAAATCATGGCCGAAGCTGCCCACCGCATCAAAAACACCCTTGCCATCGTGCAGGCCATTGTCGCTCAGACCTTGAGAGGTGCTCGATCGCTTGAGGAGAGCCGCGACGCGATCATGAAGCGCGTCGGCGCATTGGCGGCGGCGCAGGACATTCTCACGGGTGCCCAAGGATCTGCCGCGGACATCATGTCCGTCGTCGCCGGGGCACTCGCACCGCATGACAGTGGCAATGGTCGTGTGTCATGGGAGGGCCCTGATCATCCTCTTGAATCGCCACAGGCAATTGGGCTTTCTCTCGCGTTGCACGAGCTGGCAACAAATGCTGCCAAATATGGCGCCTTGTCCGGCGACGCTGGGCGGGTCGATATCAAGTGGCACGTGGACCCAGACGGCAGCTTCAGGCTCGACTGGACCGAGCGAGATGGTCCGGTAGTGAACACTCCCTCGGCAACCGGATTTGGGTCGAGACTGATACAGCGGATGATTGGTCCGTATTTTCAGGGCAGCACTACATTGGAATTTCCACCGGAAGGCGCTCGCTTCCGCCTGACGGGAAAAATCTCTCGTAGGTCCTGAATGCGCGGACGCCTGGTCGAAAGCTATCCAACAAATGCGTTTATGCCACCCAAATTACCGTACGTTCAATAATTTAGAGAAGCCGTTGTCCGGGTCCATGAGTTTGAATCCGGTCAAGGCGACACGATCGGCTAGCTCTCGCATTTCCTTTTATAACGAGGGTTTGTCTGCGATTGAGTTGAGAAAGGTCTCCAACTCTTCAATGCTGGCCATGACAGAACTAAATTCAGGCGCGGCCCCGAAGATCATGGCGGACATTCTCTCGTAGTCGGATGCGAGTTTCTTGCGCATCTCGGGGGTGGGCACCAGCCGAAAACTACCGGGCACGGCTCGATCATATCGATGGTCCGGCGCGCGAAACATTAGCTCCTTATGCCGGCGGCAAGCTTCGGCGAGCTCGAGCATCGATGCAGTGGCCTTGCCATAGTCGGGATTCGTCCAGATTTGATGAACATCGTAGTAGTGGCGCGAGTATCGATTGAGGTCTGGAACTTTCAGCTCAGGACTATTCTGTATGCTCCGTTTTTCCGTCATCTCCGTCATCGCGTGAAGGATCAGAACTTTCTCCCAAAAAGTGCGCTCTGGCTTGACGGTCGTTACATTCTGGACCGTCAGGTCACTGCCCTTTCTCATTTCCGAGGCAACGTATGGAATGATCTCTCGCTTCTCGGCCGGGACTGGATCCGGGCGTGCCCCGCCTTCGATGCGCACTGCCGCCTCGACATAACCGCCGCTGGTGTCAAAGACGCTTTTGTATCCCAGAACCAGTACATCGAGCACCTCATCCGAAGTCGAGCGAGAAATGTCCCGATTGGCCTGTCTCTCCCTCGACCGCGGCGATTTCGTCACCGAGCAAACTCTTGAGCGGCCCGGACATATAATGGCGCGCTGCCTCATCCACCTGCTCGGCCAGAGCCTTCTGCTGCTGATTGACGGAGGGAAGGGCTGCGATATCGGCCTCCAGCGGAACTTTTAGATCTGCTTTATAGATGCCAATGTCGATGTCTTCAGAAAAACGCTTTATCAGGCCATATGCCTTGCTGAGACTGGTGCCGCCCTTAAAGTAGAGGCCGATAGTATCGGCCTTGCGGCGGTTGAACAGGAAGTCCAGCACCCAGCAGACGTATAGATCCTTCTCAACATTCTCGGCTCGCGTCTTCAGAGCGGACGCAGCGGCGGAAAACAGTGCTCGCTGCTCGTCAGCGGTCGAGCGAAGGATATCAATGAAACTCTGGCGCATGTTCATCCATTCCCCCGCGGCTCGGTGAAGTGCTTCCGTCTTCCTGGGGCGGCGGATCGGCGGTTATGGTCTCCACAGCCTGGTACATCCAGGCTGGGATGGCGTGGATGTTTTCGCGCAGATCCTCGACGATCGGCTGCCTATGATGGCTTCGGGCCAGGTAGCGGACGATACCATCGACAACGGTCTCCAGATTGGATCGCTCGTCGCGAAACCAGTGGAGGGCTTGGATCACTCGCATTGCCGGCCGGCCCGCCCAAAAAGCAGTCTTTGCCGAAATGCGCTTGAAGTCCAAGATGTAGATTACAGGCTTCGTTGCCTCCGCGTCGCCGGCATTGGCCTCGATCTCGATGGTCCGGGGATATGTGTCCGCATAGATTGTTGACCTGGCGGGGACGGCCGTCGTCAGGCCAAGATCATTGGCAGCCGTCATGCCGTCGACGCAAACACGAAGCTTGTCACGTCGCGCGATTGCATCGATGAATGAGGCCCGTGGCGGAAACACCATCTTGCCGGTCAGTTGGCTGAGAGCTGGCTTGTCGTAAAGACCACGATGAGGGCGGCGGATGTCGCCGCGATTGGTCAGCCTCTGCAGCGCCTTTTCGACGGCGTTCGGTGTTGCGATATCCAGGAAATCGGAGCGCGACCAAACCCCCGAAGGCGCCGCGTCGGCGATCCTTTGGTGAATGCGATCCAAAGTGTCAGACGTGGGATCCGGCATGGTTGTCCTACATTGTGTCCAAAAATTATATACAAAAATTGGTCACCAATGGCAACTCCGCCGCTACTGACCAATTTTTATATCAAAACATTGGTCAGTAGCGTCAGCCAGCTAGGCTTTCATATTGTGAGGTGGATGTCTTTCCAACGGATCCAAAGCCGGAGCAGACAGATTACTGAAGCAGCTGCGCCTTGATCGCTTGTCCGACAATGGTCAACTGCAGCACCGGTTCGCCGCGGATGAAGCTCTCCTCGACTAGGCAGTGTCCCCATAAACGGGGTTCATCTCGTTGACGGTGTGTGATTCAATCGCCTTGAAAGGAGATTGCCATGCGCCGTCACGAATTGAGCGACGAAGAATGGGTTATTATCGAACCTCTTTTGCCGAACAATAGCCGTGGAATTGAACGTGTAGATGACCGCCGGGTGATCAACGGCATCCTTTGGCGTTTCAGGACTGGTTCGTCCTGGCGAGACGTGCCGGAGCGTTATGGCCCGCGCACGACGCTTTACAATCGTTTCTCCCGCTGGCGTAAGGCAGGCGTCTGGGATCGTCTTCTGGATGCCGTTTCAAAGCGTTACGATGGAGACATTGTGATGATCGACAGTTCCTGTGTTCGCGTTCACCAGCATGCTGCCAACGCTAAAAAGGGGGATCTGCCGATCCTTGCATGGGACGTTCGCGCGGCGGCCTGACGACAAAGATCCACGCTCTTGTCGATGCAGATGGCAGACCGATTCGACTGGAACTCACTGCCGGCCAAGCCGCCGATGCACCGATGGCTGAGAAGCTGTTGAGCGACCTGCAGCCGGGCGCGACGATCCTCGCCGACAAGGCATATGACACCGACGCAATTCGTAACTTTGCCAAGCGACGGAAATGCTGGGCAAATATCCCTGCAAAGGCCAATCGAAAGCAGACATTCAGCTTCAGCCGCTGGGTGTACCGTCAGCGCAATCTCGTGGAACGGTTCTTCAACCGTATCAAGCAGATGCGCGGCCTTGCGACGCGATACGACCGGCGCGCTGATAATTACATGGCCGCTCTCAAGCTTGCCGCGACGAGGATATGGATCGCATCAGCTAATGAGTCCGTGGCCTAG
>Ga0209281_1000511_pt1 | contig 51049 bp, 45 predicted proteins | sample MedtruBG_FD_187514 | JGI IMG/M metagenome (GOLD analysis project Ga0209281, IMG submission 187514) | Root nodule microbial communities of legume samples collected from California, USA - Medicago truncatula BG (SPAdes) (version 2) | ecosystem: Host-associated > Plants > Roots > Nodule | place... | reverse complement strand
CTCCCCATGCGAGAGTAGGGAACTGCCAGGCATCAAATTTAGCGTGCTGATATGGCTCAGTTGGTAGAGCGCACCCTTGGTAAGGGTGAGGTCCCCAGTTCGACTCTGGGTATCAGCACCACTTAATACGGGTATTGTAGTTCGGCACACAGTAAAAGAATTTGTCTGGCGGCTTTAGCGCGGTGGTCCCACCTGACCCCATGCCGAACTCAGAAGTGAAACGCCGTAGCGCCGATGGTAGTGTGGGGTCTCCCCATGCGAGAGTAGGGAACTGCCAGACATCAAATAAGAAGAACCCCGTACCGTAAGGTGCGGGGTTTTTTGCTTTCTTCGGGACCGCGCAGCACCCATTAGAGAGGACAAAAGCGTTCGCTTTTGAACGGGGTGACGTCCATGGTCGAAGGGTGAATCACAGCATGATTTATCAATTACCTGACATTCATTACGCAAAGAGGCCATCCGGAAGGATGGCCTCTTTGCGTTTAAGATGCAGAGTGAGAAAAAAAGCCCGGTGAGTCAATTAGCGACCGGTTAAGGTCAGATATTAATGGATCACCTGCGATAAAAATGCGCGGGTACGTTCAGATTTCGGATGAGCAAAGAACTCGTCTGGCGGGGCTTGTTCAACAATTTCACCGCGATCCATAAAGATCACTCTGTCCGCAACCGTCCTCGCAAAACCCATTTCATGAGTGACACATAGCATAGTCATTCCTGATTCTGCTAAGCCAATCATTGTATCCAGTACCTCTTTCACCATTTCAGGATCGAGGGCGGAAGTGGGTTCGTCAAAAAGCATGATTTTTGGCTTCATACATAACGAGCGAGCGATGGCCACGCGCTGTTGCTGGCCTCCCGATATCTGCCCAGGAAACTTATTGGCATGTTCAGCGATGCGTACGCGTTCCAGATAATGCATTGCGAGGGCTTCAGCTTCCTTCTTTGGCATTTTTCTAACCCAGATGGGGGCCAGCGTACAGTTCTGCAAAACGGTGAGATGTGGGAATAAATTGAAATGCTGAAAAACCATTCCCACTTCCTGACGGACACGCTCGATATTGCGGATATCTTCATCCAGTTCCGTTCCATCAACCACTATACGACCCTGCTGATGCTCTTCGAGATGGTTAATACAGCGAATCGTCGTCGACTTACCCGAACCAGAGGGCCCACATAATACAATACGCTCACCTTGCCGGACCTTCAGGTTGATATCTTTTAATACATGGAACTGCCCGTACCATTTATTCACGTTTTCCAGCGTAATCATCGCGTCGGCAGGGCTCATAGTCATTTTATTCATAAAATCCTCAGTGCGGTGTACGCCCGGTGTTAAAGCGCTTTTCCAGATGCTGGCTATAGCGCGACATGCTAAAACAGAAGATCCAGTAGATCAGTGCAGCAAAAACATAGCCTTCGGTGGACATGCCCAGCCAGACAGGATCGACAGTGGCCTGCTGAACGCTGCTAAAGAGATCAAATAAACCGATAATGATTACCAGACTGGTGTCTTTAAACAGCGCAATGATGGTGTTCACAAGCCCCGGGATCACTAATTTGAGTGCCTGTGGGAGTATCACCAGGCCCTGCATTTTCCAGTACCCTAAGGCGAGCGATTCGGCGGCTTCATACTGTCCTTTTGGTAATGCCTGCAGTCCGCCGCGAACCACTTCAGCGACATAAGCTGACTGGAATAACACCACGCCGACCAGTGCGCGAATCAATTTATCGATTGAAGTTCCCTCTGCCATAAACAGCGGAAGCATCACGGAGGACATGAATAGCACCGTGATTAAGGGCACTCCGCGCCAGAACTCGATAAATATCACGGAGAGGATCCGAACGACCGGCATCGTTGAACGACGCCCTAACGCCAGTAAAATCCCTAACGGCAACGCCCCCGCAATTCCCACCGAAGCGATAATCAAGGTGAGCGTCAGCCCGCCCCATTGCCGTGTCTCGACGCGCTCAAGCCCCAGTATCCCGCCATATAGCAACAGCCAGACAACCAGCGGATAGACAACCGCCCAACAGGCGATATAACGCCCGCGATGAGGCAGATGCTTCCAGAACATCGGGACGATTGAAAGTAAGCCAATGATTAATGCCAGATTAATACGCCAGCGTTGTTCATGCGGATACAAGCCATACATGAACTGGCCAAATCGTTCATGTATAAACACCCAACAGGCACCCGCTTTTGTGCAATCGGCTCGTGTGGTACCTGACCAATTGGCCTGAAAGAGAGCCCAGTTCAACAATGGCGGTATAAGTTCCCACATCAACCAGAGACAGAAGATAGTCAGCAGGCTGTTCCCCCATGAGGAGAACAGGTTTTTGCGTATCCAGAGGATAAAGCGTCCATGCCCGTTACTGGACGGGCGCGGGAGGTGAGACAGTGCGGCTTTTGTCATCATGGTTCCTTAGCGCTCAACCAGTGCGATGCGACGGTTATAAATATTCATCACTAGCGAAATTGTCAGGCTAATCATGAGATAGACCGACATGGTGATAGCAATAGTTTCGATGGCTTGCCCCGTCTGGTTAAGAACGGTTCCGGCGAACAGAGAGACCATATCCGGATAACCAATCGCAGCGGCTAACGAAGAGTTTTTAGCAATATTGAGATACTGGCTGGTCAGGGGCGGAATAATAACGCGTAATGCCTGGGGAATAATGACCTGCCGGAGCGTCACTGGATTGGGTAATCCCAGTGAACGTGCTGCCTCGTGCTGCCCATGAGGAACAGCCTGGATACCCGCCCGAATAATTTCGGCAATAAAAGCTGAGGTATAAATAGACAAGGCCAGGGTTAACGCCGCCAGTTCCGGAATTAGAACCATACCGCCACGGAAGTTGAAGCCACGCAGCTGGGGAACATCCCAGTGTAACGCCGCGCCCCATATCCACTGGGCCACTAACGGCAAACCAATGAACAGTACCATTGAGAGAGGCCAGGTTTTACGAAGCTGCCCGGTTTTAATTTGATGGGTGCGGTTATAGCGAAAAAGCCCTGACGTGACTAATCCGGCGATTGCGAGTGCGATAAGACTGGCTGAAATACCCTCGCCGGGCACGGGCGAGGGGATATATAAACCCCTGTTGCTCAGAAAAAAAAGATCGAAGGCATCGACGGCCTGGCGTGGACCGGGCAGGTTTCGCAGAACGGCGAAATACCAAAAGAAGATTTGCAGCAGCGGCGGAATATTACGGAACGTCTCAATGTAAACGGTTGAGAGTTTACGTAGTAGCCAGTTATCCGAGAGGCGAGCCAGCCCAAGAAAGAAACCCAGAAAGGAGGCGAAAAGAATACAAAGTGCAGAAACCAGCAGGGTGTTTAACAAGCCGACCCAAAATACTCTGCCGTAAGTGTCTCCCTCCTGGTAATCAATTAAGTGCTGTACAATCCCAAATCCGGCGCTGCGGTCAAGAAAGGCAAATCCTGACGTAATGCCGCGATTGCTCAGGTTTGTGACGGTGTTATGAATTAAATAGATAGCGGCAACCACAACTACGGCGATGGCGATAATTTGAAACAGCCAGGCGCGAACCGTGGGATGAGAAAAGGAAAATTTTCCTTTTACGGCTAAGCGGCGATGGGGCATAAAAACCTCGGTAACCAGGACACTGGGCTGGGCACCACAACTGCGGTGCCCGTTACAGCTAAAGACTTAACGAACCGGCGGCGCGTACTGAATGCCACCGTTATTCCAGAGATTGTTTTGACCACGCTTAATTTTCAGTGGGCTTTCTGAACCCACGTTGCGCTCGAAGATCTCTGCATAGTTACCAACATGCTTGATAATGTTATAAGCCCACTTGTTATCAAGCTTCAGATCTTTGCCATAATCGCCTTCTTTCCCTAAAAGATGCGCCATATCCGGGGTGGAAGGGTTAGCGGCTTTTTCATCCACGTTTTTCGACGTGATTCCCATCTCTTCGGCATTCAACATGGCGAAAAGCGTCCAGCGAACAATAGAAAACCACTCTTCATCACCGCGACGTACCACCGGGCCGAGAGGTTCTTTTGAAATGACCTCTGGCAGGACAATCCATTCTGCAGGGTTACTGAGTTTTATGCGCAATGCATAGAGTTGAGACTGGTCAGAGGCCAGCGTGTCACAGCGCCCGGACTCCAGCGCTTTTGCTGATTCATCGGAGCGATCGAACGTGACCGGGGTATATTTCATGTTATTCGCTTTGAAATAATCGGCGACATTCAACTCCGTATCAGTGCCTGCCTGAATACAAACGGTCGCACCGTCGAGCTCTTTTGCACTTTTGAGGCCCGCTTTATTGTGCGTCAGGAAACCGATACCGTCATAATAGGTCACACCGGTAAACGACATCCCCATGCCGGCATCACGCGACGACGTCCAGGTTGTATTTCGTGAAAGCACATCGACTTCACCTGACTGCAAAGCCGTAAAGCGTTCTTTTGCGGTCAGCGGTGTATATTTTACTTTGGTATCATCGCCAAATACTGCCGACGCCACACCCCGACAAACGTCAACATCGATCCCGGAGAATTTTCCGTTTGCATCCGCGTAAGAGAAGCCCGGCAATCCATCACTGATACCGCACTGAACAAAGCCTTTCTTTTTAACCGCATCCAGAGTCGCGCCAGCATGAGCCTGACCCGCAATCGTCATCAACATGCCCGCAGCGGCCAGGCTGGCTATCATCGTCTTTTTCATATGCATCCTGTGTGGCAAAAATTATTGTTATAGAAAGTCGTTTTTAAAACGCTTTTACCTGTCTGTGGCGTTGGCCAACGTTTATAAAGCAAACGTAATGCCAGTTTTCGCGTTCAGTCAAAAAGAGGAACACTGAGCGCGTAATGCTGAGTGTAGACAGGGAAAATTAAATTGAACGCCCTGAAATGGTGCGAAATGACAACCTGCGCCACAAATTAGAGCAAAAGTAGGTTGCCGACCGGATTAAACGGAGGGGTAGTTTCTGGCGTGAATATTGGCAGGATACTGAATCTGTTTAATGTGTGAAAACAATCACTCAAAAAGATGAAAGATTAAAAGGAAATAATAGAAAGGTGTGATGGAAGTTTAGAAAATAAAAATGCGTTAATAAGAGGAGATTATTTAACGATTTATGAACGCATTGCACAATGCAGAGGCAAAAGCGCGGCATCCCGCGCTTTTGCAAAAGAACGTATTACTTCGTTAACGCGACAATCCCCAGCGTCAAACCAGCGACAGCGGCAGCTCCGCCAGCAATGGCACCTGCGGTTTCCCAGTTATCCTGAGTTGTCCCTTTCATGCAGGTATTCGTATGAACCAGCCTGCCTTGATCGTCATATACCGGGACACACGGAGAGTCATGCGCACAACCTGCGAGCAATGCAGCGAGCACAGCAACGGAGATGAATCTTTTCATGGTGTTACCTCAAAATTAACGCTTCGTTCGTCACTAAACAAAGAGTTGTTTAACGAACTGGTGAACATTTTACCATCAGTTCATCCTTCTCAGGCACGGGGAATAATCTCAAAGTATGTGGATTGTAAAAATCGTGGAGAAACTAAATGAAGACGCACGAATTTATGAAGATATTTTGAAGATGACGCGAGATTAATTTCGCCTAAGAGAAATGAGAATTTTTGTCATTAATTTTAGGGCCATGATAATCTTGAAAAATAAGTCGCAAAACCCTTATTAAGATGTTTATGAAAAAGGCACCTTTCGACGCCTTTTTCATTCTGTTAGTCAGTATGTCGGTTAAATCGCCGCCTGACCACCACAAAAAATACCGGGACAAAGAAGATCGCCAGCAGGGTAGCCGACAGCATACCGCCCATAACGCCTGTACCCACGGCATTTTGCGCGCCGCTGCCTGCGCCATGGCTGATGACAAGCGGTAATACCCCAAGAATAAACGCCAGAGACGTCATCAGGATGGGGCGCAAACGCATCCGGGAGGCTTCCAGTGTCGCTTCAATGATTCCTTTACCTTCCTTATCCATCAGATCCTTAGCAAACTCGACGATAAGAATGGCGTTCTTAGCTGAAAGCCCGATGGTGGTCAGCAGACCGACCTGGAAATAAACATCATTATTTAGGCCTCGCAGAGAAGCAGCAAGCAGCGCCCCAACGACTCCAAGCGGTACAACCAGCATGACTGAGAAGGGGATGGACCAGCTTTCATATAAGGCCGCCAGACACAGGAACACCACAATCAATGAAATCGCATAGAGTGCGGGAGCCTGGTTTCCTGAAAGTCGTTCCTGATAAGACATGCCCGTCCAGTCGTAGCCAATGCCTGAAGGTAACTTCTGTGCGAGGCTCTCTAGTAGCGCCATGGCTTCACCGGTACTTTTTCCTGGTGCAGCCTCGCCGAGGATCTCCATTGATGGCAACCCGTTATAGCGCTCTAGTCGCGGTGAACCTGAAATCCAGCGAGCACTGCTGAAAGCCGAGAACGGCACCATTTCACCATTTGCGCTACGAACATAAAGACTATCGACATCGCCGGGCAACATGCGGTACGGCGCATCAGCCTGCACATAGACCTTCTTCACGCGGCCATGATCGATAAAGTCATTAACATAGGTTCCTCCCAGCGCTGTTGAAATCGTCTGGTTAATATCCGAAACGCTAATACCCAGCGCCTGGGCTTTCTCCTGATCAACGTCCAGTTTGAATTGCGGCGTATCTTCCAGGCCGTTAGGACGAACTCTGACCAGCAGCTCAGGGTGTTCTCTGACCATGCCCAGCAGCTGGTTTCTGGCCTGGGTTAATTGTGCATGGCCGAGGTTGGCCTGATCGATTAGCTCGAAATCGAAGCCCGTCGCTGTGCCCAGTTCAATGATGGCTGGCAAGTTGAAGGGGAAGACGAGACCATCTTTAATCTTGCTGAAGGCTTTCGTTGCACGCCCGACAATCGCACCCACGCTGTTTTCCTCACCCGGGCGCGCTTCCCATGGTTTAAGACTGATAAAGACAATACCGGCGTTTTGTCCCTGGCCGCTGAAGCTAAAGCCGTTTACGGTAAATACCGACTCGACGTTTGCTTTTTCTTTAGTAAGGTAATACTGCTGAACCTGCTCCAGGATCTGCTGGGTACGGGTTTGCGTGGCACCCGCTGGGAGCTGGACCATCGTCATAAATACACCCTGGTCCTCCTCAGGCAGGAAGGAGGTGGGGAGCTTTAAGAACAGTACCGCCATTCCACCGACGATGAGGACATAGACCACCAGATAACGACCGGTTTTGCGTAAGATACCGCTCACGCTATTCGTGTAATGATCCACGCTTCTATCAAAAAGTTTGTTAAACCAGCCGAAGAAGCCTTTTTTCTCATGATGATCTGCCGAAGCCGGTTTTAATAACGTTGCACACAACGCCGGCGTCAGGATCAAGGCAACCAGTACGGAAAGCGCCATGGCCGACACAATGGTCAGCGAGAACTGACGGTAAATCGCGCCGGTAGACCCGCCAAAGAACGCCATCGGAATGAAGACCGCTGAGAGAACCATCGCAATACCGACCAGCGCCCCTTGAATCTGCTCCATCGACTTTTGCGTGGCTTCTTTGGGAGGCAGCTTCTCTTCCACCATGACGCGTTCTACGTTCTCAACGACCACAATGGCATCATCGACCAGTAAGCCTATTGCCAGCACCATCCCAAACATGGTCAGGGTATTGATGGAGAAACCAAAGGCGGCCAGAACGGCAAAGGTTCCCAACAACACGACCGGAACGGCAATGGTGGGAATCAGCGTCGCGCGCAAGTTTTGTAAGAACAGATACATCACCAGGAACACCAGCACGATGGCTTCGAACAGCGTTTTGACCACTTCGTGAATCGAGATTTTCACGAATGGTGTTGTATCGTAGGGATAGACGACTCTGAGGCCCGCAGGGAAAAATGACTGCAACTCTGCAAGCTTTGTTTTAATGGCATTCGCCGTATCCAGCGCATTGGCGCCCGTTGCGAGCTTGATACCCAGACCAGTGGCGGCCTGTCCATTGATCCGGGTGACCATGTTGTAGTTTTCACCCCCCAGCTCAATTCGGGCGACATCTTTCAGATGCACCATGGAGCCATCCTGGTTCACCTTCAGCGTCACTTTGCCAAACTCTTCCGGCGTTTTCAGCCGCGTCTGGGCAATAATCGAGGCGTTAAGTTGTTGCCCTGGGATTGATGGCGTTCCACCCAGTTGCCCTGCGGCAATCTGATTGTTTTGTATTTTTAGCTGATTGATCACATCCAGCGGCGTCAGCTGGTACTTATTCAGCGCATTGCTGTCGAGCCAGATACGCATGGCATACTGGGCACCAAACAGCTGCACATCACCGACGCCAGACGTTCGGCTAATCGCATCCTTAACGTTGGAAGCGACATAGTCTGAGATGTCATCCTGGGACAGGTTTTTGTTATCGGAAACAAAACCCGCCACCAGCAGGAAGCTGCTGCTGGATTTCTCGACGCCGATGCCTTGCTGTTGGACTTCTTGCGGCAATAACGGCATGGCCAGCTGCAGTTTATTCTGTACCTGCACCTGCGCGATATCCGGATCGGTACCGGACTCGAAGGTAAGGGTAATGGTGACGCTGCCAGAGGAGTCGCTGGTGGAGGACATATACATCAGGTTATCGATACCGTTCATGTTCTGCTCGATAACCTGCGTCACGGTATCCTGCACCGTTTGTGCATCCGCACCTGGATAGGTTGCCGTCACCGCCACGGCGGGTGGCGCAATGGTGGGATACTGGGCGATAGGAAGTTTCAGAATAGCCAGCCCGCCCGCAATCATCAAAATGATGGCGAGAACCCAGGCAAAAATAGGCCGTTGGATAAAGAAGTTAGCCATGTCGTCGTCCCTTAACCGGCATTATTTGCGGTAGCATCGGCTGTTGCCACCACGGCTACGCCCGGGCGAACTTTTTGCAGACCGCTCACGATAACGCGATCGCCATTCTTCAACCCTTGCGTCACCAGCCAGCGATCGCCAAATGCCTGCGGGGCGACAACCGTCCGGGATTCAACGTTATTGTGTTCATTCACCACCAATACGGTGGCATCGCCACGTGGGGTACGCGTCACGCCCTGTTGAGGAACCAGAATGGCATCAGGCTGAATACCTTCGTCAATACGCGCGCGGACAAACATGCCCGGCAGAAGTCTGTGTTGAGGGTTTGGGAAGACGGCACGCAAGGTAATAGAGCCGGTACTTTGGTCAACGGTCACATCTGAAAACTGCAACGTGCCTTTTAGCGGGTAAGGTTGACCATTTTCCATGAGCAATTGAACCGAACGGGTACCCTGGCCCTTTTGCAGGCTTGATTGCTGTAGCTGCATAAAGTCGGTGCTCGACTGCGTGACATCAACATAGATAGGATCAAGCTGCTGAACGGTTGCCAGCGCGGTCGCCTGACCATTGGTGACCAGTGCCCCTTCCGTGACGCTTGATTTACCGATCCGGCCGCTTATTGGCGAAGAGACTTTGGTATAGGCAAGATTAATGCGTGCCGTTTCGACCCCAGCCTGCGCGGCCATCACGCTGGCATCCGCCTGCCGGGCGTTGGCTACGGCCTGATCGTACTCTTGTCTGCTGACGTACTGGGTGCCCACCAGGGGAAGATAACGTTTCACGGTTAAATGGGCGATGTTGGCTGCTGCTTCGGCCTTGGCCAACTCACCTTTTGCGCTATCAAACGCGGCCTGATACGTTGCAGGATCGATCTGGTACAACGAATCCCCGGCTTTCACATCGCTGCCTTCGATGAAGTGACGTTGCAAAATAATGCCGCTCACCTGCGGGCGAACTTCAGCGACACGGTAGGCATCTGTGCGTCCAGGGAGTTCAGTCGTGACTGCCAGTGGAGCACTTTTTACGACATAAACCGTTACCTGTGGCGCCTGCGCATGTTGTTGCTGATTTTCCGAACCATCGCATCCTGCGAGTAGCGCGGCGCAGACAATAAAACCGGATAAGGGCAAGAGCCTGAAATGTGTCGTCATTACTGTTCCTTTAAAAAACAATAAACTGAATTTGCCATGGATAAAGGGTATTTGGGGCAAAAGGTCAGAAGGTTGGCGCCTATAATAATGAGGACGGTTAAGGTTGTTTGATTTATAAGTGCGGCGCAGGGCACATAAACTTAAAAATCAGAATCTGACACAGGATAATCAGCGTTAAAATAATGGTGCAGCAGGGTGTTTTTGCCGGCGGGTAAAGATTATTTGATTCATGAATAATATTGGCATGAATCATTCATGATAATTATTGAATGCAATAATTACCCTTTTTTGTTCAACGCGACTCCGCTATTTATTTAATAATGCATTCTCTCTTTCTTTTCGAAAGAGGCAGAAAAACGTAGCAATCTTTTCCTGTGACGAGTAACCGTTATGGTACGTAAAACGAAAGCAGACGCCTGTAAAACCCGTCAATTACTGATTGAGACGGCGATAGCGCAGTTCGCCCTGCGCGGTGTGGCAAGCACAACCTTAACAGATATCGCAGAGGCGGCAGGCCTGACGCGGGGGGCGGTTTACTGGCATTTCACCTGTAAGTCAGCCCTGTTTAATGCGATCTGGGAACAACAATTGCCCCTGGGTGAATTAATTAAAGATCATCTTTCGTTGTCGCTTGATGATGACCCTTTTAAGGCATTGCGCGAAAGATTCATTGTGGCGCTGCAATATATAGCGCGCGACCCTCGTCAGCGGGCGTTAATGCAAATTTTGTATCATAAATGTGAATTTGATAGTGATCTGACTTCAGAGCATGACATTCGGCAACGCATTGGGTTTAATTATGAAAATGTACGTCGTATTCTAAAAAAATGCCTCTCTGAAGGCGTCATTTCCCGGGCGATTGATATCGATCTGGCGCTGGTGATGCTTCATGGTTTTTTTAGTGGAATTATTAAAAACTGGCTCATGAATGACGAAAGTTTTAACTTATATTCCCACGCTCCGGCGCTGGTCGATAACATTCTGGCGACATTGCAACTGCAGCGAATATCGCCAGACGTTTATTCACAAGCATCCTGATCTAAGCGCGTGGTGAGCGATGATATCTCGGGATAACGACAAAATGCTTCTACAACCTCCGGCGTGACGGGTTTGCCTAATAAATAGCCCTGCAGCGTATTGCAGCCCAGTTCAGTAAGAAAGTCCTGCTGCGCTTTGGTTTCAACGCCTTCCGCGACAACTTTCAGGTTCAGCGTCTTTGCAAGCGCCACAATGGCGGAAACAATGGTCGCATCATCGCTCTCGCCGCTGAGTTCTTTCACGAATGCGCGATCAATTTTCAGCTCACAGGCTGGCAGGCGCTTCAGATAGAGCAGGCTTGAATAGCCGGTGCCAAAATCATCGATTGAGGCTTTGACCCCCGCATTCGTTAACTCCGTCAGGATCCTGACGCTTTCATCCGGATTGCTCATGGCCGTTGTTTCGGTCACTTCAAGGATCAGGGACTCTGGCGGCAGATGATGATGGGCCAGACAATCAAGCACGGTCTGCACCAGCGTCGGTTGTTCAAACTGCAACGTCGACAGATTGACGGCAATCGACCACTCCTGATGTCCCTTGAGATGCCACTCACGTAACTGCCGGCATGCTTCATTAATAACCCAGTTGCCCATCGGGATTATCAGGCCGGTTTTTTCGGCCAGTGTCAGAAAAACGTCCGGCGTCAAAAGCCCGTGTTTGGGGTGCTGCCAGCGCAGGAGCGCTTCAAAGCCCATAACCGGGCCTGCCGGTGCATGAAATTTTGGCTGGTATAGCAGGCGCAGTTCATGGCGTTCAACGGCTAACCACAGATCGTTTAGCAGCTGAAGATGGGTCTGCGCCAGAGTGTTCATCGTAGGCTGGAAAAAGTGATAGCCATTTCGACCCATATGCTTGGTGTGGTACATCGCCGCATCGGCGTTGAACATCAGTTCTCTGTCCGACTGGCCATCATGCGGGTACATAGCAATTCCCACGCTCACGGTAACGATAAGCTCGTACGGCTCAACGTTAAAGGGATGGTCAATCGCCCGCACCAGCGCACTGGCAAGCGAAGCCGCATCGTCAGGCCCACCTTCAGCCAGCAGTACAAACTCATCTCCGCCGATACGGGCAAGCGTGTACTGGCCCTTCAGCTGCAACTGCAGCCTTTCAGTCACCGCGACCAGAAGCTTATCGCCGACGTCGTGCCCGTAGGCATCGTTCACGGTTTTAAAGCCATCGAGGTCCATGAACATCAGGGCAAACTCTGTCCCTTCGCGATCGGCTTTGCTGATGGCCTGGTCGAGGCGGTCTTCGAGCAAAATTCGGTTTGGTAACCGGGTCAGGGTATCGTGAAGCGCCAGTTGGGCGAGTTCGCGATTTGCCTCTGCAAGCGAAGAGGCGAGCAATGATGTCCGCGCCTGCAGACGGGCATCCAGCATCGACACCAGCAACGTAATGCCCAGGATAGACAAGGCCACCACGCTCACCAGAATGGCCAGCCAGCTGCCATCTATCCCGTGGTGATGCATCATCGTTGATGCGGGGAACTGGGCCGCCTTCATGCCAGCGTAATGCATGCCGGCGATAGCAATACCCATGGTGACGGCCGCACCCAAACGCATGATGGCTACCTGAGCGGATTCATAACGCAAGCGGAAGGTTAACCATAGCGCGGCCAGCGACGCCGCCAGTGCGATTGCGACAGAGATTGCGACCCAGGTTTTATCCCAGACAATACCGGGCGTCACTTCCAGGGCTGCCATGCCGGTGTAATGCATCGCCACAATGCCGGTCCCCATGACCAGCGCGCCGGGAAGAAGGCGTCGCAGCCGTAACTGTTCACCACTCACGAGCCAAAGTGCAAAAAGGGATGAGCCGATAGCGATGAACATCGAGAGTACGGTGAGCAGGGCGTCGTAGCGCATGCTCATGGAGAGATCCATGGCCAGCATACCAATGAAATGCATTGCCCACACGCCAATCCCCATGGCAAATCCACCGCCCGCCAGCCAGACTCGTGCGGCGATCCCCTGACTACCGGCAACGCGACCAGCCATATTTAATGCGGTGTAGGCTGCCAGGATGGCAACAACAAAGGAGATGGCGATGAGGATAGGGTTGTATTGGCTAACCAGCATGGTCTGTTAACTCATTCTCAGCAGGGCGTTAGGCACTAACAGTTGGGAAGGGCACAGACATTATCATCGACATGAAGGGACTAAAAGCGATTTAAATCCCTTCTTTCACTGGGTGAAAGCCGCCTGTCAGGCGATCTTTAGGCTTATTCGAGATCGGCGCAATTGACGAGTTTGAGGGGGTTAATCGAGTTCATGTTGCGGCATTGATCCGTTTCAGTACTCATCAGCTCAATCCACTGCATCAGAAGCGCATCAAAGATAAAAACGGAGATAGCGAAGACAACCAACCACCCATATTTGCGAATCATTCTGTCTTTCCGTGCGAAAAGGCCTTGAGAAGTGGTGGAAATATACACGAAATGCGGCGGTTTAAAAGGGTGAGACTCGAAGGTTTACAAACGGTTGACGTAAGAAAAAAGGGGCAATAAAAAAGGCGCTTCCCCATGCCGAGTAGCGCCTTTTTAAACAAACACTTACCTGAAATAAATCAGTTCATGCCGTATTTTTTCAGCTTCTTACGCAGAGTACCACGGTTGATACCCATCATCAGTGCTGCGCGGGTTTGGTTACCGCGGGTGTATTGCATCACCATGTCCAACAGTGGCTGTTCAACTTCAGCCAATACCAGCTCATACAGATCACTAACATCTTGACCATTCAGTTGAGCAAAATAGTTCTTCAGTGCCTGTTTAACCGAGTCACGCAGGGGCTTTTGAGTCACCTGGTCCTGAGAGTTAACGGTAGAAACGGTCAGTACGTCAGAATTTACGCGTTGTTCGAACATAGTTCTGTCAGCTCTTTATTTCTGTTTACGCAAAATTTTCGAAGTATGCCTCCAACGCCTCCAGCTGTTCGCTGGCGTCCTCTATGGCGTTGAATGTGCGCCGAAACTGGTCGTCTGGAGCGTGTTCCTGGAGATACCAGGAAACGTGTTTACGCGCAATTCGGTACCCTTTTGCCTGACCGTAAAAGTCGTGCAGTTCCCGAATATGTGTGCAAAGCAAGCGCTTAACCTCTGCCAGAGGCAGGGGGGCAAGCAACTTTCCAGTGTCCAGATAATGCTGGATTTCCCGAAAGATCCAGGGTCTTCCCTGAGCCGCACGTCCTATCATCAGAGCATCTGCCCCTGTATAGTCGAGCACAGCCCTGGCTTTTAGCGGGTCAGTTATGTCGCCATTCGCGATAATCGGAATGGAAACTTTCTGCTTAACTGCCCGAATGCTGTCATATTCCGCATTGCCGTTGAACAAACAGGCGCGAGTGCGTCCATGAATGGTCAGGGCCTGGATACCACAGTCTTCGGCCAGTTGGGCAATCTCTACACAGTTACGGTGTTCCGGCGACCAACCTGTGCGAATCTTCAACGTAACAGGAACGTCCACTGAACTGACCACCGCCGTCAGGATTGACTTCACCTGGTCGGGGTATTGCAGAAGCGCCGAACCTGCAAGCTTACGATTCACTTTTTTGGCCGGGCACCCCATATTGATATCAATAATCTGGGCGCCGCTTTCAACGTTGATACGCGCGGCTTCTGCCATCTCTTCAGGCACGCTTCCGGCAATTTGCACGGTGCGAATACCTGGTTCATCAACGTGCACCATCCGTAAACGGGATTTATCGCTTTCCCAAACCTGCGGGTTAGACGACATCATCTCAGAAACGGTTAAACCGGCTCCCATCTCATAGCACAACGTCCTGAATGGCCGGTCAGTAATCCCTGCCATAGGGGCTGCAATAAGTCGATTTCTAAGCTGGTAGTGTCCGATGCGCATGAGTTAAGAAATGACCATACTGTGACTGCAAGGCGGCGTATATTACGCATTTTTCGCACGAGATGAAAGGCCAAACTTTGAACAATCCACTGTCGTAGATCATGGAATCGCCACCTGGTCAGGTGTCATGGAAATATTAATGAGTTAAATCATTAAGTTAAATAATAGAGGTTATTTTATATACTCTTACAAATTCCCGTAACTTCTCATTAATTCTCAATAAATGTCCCCCTTTATCGGGATAATCTGCTGTTTTTAGCAGCAGATTATGGCCCATCTTTGCGATCGGCGTCGCATTTTAGAACATGATATCAACGTCCAAAATCGACATTATTCGACGATGACGCGTCCGTGAAGGGGCTGAACCGGACGATTATTTTCATGGTGCATAGTGTGGGTAAACTTATCCAGCTGAGCAGGTGAGAGCGTCAGAGGATGCTGGAGAACAATCCAGGTGACCCCTTCGGAGCAGGGTGGAGTGGTCAGAGAACCGCTAAAGCGCCAGTAAGTTTTATCTTTTGGCAGCAGTGCGTTGAGATTAAGATCCGGCTTGATGGTGATGTTCTGATCAACCTGGCCGGGCATGACGGCCCAGAGCTTATTCAGTTCCGCGTTCGCAGCGCCTTTCTCAAACATTACGGCAACCACAGCGAGTTCACCCTCCGTATTTTTATGGACAAGGTGCATTTCCATTGCATATTTTTTGCCATGGACGGTATTTTCACTCGGCGAATGGAAGTGGAACTGCTGTAAGGTCCACTCCTTACCATCAAGCGTGATGCTGTCCCGCGTATCGCTTTTCTCGCCCGCCTGAATGGTATGACCGTTATTGGTCAGGGAGACAGGTCCTTCGCTGTATTGGGCCTGCAATTGCGAGAGATGGGCGTTAGCGGTGGAGTCAATATTGATGGGGGATTGATTCATCCCTGTTTGACAGGTCTTGTACGCTTCATCCAGTTCGCCCCAGTGTTCTGGCGCGCCTTCCCCTTCATAGCTCCAGTGTGACGCCCATGCTGAAGCCGAAAAAATGCTCAGCGCCAGAAGCGCTGCCTTGCCAGTAAAGTGAGTCATAATATTCTTCCTGTGAATTTTATAATCCAAATCAATGATTATCATTATGATTTGTGTGGTTATTTTAGCGGAGGAGACCAGGCGACAGGAAGAAGATTAGGGGAAAGGAAGGCGTGGTCAGATGACCACGCAGAAGACTTACTTTTTGCGACCGGTAATGCGGCACCACTCTTCTTTCTCGACCACCGGGTCCAGGGTAAAGAGATCGGCATAGGCTTCACACACGCTGTCTGCCTGGCTGGCAAGGATACCGGAAAGACCCAGCAGACCGCCCTCAACGGGCAGCACGCTGATCAACGGAGCCAGTTCACGCAAAGGGCCAGCCAGAATGTTGGCGACCACGACATCGGCTTTCATGGACGCTGGCTGATCGTGCGGGAGATACAGAGACAGACGATCCGATACGCCGTTGCGTTCAGCATTATCACGGCTGGCCTGGATAGCCTGCGGATCAATGTCGATCCCGATCGCGCTGGCTGCGCCCAGCTTCAGCGCGGCAATGGCCAGGATCCCGGATCCACAACCAAAGTCGATCACTGTTTTTCCTTCCAGATCCAGCCCGTCGAGCCATTGCAGGCACAGCGAGGTCGTTGGATGCGTACCTGTCCCGAACGCCAGGCCCGGATCCAGCATCACGTTAACCGCGTTTTTGTCTGGCACATCGCGCCAGCTTGGGCAGATCCACAGACGGCGACCAAACTGCATCGGGTGGAAATTATCCATCCACTCGCGTTCCCAGTCTTTGTCTTCCAGTTGCTCAATTTTATGTGCGAAACCTGCGCCCAGCAGCGGGTGCCCTTCAAGGATGGCCACGACGTCATTCATGTCGGTTTCAGCATCGAAAAGACCAATCACATCGGTATCGCCCCACAGACGGGTTTCGCCTGGCAGGGGTTCAAAAACCGGCGTGTCATGCGTGTCCTGGAAGGTAATAGAAACCGAGCCGGCTTCCATGAGGGCTTCACTCAGTTCTTCGGCATTCGCGCCCGTTGTGTTCAGTTTTAGTTGGATCCACGGCATGGCAAAACTCTTTATTTATCAGTAGAAATAACGGTGGCGGGCGGCAGAGAATGACCAAAACGGTTCCCCACCACAAACGCCAGCAAGCTTAACAGTAACGATGGGACGATCGGATGAAAGCCCAGATACTGAATTTTAAACGTGGCGAGCACGGCATACAGCACGCCACCGACAATCATCGCGCTCAGGGCACCCGCGGCATTGGCCCGCTCCCAGTACAGGCCCAGCACCAGCGGCCACAGGAAGACCGCCTCCAGCCCGCCGAAGGCAAGCAGGTTTAGCCAGATAATCATCTCTGGTGGACGCCATGCCGCCAGCAGCAACAGCGCGCCGAGCAGAAGGGTAATCACGGCCGACATCCGCTTCAGACGCCGTTCGTTCTCGATCTGTTCCGGACGCAGATTCAGATACAGGTCTTTAATGATCGTAGCGGAACTTTGCAGTAACTGGGCATTAATGGTCGACATGATCGCCGCCATCGGCGCGGCTAAAAAGATCCCGGCAGCAAAAGGCGGCAGGACCTTCACCATTAAGGTCGGTATCACCAGGTCTGGCACGGCGAGGTCGGGGATCACGGCCCGCCCAAGGGCGCCTGCCAGATGCATACCCAGCATCAAAATGGCAACGACAATGGTACCGATGATAATGCCACGGTGGACGGCTTTACTGTCTTTGTAAGAGATGCAGCGGACCGCCGTGTGAGGAAGCCCAATCACGCCGAAGCAGACCAGCACCCAGAATGAGGTCATAAATGTCGGAGAAAGAATGTCATCCGCCCCCTGAGGAGAGACCAGTTTCGGGTCGATGGTCTGCAATGTTTCCACCGCATGCTGTATCCCCCCTGCGGCATGAACGACACCCACGAGCAACACGAGGGTACCAATCAGCATCACCATGCCCTGCATCGTGTCATTCAGAACGCTGGCGCGGAAACCACCAAAAGCGGTATAGAGCGCAATACTGATGCCAAAAATCAGCAGCCCTGTTTCGTAGGGGATGCCGGCTGCCGTTTCGAGCAGGCGTGCGCCGCCAATAAACTGCACGGTCATCGCGCCCACGAACGCAACCAGCAGGCTCAGGCTGGCAAGCCAGACGAGCAGACGGCTTCGATAGCGGGCGAAGAGCATGTCGTTGAGGGTAACCGCATTATACCGGCGCGCCAGAATGGCAAATTTCTTGCCAAGCACACCCAGTGATAGCCAGATAGCCGGGAGCTGAATCATCGCCAGCAGGACCCAGCCTAAGCCGTATTTATAGGCCGCGCCCGGTCCGCCAATAAACGAACTTGCGCTGATGTAGGTCGCGGTCAGGGTCATCGCCAACACCACGCCCCCCATAGAGCGGCTTCCAAGGAAATATTCGTTCAGAAAGTTTCCGGTGGCTCTTTTACGCATGGCATAAAGGGATAACCCAAACACGACGATCAGATACGCGATCAGCGGCAGGATGACTTCAAGCTGCATCATCATCCTCCAGCGGAATATCGACAAAAACGAATTTAATCATCGCCCAGCACAACAAAATAAACACCAGCGGGACCAGCAGACAGGCCATTTCAAACCAGTGAGGCAGGCCGGTGATACCGATTCCGGAGTCAGGTAAGTAAGCAGTTACTAACCATGCGGCGAGATAGAGAAGGGTCAGCCACAGCGCCCAGCGCGCCTCTTTATGGGCTTGAACAAAACGCGTGTCCATTTTACGTCCCTTGTGGAGGAAGAAAGCGGGGATTGTACATGATGGGCATTGGCGATCCCCAGAAATAAAAAAGGCCGGAATATCCGGCCTTTGAGCAGTGATGCGAACTTATTTTTCCTGAAGACCGAGTTTTTTCTCCAGATAGTGGATGTTTGTCCCACCGTTCTGGAAGTTCTCGTCAGTCATAATGCGCATCTGCAGATCGATGTTGGTTTTGATACCATCGATAATCAGCTCCTGCAGGGCATTCTTCATGCGGGCAATTGCCACGTCACGATTCTCGCCGTAGCAGATGAGCTTGCCGATCATTGAATCATAGTACGGCGGCACAGTGTAACCGGCGTAAATATGAGATTCCCAGCGCACACCAAAACCACCCGGCGCGTGGAAACGCGTGATTTTACCCGGGCTTGGCAGGAAGGTATTCGGATCTTCGGCGTTAATACGGCACTCGACCGCATGGCCTTTCACCACCACTTCATCCTGCTTGATGGACAGCGGTTGACCCGCCGCGATACGCAGCTGTTCTTTGATCAGGTCAACGCCGGTAATCATTTCGGTTACCGGGTGTTCAACCTGAATACGGGTGTTCATTTCAATGAAGTAGAACTCGCCGTTTTCGAACAGGAACTCAAAGGTACCTGCACCGCGATAGCCGATATCCACACAGGCTTTCGAGCAACGCTCGCCGATGTAACGACGCAGTTCCGGCGTGATGCCCGGTGCTGGCGCTTCTTCGACCACTTTCTGGTGACGACGCTGCATGGAGCAGTCACGTTCAGCCAGATAGATAGCGTTACCTTGACCATCTGCCAGCACCTGAATTTCGATGTGGCGAGGATTTTCCAGGTATTTTTCCATGTACACCATGTCATTGCTAAAGGCTGCTTTCGCCTCCGCTTTGGTCATGGAGATGGACTGTGCCAGTTCAGCATCGCTGCGCACGACGCGCATACCGCGACCGCCGCCGCCGCCGGACGCCTTGATGATCACCGGATAGCCAATGCGTTTAGCATGAGCACGGTTTGCATCCATGTCGTCGGTCAGCGGGCCGTCGGAGCCCGGTACGGTTGGAACACCGGCTTTTTTCATCGCCGTGATCGCAGACACTTTGTCGCCCATCAGGCGAATGGTGTCGGCTTTCGGGCCGATGAAGATAAAGCCTGAGCGTTCAACCTGCTCAGCAAAATTGGCGTTCTCAGAGAGGAAGCCATAACCCGGATGGATTGCCACCGCGCCGGTGATTTCAGCGGCGCTGATGATAGCCGGGATGTTCAGATAGCTTTTTACGGACGGAGCCGGGCCAATACAGACCGTCTCATCCGCCAGCAATACGTGTTTCAGATCGCGATCCGCGCTTGAGTGCACTGCCACAGTCTTAATGCCTAACTCTTTACAGGCACGAAGGATTCGTAGAGCAATCTCGCCACGGTTGGCGATGACAATTTTATCCAGCATGTTCGCCTCGTTACTCGATGACGACCAGCGGCTCGTCAAATTCTACCGGCTGACCACTTTCGACCAGAATCGCTTTTACGGTGCCTGATTTATCGGCTTCGATTTGGTTCATCATTTTCATGGCTTCAACGATGCACAAGGTATCGCCTGCGTTGACTTTCTGACCGATTTCGATGAACGCTTTTGCGTCCGGGCTCGGGGTGCGGTAGAAAGTACCAACCATCGGGGAACGTACGATGTGGCCACTGATTTCTGCGGCTGCTGCAGCCGGCGCTTCTGCTGCCGGAGCAACTGCGTTAGCCAGAGCAGGTTGCTGCATCACAGGTGCAGCATAAGCCTGCTGCATCATTGGGAAGTTAGCTGCTGGCGCGGCACGACTGATGCGTACAGACTCTTCGCCTTCAGAAATTTCCAGTTCGGAGATGCCTGATTCTTCAACCAGCTCGATCAGTTTTTTAATCTTACGAATATCCATGAGTGGGTTCCGTACTCTTGTTTAGTGTGATGGTGACAGGCGTTTGACCGCTGTCTGTAAAGCGTATGAATAACCGTCAGCGCCGAGTCCGCAGATAACGCCAGAGGCAATATCAGACAGATAAGAATGATGGCGGAACGGTTCCCGGGCATGCACATTACTGAGGTGAATCTCGATAAACGGGATACTCACCGCAAGCAGCGCATCGCGAAGCGCAACACTGGTGTGCGTAAACGCGGCCGGATTAATCAGGATATAGTCCACAGTGTCTTTAGCCTGATGAATACGGTCGATGAGTGCGTACTCCGCGTTTGACTGAAAATGGTCAAGGTTCACATCGAGCCGTGCAGCTTCCTCGCCAAGACGGTTAACAATTTCTGTTAACGTCAGCGTGCCGTACTTCTCGGGTTCACGGGTGCCGAGCATGTTCAGGTTCGGTCCGTTTAAAACTAAAATGTGAAACTTGTCAGCCATTGTGCCGCTATCTCCTGCGATTCTCCGGTAAAAAACAAAATATACCTTCGATGCGCAATTGTCACCCTTTCAGGGGCCAAAAATCCCTGTCCGGAATGCCGGGGTCGCACATTATAACGATTTCGTAGCATTTGGCAGCTAAATACTGGTCTTATCAGGGAAGATAATCAACCGCTATCCGAAAAAGAGTCGCGGTTGTCAGGCAATCTGCGGGAAAACGCACAGTTTCGACGATTAACGAAACCACTGGCGGAACTTTTTGTAACGCCAGGCTAAAAGCGCCACCGCCACTAAGCAGTAGAGGATGGGCTGGGGGGATAAAATCTTTACCGACCACAGATAATGTATGGGCGTCAGGATCGCCACCAGATAGACGAAGTTATGCAGCAGTTGCCAACGTCTGCCCAGTTTTCGCTGCGCAAACTGTGTCGACGTCAACGCCAGCGCCAGCAAAATAAACCAGCTGATAATTCCCAGCGTTAAATAAGGCCGGGAGATCAGCTCACTTCCCAGTAACGACAGATTGTTAATGCCCAGTTCCAGCAAGGTGTAGCTGGTCAGGTGCAGCGTCGCCCATGCAAAACACCATAATCCCAGTAAACGCCGGGTACGAATCAATAATGGCTGTTTAGCGTAACGCGCCAGCGGTGACACCAGCAAGGTGGCCAGTAAAAATTTCAGAGCCATCCTACCCGTAAAATGCTGGATATCTTTCGCCGGATCGGCACTGAAGACGCCCTGACTGGCGGCCCAAAATAGCCAGATAAAAGGAAGCAAGCCGGCAAGATGCAGGGCAACCTTGAGCCAGGTAATCTGTTTTGCAGTCAGGCGCACTCAGAAGCTCTCCCGTAAATTGAGGCCGCGATAGAGCGAAGCCACCTCGTCAGCATACCCGTTAAAGAGCAGGGTCGGCTGACGTTTCACATCCAGCGCACCGCCTGAGCCAATAAAACGTTCAGTGGCTTGCGACCAGCGAGGATGATCCACGTGCGGATTTACGTTAGCGTAAAAGCCATATTCATCCGGCGCGGCAAGGTTCCAGGTCGTTGGTGGACGTTCGCGGGTGAGCTTAATGCTGACGATCGATTTGATGCCTTTAAAGCCATACTTCCAGGGTACGGTTAAGCGAATCGGTGCGCCGTTTTGCGGGGGCAGCGCTTTGCCATAGACGCCCACGGTCAGGAGCGTAAGGGGATGCATCGCTTCATCAATGCGCAGTCCTTCTACATACGGGTACTCAAGGCCACCGCCGATAAACCGGTCTTTCTGGCCTGGCATCTCGTCCGGGGCGTAGCGCGTCTGAAAGGAGACATACTTTGCATTGCTGGTGGGTTCAACCAGTGCCAGCAGCTTATGCAACGGGAAGCCCACCCAGGGCACCACCATGGACCAGGCCTCCACGCAGCGCATGCGATAAATACGTTCTTCGAGCGGGAAGCGCGTCGTTAAATCGTGGTGATCAAGGGTTAATGGCTTAGCCACTTCACCTTCAATTTTCAGCGTCCAGGGATCGGTTTTCAGGCTGCCTGCATTGGCGGCCGGATCGGCTTTATCCAGTCCAAATTCGTAGAAATTGTTATAGCCAGTGACTTTATCTTCAGGCGTTAAGGCCAGTTTGTTTTGCCATTGTGCCGGTTTGGTAAAGTCGAGCGGCTGACCGGAAGGGGCTTTGGGGCGGTTATTGCCTTTAAACCAGTCGAGAAGGTCGGCATGGGCCGCCGGGGAGAGCGTCAGCGCGGTTGCGCTAATGCCCAGCATTTTTAAAATCTGGCGGCGTTGTAACATAAAGACAGATTCGGACGTTACGTCGGCTTCCGTCAATTTTCGGGTTTTCATGGCTTCCTCCGTCATGCGGTTTTTCTAAGCATGACGGAGGAGTGGGTTTATCGCGAATATGTCACGAAAATTTGAAGATTAGGCGATTTTGACTAACGCGCGGCCATGGAATTGATTACTCATGATCTTCCCGGCGAATTCAGGTGCTTGTTCAAGCGTAATTTCCGTGGCGCTTTGAGTGAAGAACGACTCCGGTAAATCGCGGACCAGTCGTTCCCACGCCTGAGCACGGCGAGAGGCTGGCGTCATGACGGAATCAACCCCCTGGAGGCGAACGTTACGCAAAATAAAGGGCATCACGGTGGTCGGGAGCGCAAATCCACCCGCCAGACCACAGGCCGCGACGCATCCGCCGTAGTTCATTTGCGCCAGCACTTTCGCCAGAACCTTGTCGCCTACCGTATCGATCGCCCCTGCCCAGACCTGTTTTTCAAGTGGGCGCGTCTCGGCAAACTCTTCACGACCCAGAATACGATGCGCGCCAATGGAACGCAGATAATCATGAGTGCTTTCGCGACCTGACACGGCTGCAACCTGATAACCCAGGGCATGCAGCAGGGTGACCGCAGTACTGCCTACGCCACCGCTGGCACCCGTGACCACGATTTCACCCGATTCAGGGCGAATGCCGGCATCTTCCAGCGCCATTACGCACAGCATGGCGGTGAAGCCAGCGGTACCAATGATCATGGCTTTGCGACCGTCCATCCCTTTTGGCATGGCAACCAGCCAGTCGGCTTTAACGCGAGCCTGGCCTGCCAGTCCGCCCCAGTGGTTTTCTCCCACGCCCCATCCGGTGAGCAGCACCTGCTGTCCGGCGTGAAAACGAGGATCCTCACTGGCGCGCACGTGACCCGAAAAATCGATTCCCGGTACCATAGGGAAGTTTCGGATAATTTTACCTTTGCCTGTAATGGCAAGCGCATCCTTATAATTGAGACTGGACCAGTCAATATCGACAGTCACGTCGCCCTCAGGCAGACGGCTGTCCTCAACGGTTTGCACCGATGCAACTGTTTTACCGTCCTGCTGTTCTAAGATTAAAGCCTGCATAGAGGTGTCCTCATTAAGCATGATGTTGGAAAGTGATGTGTGAGACTATACTCGCAGAATGAAACGCTATGCCGATTTAACGCAATAAATTGCCAGAAATCCCAGGTTTGGTAGTATGCCGCATCTTAAATGCAAGTTAGTACTCACTCGCCGCCCTTAACCCCACGGAGTAATCTCAAGGATGCGATTAACGACGAAATTCTCAGCTTTTATCACCTTACTCACAGGGCTTACGATCTTCGTGACGCTCATAGGGTGCTCGCTGAGTTTTTACAATGCGATTCAGGACAAGCTGAATAATCGCGTCGAATCCGTCGCGTCGGTCATTGACGCCCGGCTGGTGACCTCGACCTTACCTGCGCTTACGCAGCAACTGGATGAACTGATGGTGCCGGTTGATATTGTTCATATCGATATCTTACAGGGTAGCAAAGTCATTCTGAGCCATTCCCATCAGAGCAGCTATCGTCCGGCAGGCACGCTGGCGCAGTACCGGACCGTGACGGTGGAATCCATAAAAAGCCCTGGCATAACAATCCGGCTTTCTTACCAGGACCCGATGGCGAACTATTTTCGTTCCCTGATGACGACCGCCCCTTTAACCGCTGCCGTTGCCTTTATCGTCATTTTGCTGTTCCTGGCCGTTCGCTGGCTACGTCGGCAGCTCTCAGGGCAGGAGCTGCTGGAAAATCGTTCCTTACGTATTCTTAACGGGGAACGTGGCATCAAAGTGCGAGGGTCGGTGCATGAATGGCCAACGCGCACGAGCAGCGCGCTGGACGTGCTGCTCTCAGAAATCCAGTTTGCCAGCGAGCAGCGCAGCCGGATGGATACGCTGATCCGCTCTTATGCCGCGCAGGACAATAAAACCGGGCTGAACAACAGGCTCTTTTTTGATAACCAGCTGGCGACGTTACTCGACGATCCGGAAAAGGTGGGATCGCACGGAGTGGTAATGATGATTCGCCTGCCGGATTTCGACCTCCTGAGAGATACCTGGGGGCGCAAAGTGGCCGAAGATCATCTCTTTACGCTTATCAACCTTTTGTCGACCTTTGTGATGCGCTATCCCGGCGCGTTGCTGGCGCGTTATCACCGCAGCGATTTTGCCGTTCTGTTGCCGCACCGCACCTTAAAGGAGTCGGAAAGTATTGCCAGTCAGCTGTTAAAAGCCGTTGACGCCTTACCGCCCTCCAAAATGCTCGACCGCGACGATATGGTCCATATCGGTATTTGCGCCTGGCGAGGCGGGCAGCAGACTCAGCAGGTGATGGAACATGCCGAGGCAGCCACGCGCAACGCCGTGCTGCAGGGGGCTAACGGCTGGGCGGTCTATGACGACTCCCTGCCTGAGAAAGGGCGTGGAAACGTGCGCTGGCGTACGCTTATTGAACAGATGCTTAGTCGCGGCGGCCCGAGGATTTATCAAAAGCCTGCGGTGCTGCGCAACGGGGTCGTTCATCATCGCGAATTGATGTGCCGGATCTTTGACGGCAAAGAAGAGGTCGCCTCAGCGGAATTTCTGCCCATGGTGTTACAGTTTGGGCTCTCAGAAGAGTATGACCGTCAGCAAATTACGCGTCTGATTCCATTTTTATCTTTCTGGCCGGAGGAAAATCTGGCATTACAGGTAACGGTAGAATCACTTATTCGTCCGCGTTTTCAGCGCTGGCTGCGCGATACGTTAATGCAATGCGAAAAATCGCAGCGTAAGCGGATTATTTTTGAACTTGCAGAGGCGGATGTTGGTCAACATATCAGCCGGTTACAGCCTGTGGTTCGTTTGATGAATGCGCTGGGCGTTCGCGTCGCAGTGACTCAGGCGGGCTTAACGCTGGTTAGCACGCTCTGGATTAAAGAACTGGATGTGGAATTACTGAAGTTACACCCCGGGCTTATCAGGGATATTGAAAAGCGCACCGAAAACCAGCTTCTGGTACAGAGTCTGGTTGAGGCGTGTAAGGGAACGCGGACGCAAGTTTTTGCGACAGGTGTCCGCTCCCGAAGCGAATGGCAGATGTTGACGGAGCGCGGTGTGGCAGGTGGTCAGGGCGATTTTATTGCGTCCTCTCAGGCGCTTGACAGCAATGTGAAAAAATATTTGCAAAGATACTCTGTTTGACCTGCCGTTTACGTTGTTTTCACGTAGAATATCGCGCCTGTAGCTTTGAGTATGACGAGCAAAACGCCAGTGGACGACCGGCAAAGTTACAAATAAACGTGAGGGACGCAGCTGTTTACTCAGCCCTGATGGAATCAGGTGAGCAATTTGTAACATGCGGTAACGTACTGCACTAATTTTCACCGTAGCAGATGATTCTTGCGCCTTGTCGCTGCTGCGTGTGGTTGGTAAAGTAAGCGGATTTTATTTTTCCGCCCCAGCTTTCAGGATTATCCCTTAGTATGTTGAAAAAATTTCGTGGCATGTTTTCCAATGACCTGTCCATTGACCTGGGTACTGCGAATACCCTGATTTATGTTAAAGGACAAGGCATCGTATTGAATGAGCCTTCTGTTGTGGCCATTCGTCAGGATCGTGCCGGCTCGCCTAAAAGCGTGGCAGCCGTAGGGCATGATGCGAAGCAGATGCTGGGGCGTACCCCTGGCAACATCGCCGCGATCCGCCCGATGAAAGACGGCGTTATCGCCGACTTCTTCGTGACTGAAAAAATGCTTCAACACTTCATCAAACAGGTTCACAGCAACAGCTTTATGCGCCCAAGCCCGCGCGTACTGGTGTGTGTGCCCGTTGGTGCAACCCAGGTTGAACGTCGTGCTATCCGCGAGTCAGCGCAGGGTGCAGGCGCGCGTGAAGTCTTCCTGATTGAAGAACCTATGGCGGCGGCGATCGGTGCAGGCCTGCCTGTTTCAGAAGCGACCGGTTCAATGGTTGTGGATATCGGTGGCGGTACCACTGAAGTGGCCGTTATCTCCCTGAACGGCGTGGTGTATTCCTCTTCCGTGCGTATTGGTGGTGACCGTTTCGATGAAGCCATCATTAATTATGTGCGCCGTAACTACGGCTCTCTGATCGGTGAAGCCACCGCAGAGCGTATTAAACACGAAATCGGCTCCGCATACCCAGGCGATGAAGTGCGCGAAATCGAAGTGCGCGGTCGTAACCTGGCAGAAGGTGTGCCACGTGGTTTTACCCTGAACTCCAACGAAATCCTCGAAGCGCTGCAAGAGCCGCTGACCGGCATCGTGAGCGCGGTAATGGTTGCGCTGGAACAGTGTCCACCAGAGCTGGCCTCCGATATCTCCGAGCGCGGTATGGTGCTGACCGGTGGTGGTGCGCTGCTGCGTAACCTCGACCGCCTGTTAATGGAAGAGACAGGTATTCCTGTCGTAGTTGCAGAAGATCCACTGACTTGCGTAGCCCGTGGTGGCGGTAAGGCGCTGGAAATGATCGACGTGCACGGCGGCGACTTATTTAGCGAAGAGTAGTCAGATGTGAAAGGGTAGCCGATGCTACCCTTCCTCTCTGACCGAGAAGACGCATAGCCTATGAAGCCCATTTTTAGCCGTGGCCCGTCGCTACAGTTTCGCCTGATCCTGGGGGTGCTGGTCGCGCTTGGAGTCATCATTGCCGACAGCCGCCTCGGTACGTTCAGCCAGATCAGAACGTACATGGATACCGCCGTCAGCCCTTTCTACTTTATTTCCAATGGTCCCCGTGAACTCCTCGACAGTGTTTCTCAAACCTTGTCGTCACGCGATCAACTCGAACTCGAAAACCGTGCCTTGCGTCAGGAACTGTTGCTGAAAAACAGTGAACTGCTCATGCTGGGTCAATATCGTCAGGAAAATGCCCGTCTTCGCGAGCTGTTGGGTTCTCCACTGCGTCAGGATGAGCAAAAGATGGTGACTCAGGTGATTTCCACCGTAAACGATCCTTATAGCGATCAGGTGGTTATCGACAAGGGCAGCGTCAATGGCGTGTATGAAGGCCAGCCGGTTATCAGCGATAAAGGTGTCGTAGGCCAGGTGGTCGCCGTAGCGAAACTCACCAGCCGCGTTCTGCTGATTTGTGATGCTACCCACGCCCTGCCGATCCAGGTGTTGAGAAACGACATTCGCGTCATTGCAGCGGGTAACGGTTGTACGGACGATCTGCAGCTTGAGCATCTGCCGGCCAACACCGATATTCGTGTGGGTGATGTGCTGGTGACATCCGGTCTGGGTGGTCGCTTCCCTGAAGGCTATCCTGTCGGGGTGGTTTCATCGGTCAAGCTGGATACTCAGCGCGCGTATACCGTGATTCAGGCGCGTCCGACTGCCGGTTTGCAACGTTTGCGCTATCTGCTGCTGCTTTGGGGGGCCGATCGTAACGGCACCAACCCAATGACGCCAGAAGATGTGCACCGCGTGGCAAATGAGCGCCTGATGCAGATGATGCCGCAGGTCCTGCCATCGCCTGACGCCATGGGACCACACGCTCCGGTGCCCGCGCCCGCAACAGGTATCACTCAACCGTCTACGGATGCGCAGCAGTCGCCACAACTCTCTCCTGGAGGGCAGTAGTGGCAAGTTATCGTAGCCAGGGACGATGGGTCATTTGGCTCTCGTTCCTTATTGCACTGTTGCTGCAAGTCATGCCCTGGCCGGACAACATACTCGTTTTCCGGCCAAACTGGGTGCTGCTCATCCTGCTGTACTGGATCCTCGCTCTGCCACACCGCGTAAATGTCGGCACCGGTTTTGTCATGGGTGCCATAATGGATCTCATTAGTGGCTCTACGCTGGGCGTGCGCGCCTTATCCATGAGCATTATCGCGTATCTTGTCGCACTGAAATTCCAGCTTTTCCGTAACCTCGCACTCTGGCAACAGGCGCTGGTGGTGATGTTGTTGTCTCTTGCCTCGGATATCATTGTTTTCTGGGCAGAGTTTTTAGTGATCAACGTCTCTTTCCGACCGGAAGTGTTCTGGAGTAGTGTAGTGAACGGTGTGCTCTGGCCGTGGTTGTTCTTGCTGATGCGGAAGGTTCGCCAGCAGTTTGCCGTGCAATAAAAGGTTTCTATGACGTCTTTATATCTTGCCTCTGGTTCCCCGCGTCGCCAGGAGTTGCTCACACAACTCGGTGTCTCGTTTGAACGTATCGTCACCGGTATTGAAGAAAAACGGGGCGAAAGCGAAAGCGCACAACAGTATGTCTCCCGTTTAGCGCGTGAGAAAGCGCAGGCGGGTGTGGCGCAAACGCCGCGAGACTTGCCGGTGCTGGGGGCGGATACCATCGTGATCTTCAACGGTGAGGTGCTGGAGAAGCCACGCGACGCAGAACATGCGGCGCGCATGTTGCGTAAATTATCCGGGCAAACGCACCAGGTGATGACGGCCGTTGCTCTGGCAGATAGCCAGCATGTGCTGGATTGCCTGGTGGTTACCGACGTCACGTTCAGAGTACTGACCGATGAGGAGATCGCGGGCTACATCGCCAGCGGTGAACCAATGGATAAAGCAGGTGCATACGGTATTCAAGGGTTGGGTGGCTGTTTTGTCAGGAAGATAAATGGCAGCTATCACGCCGTGGTCGGCTTACCGCTGGTGGAAACGTATGAGTTGCTGAGCAATTTTAACTCACTGCGTGAGAGAAGGGATAATTATGACGGCTGAATTGTTGGTAAACGTAACGCCTTCGGAAACCCGAGTGGCTTACATTGATGGCGGTATTCTCCAGGAAATTCATATTGAGCGCGAAGCGCGACGCGGAATCGTAGGCAATATCTACAAAGGTCGTGTGAGTCGTGTGCTACCCGGTATGCAGGCGGCATTTGTAGATATTGGACTCGATAAGGCGGCGTTTCTTCATGCCTCTGACATCATGCCGCACACTGAATGTGTGGCAGGTGAAGAGCAAAAGCAGTTCACCGTGCGTGATATCTCTGAACTGGTACGTCAGGGCCAGGACCTGATGGTGCAGGTGGTGAAAGATCCGCTGGGCACTAAAGGCGCCCGTCTGACGACCGACATCACTCTCCCTTCCCGTTATCTCGTCTTTATGCCAGGCGCTTCACACGTGGGCGTATCGCAGCGTATTGAGAGCGAAAGCGAGCGCGAGCGCCTGAAAAAGGTGGTGGGGGAATATTGCGATGAGCAGGGCGGATTCATTATCCGTACCGCGGCCGAAGGGATCAGCGAAGAGGATCTTGCCTCGGATGCCGCCTACCTGAAACGCGTCTGGACCAAAGTGATGGAGCGCAAAAAACGCAACCAGACACGCTACCAGCTGTACGGTGAGCTGGCGCTGGCACAGCGCGTGTTGCGCGATTTCGCCGATGCCCAGCTTGACCGCATCCGCGTTGACTCCCGTCTGACCTACGATGCGCTGCTGGAATTCACCGCCGAATACATCCCGGAAATGCCAGGGCTGCTTGAGCACTACTCAGGCCGTCAGCCTATCTTCGATCTCTATGATGTTGAAAACGAAATCCAGCGAGCGCTGGAGCGCAAAGTCGAGCTGAAATCCGGCGGCTATCTCATTATCGATCAGACCGAAGCGATGACGACGGTCGATATCAATACCGGGGCTTTTGTCGGTCATCGCAACCTCGATGACACCATCTTCAATACCAATATCGAAGCGACCCAGGCGATTGCGCGTCAGCTTCGTTTGCGTAACCTGGGTGGCATTATCATTATCGACTTTATCGATATGAATAATGAAGATCACCGCCGTCGCGTGTTGCATTCGCTGGAGCAGGCCTTAAGCAAAGACCGGGTAAAAACCAGTATTAACGGTTTCTCGCAGCTGGGGCTGGTGGAAATGACGCGCAAGCGCACGCGTGAAAGCGTCGAACATGTGCTGTGCAACCAGTGTCCAGTCTGTCACGGACGCGGAACGGTAAAGTCGGTTGAAACGGTCTGCTACGAAATCATGCGTGAAATTGTGCGTGTTCATCATGCTTACGACTCCGATCGTTTTCTGGTCTATGCTTCCCCTGCGGTGGCTGAAGCCCTAAAAGGTGAAGAGTCACACGCGCTGGCAGAAGTCGAAATTTTTGTTGGCAAACAGGTGAAAGTGCAGATCGAGCCGCTCTATAACCAGGAGCAGTTTGACGTGGTGATGATGTAAAACGCAGCGTTGCTGCATGAGAACGGCTGACAAGGAGAGATGCGTGAGGCGATTGCCGGGGATTTTACTGCTTACAGGGGCAACGCTGGTCGTGATTGTCGCCTTGCTCGTGAGCGGGCTGCGCCTGATTTTGCCCCATCTCGACACCTGGCGCCCACAGGTGCTGGCGAAAATTGAGACCGCCACGGGCGTGCCTGTAGAAGCAAGCCAGTTGAGCGCCAACTGGCAAAACTTTGGCCCCACCCTGGACGCCCGGGATATCCATGCCAGCCTGCAAGATGGCGGCTACCTCAAGATTAAACGCGTGACGCTGGCGCTGGATGTGTGGCAAAGCCTGCTGCACCTGCGCTGGCAGTTCCGCGATCTCACCTTTTATCAACTCCAGTTTTACACCAATACGCCGCTGCGTAATGGCGAAAAAAGCGAGGGGATCGAAACCAATCGCATCAGCGATCTCTTCCTGCGTCAGTTCGATCATTTTGATCTGCGCGACAGCGAAGTGAGCTTTCTCACGCTCTCCGGCCAGCGGGCGGAACTGGCGATCCCACAGTTAACCTGGCTTAACGGCAAAGATCGCCATCGCGCGGAAGGGCAGGTGAACCTTTCCAGCCTGAATGGCCAACACGGCATCATGCAGGTGCGCATGGATCTGCGAGATGACAACGGCCTGTTAAATAAAGGCAAAGTCTGGCTACAGGCCGACGATGTTGACGTTAAACCCTGGCTCGGTCGATGGACGCAGGACAACGTTGCGTTACAGCGCGCCCGTTTTAGTCTGGAAGGCTGGCTGACGCTGACCGATGGCGATATTGGCGCCGGTGACGTCTGGCTCAAGCAGGGTGGTGCGTCCTGGAAAGGCGACGATCGGCTGCATGAAATGTCGGTGGATCATCTCACGGCCCACGTCACCCGGCAGGGCGATAGCTGGCAATTCTCCATTCCTGATACCCGTATCACCATGGACGGCAAAGCCTGGCCGCGTGGCGCCCTGACGATGGCGTGGGTGCCGGAACAAACGGTAGGCGGCGTCGCCAATACGCGCAGTGATGAACTGCGTATTCGCGCCAGCAATCTTGAGTTATCCGGTCTGGAAGGATTACGCCCAATTGCGAGCCGCATGGCCCCCTCGCTCGGCGAAGTGTGGCAGGCGACACAACCCTACGGAAAGATTGACGCACTGGCGCTGGATATTCCTCTTCAGGCAACAGAAAAAACCCGTTTTAAGGCATCGTGGAAAGACCTCGGCTGGAAACAGTGGAAGCTCCTGCCTGGTGCAGAACATTTCAACGGCACCCTTGAGGGGAGCGTTGAAAATGGTCGCCTGACGGTGCAGATGGCGAATGCCAAAATGCCTTATGAAACGGTCTTCCGCGCACCGCTTGAGATCGAAAAAGGTCAGGCAACCCTAAACTGGCTGAAGAATGAGAAAGGTTTTCAGCTTGATGGGCGTGATATTGATGTGAAAGCCACTGCCCTTCGTGCACGTGGTGATTTCCGCTATCTCCAGCCTGCGGGTGACGAACCCTGGCTGGGCATTCTGGCAGGGATCAGTACCGACGACGGCGCCCAGGCCTGGCGCTACTTCCCTGAAAACCTGATGGGCAAAGCGCTGGTGGATTACCTGAGCGGCGCCATTCAGGGGGGACAGGCAGACAATGCGACGCTGGTCTATGGTGGTAATCCTCATCTCTTCCCGTATAAACACAATGAAGGTCAGTTTGAAGTATTGGTCCCGCTGCGCAACGCCACCTTTGCGTTTCAGCCGGACTGGCCTGCGTTAAAAAACTTGGATATCGAGCTCGACTTTATCAACGACGGATTGTGGATGAAGTCTGACAAGGTCGCGCTGGGAGGTGTCGAGGCCAGCAACCTGACCGCCGTCATTCCTGATTACTCGAAAGAAAAGCTGATTGTTGATGCTGATATCCACGGTCCTGGGAAAGCCGTTGGCCCCTACTTTGAGGAGACGCCGCTGAAAGCATCGCTCGCTGCGACGCTGGAAGAGCTGCAGCTTGATGGCGATGTGAACGCGCGCCTGAATCTGGACATTCCTCTTGATGGCGAAATGACGACGGCGAAAGGCGATGTCGTCCTGAACGATAACAGTCTCTTTATCAAGCCGCTCAACAGCACGTTGAAAAATCTGACCGGTAAATTCAGCTTTACCAACGGCAATCTGAAAAGCGAGCCGATGAAAGCGACCTGGTTTAACCAGCCGCTGAATGTTGATTTCTCCACGACGGAAGGGGAAAAAGCGTATCAGGTGGCGGTTAACATGGAGGCTAACTGGCAGCCCTCACGCATGGACGTGCTGCCAAAACCGATTGCGGAATCTCTTGAGGGTTCGGTGTCATGGAAAGGGAAAGTGGGTATCGATTTACCCTACCACGCGGGTGCGCGCTACGCCGTGGATATCACCGGCGATCTGAAAAATGTAAGCAGTCACTTACCTTCTCCACTGGCAAAACCGTCTGGTCAGGCATTACCCGTCAACGTTAACGTTAAAGGTGATTTGAAAAGCTTTGCCCTGACGGGCAACGCCAACGGCAATAATCATTTTAACAGCCGTTGGCTCCTGGGCCGCAAGCTAACGCTCGATCGGGCAATCTGGACGACAGATAGTCAGACGTTGCCGCCACTGCCTGAACAGCAGGGCGTCGAGCTGAATTTACCCGCCCTGGACGGGGCGCAGTGGCTGGCTCTGTTCAATAAAGGGGTGGGACAAAACGTCGACGAGGCGGCTCAGTTCCCGCAGAAAGTGACCGTCCGGACGCCGGCTCTGACCTTAGGGGGTCAGCAGTGGAATAACCTGAGTATCGTTTCTCAACCTTCGCCAACGGGTTCAAAAGTTGAAGCGAAAGGACGGGAGATTAACGGCTCATTGATCATGCGTGACAACGGCCCCTGGCAGGCGGATGTGCGTTATCTCTATTACAACCCGGCAAGCTCCACGGGCAAAGGCAAAACACAAAGCGGTACGGTATCGCCTCTGGCAGACGTCTCGCGCGTAGACTTTAGCGGCTGGCCTGATTTGCAGCTCCGCTGCGCGGAATGCTGGCTGTGGGGGCAGAAATACGGTCGTATCGACGGCGATTTCGCCATTAAAGGCAACACGCTGAGTCTGTCAGGCGGTCTGATTGATACAGGGTTTGGACGACTGACGGCCAACGGCGAGTGGGTGAATGGCGCTGCGGAACAGCGTACCTCGCTGAAGGGGCAGATTAAGGGCAATAAACTGGATGCGGCGGCGAATTTCTTCGGCATCAGCACGCCGTTACGCGGCTCTTCATTTGACGTGAATTATGATTTGCACTGGCGTGCTCAGCCCTGGAAGCCAGATGAAGCTTCACTGAACGGCATCCTGAGAACCTACTTTGGTAAGGGTGAAATTGCTGACGTCAGCACGGGTCATGCCGGGCAGATATTGCGACTGCTGAGTTTTGACGCACTGCTGCGTAAGCTGCGCTTTGACTTCAGTGACACCTTCCGTGAAGGGTTCTACTACGATTCCATTCGCAGTACGGCATGGATTAAAGATGGCGTCATGCATACCGACGACACCCTGGTTGATGGCCTTGAAGCGGATATTGCCATGAAGGGTTCGGTGAACCTTGTGCGTCGCGAGCTGGATATGGAGGCGGTCGTCGCACCGGAAATTTCGGCAACGGTCGGCGTGGCGGCGGCCTTTGTGGTTAACCCTATTGTCGGCGCAGCGGTGTTTGCCGCCAGTAAAGTTCTGGGGCCGCTATGGAGTAAAGTCTCGATTCTGCGCTACCGCATTACGGGTCCAATTGATAAGCCGCAAATTAATGAAGTGCTGCGCCAGCCGCGCAAAGATGCACAGCAATGATTTGACGCGGGCAATTTATTGCCTCACTCTGAATTAATCAGAATTTTTTTACCGCCCCCGTGGCGGCAACGAACGAAACGAGTAGCAAAACGATGAGTCTGAACCTGGTAAGTGAACATTTGCTCGCAGCGAACGGCCTGAGTCATCAGGACCTGTTTTCCATTCTCGGTCAGCTGACCGAACGCCGTCTCGACTACGGCGACCTCTATTTTCAGTCGAGCTATCACGAATCCTGGGTTTTAGAAGACAGCATCATTAAAGATGGCTCCTATAACATCGACCAGGGCGTTGGGGTTCGTGCGGTAAGCGGTGAGAAAACCGGCTTTGCCTATGCCGATCAGATTAGCCTGACCGCCCTGCAGCAGAGTGCACAGGCAGCGCGCACTATCGTGCGGGAAACCGGCGATGGTCGTGTTAAAACCTTCGGCGAGGTACAACATACCTCGCTCTATACCAGCATCGATCCGCTGCAAAGCATGACCCGTGAAGAGAAGCTGGATATTCTGCGCCGCGTCGACAAAGTGGCGCGTGCCGCCGATAAGCGTGTGCAGGAAGTCTCTGCCAGCCTGACCGGGGTATATGAACTGATCCTGGTTGCTGCCACCGATGGCACGCTGGCGGCGGATGTGCGTCCTCTGGTTCGTCTTTCCGTGAGCGTGCAGGTAGAAGATGATGGCAAACGCGAGCGCGGCTCAAGCGGCGGCGGCGGACGTTTCGGCTATGACTGGTTCTTGCAGGATGAAGACGGTGAAGTACGGGCCGACGCCTGGGCTAAAGAAGCTGTTCGTATGGCGATGGTCAATCTGACGGCAGTGGCTGCGCCTGCGGGGACGCTGCCCGTCGTACTGGGCGCGGGCTGGCCGGGGGTTCTGCTGCATGAAGCCGTGGGCCATGGCCTTGAGGGCGATTTCAATCGTCGCGGAACCTCCGTCTTTAGCGGTCAGATGGGTGAGCTGGTGGCCTCAGAACTTTGTACGGTGGTTGATGACGGCACCATGACCAATCGTCGCGGCTCGCTCTCCATCGATGATGAAGGCACGCCGGGTCAGTACAATGTCCTGATCGAAAACGGTGTGCTGAAAGGGTACATGCAGGACAAACTGAACGCCCGCCTGATGGGTGTGGCACCCACCGGTAATGGCCGTCGTGAATCCTACGCGCATCTGCCGATGCCGCGTATGACGAACACCTATATGCTGGCCGGCAAGTCGACGCCGCAGGAGATTATTGAATCCGTGGATTACGGCATTTTTGCCCCGAACTTCGGTGGCGGTCAGGTCGACATCACGTCGGGTAAATTTGTTTTCTCAACCTCAGAAGCTTATCTGATTGAGAAAGGCAAAGTGACTAAAGCGGTGAAAGGCGCGACGCTGATTGGTTCCGGCATTGAAGCGATGCAGCAAATTTCCATGGTCGGCAACGATCTGAAGCTGGATAAAGGTGTGGGCGTGTGTGGTAAAGAAGGCCAGAGCCTGCCGGTCGGCGTCGGTCAGCCAACGCTGAAAGTGGATAACCTGACGGTAGGCGGCACAGCCTGACCTGAACATATCTGAAAACGAATGGCGCGACGCTTAACGTCGCGCCATTTTTTTAACGTGCGTTACCCAGAGGGATCTCCGGGTCGGGCTCGTGCGTGATGCGGTTGCGTAGGTCACGACGAATGATCTCGATCGACCAGAACCAGATCAGATGCCCTACGATCTCTGAGACGTGTTCGTACCACGGCAGTTCAAACAACGGTGGTGTTAGCCCCATCAGCGGGAAAGAGATCATATGAACAAAAAGCTGCGCTAATGCACCCGCCAGTAAACCTTGCCAGAGTTTTATTTTTGGGAAGACTTCTGCAACTACACAATACCCTACAGCGAAGACAATAGAGAAAATAATATGTGTTACGCCGACCCAGTTAAATATATGTCCGGCAAAGGTATAAACCGCGGCGTTAGGGTCAACGATACCCAGCCAGTCGCGTAAAAATACATAGGGAGGATTTAAAAAATTACGGGAACAATCAATCTGACTTGCGGCGCGAATTAATTGCTCCGGTCCGCATGCGCTGGTGAATAAATCGAGAGGGCTTCGCGGCGGAAGCGGCACCTCTGCACCCCATTTAACGAAGGCAGAGACAATCCCTGCAATCAAACCAATGAACGCGGCGAGTCCATAGCGCCTGCGTGAAGGCGGTGTTTGTTCAAATAGATTCATTTCTTTTCCTTGTTTAATGTCATCCTGCAAAATACATTTTATTATTCATATTGGTAACAAATTAATAACAGCCTGACTTTCAGGCTGATTATAAGGTAAGGGGCGGATGGCGACAGTGTCAATTCGCTATTCATGGCAGGGGGGCGATAAATATTCCTGAACGACGGTTATTATCCTGGAATATTTATCGCAAACGGACATATCAGGAATCTGAAATTACTCCTTTCTTCGTCCCCGCATTCCCTGAAACAGCTCCGCTACGTCTACAAAATAGTCGGTCAGATAGTTTATGCACACCTGGACCTTGAGCGGCAGTTTGTCTTTTTCGGTATACAGCGCATAAACCGGGCGCGGATCGGATTGATAGCGTGGAAACAGGATCTCCAGCTCGCCGGTGTTGATCTCATTGATCACCCACATCAGAGGGACATAGGCGATCCCGGCCCCCGCCACCAGCCAGCGAGAGATGGTCATCGGATCGTTGGTGACGAACCGTCCCTGTGGAAGCAGCTTCGTTGACAGCCCTTCGGGGGCAATTAATTCAAATTCATTGTCGGGGCGAACGCTGTACTCCAGCCAGGAGTGGTTGGTGAGATCGGCGGGTTTTTCCGGCACGCCGTACTGCGCCAGATAGCTTTTCGAGGCGCAGACCACCATCGGCATACTGCCCAGACGGCGGGAGAAGAGGCTGGAATCCTGAAGGGCGCCGACGCGGATCACCACATCCAGGCCGTCGGCAATCAGATCCGGCGCGGGGATCCCCGTCACCAGATTCACCGTGAGCCCGGGATACTCCTTGAGCATTTCAGCCGTCATCCCGGCCAGAACATTTTGTGCCATAGTTGAAGAACACCCAATGCGTAGCGTGCCGATGGGGGTGTTATTGAAGGCGTAAAGCTGCTCGTGTACATCCTGCACTTCATGGAGCATGCGACGGCAGCCCTGATAATAAATTTTACCCGCTTCCGTCAGGCCGATGCTGCGCGTGCTGCGGTTAAGCAGCTTCACCTGGAGCTCATCTTCCAGTTTCGACACCGTCTGGCTGATGGATGAAACGCTCATCTGCAGCTGACGTGCAGCGGCGGTAAAAGAGCCAAACTCAACGACTTTGGCAAATACAGACATCCGTTTTAAACGTTCCATTGTTCACTCTGGCTTAAAAGTGATTTAGATCACATATTATAGATAACAGCATAACAGTTACGGTAATATATTATTTATTACATAACAGCCACGCTACTCCCGCCCGGCTTATCTTGCCTTTCTGCGGTGGCGAAGGCTTAACAATACTGTCGCCTGCACTCTCTCTTATCAAGGTCAACATGAGTCTGTTTCCCGTTATCGTGGTGTTCGGTCTGTCGTTCCCACCGATATTCTTTGAGCTATTGTTATCACTGGCGATTTTTTGGCTGGTGCGCAAGGTGCTGGTTCCGACCGGGATCTACGATTTTGTCTGGCACCCGGCATTGTTCAATACCGCACTGTATTGCTGCCTGTTTTACTTAATTTCGCGCATGTTTGTCTGAGGTCGATGTGAAAACACTAACAAGAAAAATCTCCCGCACCGCCATCACTGTGGTTCTGGTTATTCTGGCATTTATCGCCATTTCCCGCGCGTGGGTCTTTTACACCGAGTCCCCCTGGACGCGTGACGCGCGTTTTAGTGCGGACGTCGTCGCCATTGCGCCCGACGTAGCAGGGCTTATCACGGCAGTGAACGTGCACGATAACCAACTGGTGAAAAAAGATCAGGTGCTGTTCACCATCGATCAGCCGCGCTATCAAAAAGCCTTAGAAGAGGCGCAGGCCGATGTTGCCTACTACCAGGCGCTGGCAACCGAAAAACGTCGTGAGGCGGGCCGTCGTAACAAGCTTGGTATTCAGGCCATGTCGCGTGAGGAGATTGATCAATCAAATAACGTCCTGCAAACCGTGTTACATCAGCTGGCAAAAGCGGAAGCCACCCGTGATTTAGCCAGTCTTGATCTGGCCCGCACCGTGATTCGTGCGCCCGCTGACGGATGGGTCACCAACCTGAATGTCTATACCGGTGAATTTATCACACGCGGCTCCACGGCGGTCGCGCTGGTCAAACAGCACTCCTTTTATGTGCTGGCGTATATGGAAGAGACCAAGCTTGAGGGCGTACGTCCAGGCTTCCGCGCTGAAATCACGCCACTGGGCAGCAATCTTGTCCTGAAAGGCACCGTAGATAGTATCGCCGCGGGTGTGACCAACTCCAGCGCGACGCGTGATGCCAAAGGGATGGCCACGGTCGATTCCAACCTTGAATGGGTCAGACTGGCGCAACGCGTTCCGGTACGTATTCGTCTGGATGACGATCGGGGCAATCTGTGGCCGGCGGGCACCACGGCCACGGTGGTGATTACCGGTGAAAAAGACCGGGATATTCACAACGACTCGCTGTTCCGTAAGATTGCCCACCGCCTGCGTGAGCTGGGCTAATCATTATGGGTATCTTTTCCATCGCCACGCAGCACATTCGGTTTGCCCTTAAGCTGGCGTGCGCGATTGTCCTGGCGCTGTTTGTCGGCTTCCATTTTCAGCTGGAAACCCCGCGTTGGGCTGTATTGACTGCGGCGATTGTCGCCGCCGGGCCGGCGTTTGCGGCAGGCGGTGAACCTTATTCCGGTGCCATTCGTTACCGTGGCATGCTGCGTATTGTGGGGACCTTTATCGGCTGTATCGCCGCGCTGACCATCATCATTACGCTGATCCGCGCCCCGCTGCTTATGCTGATGGTCTGCTGTATCTGGGCAGGGTTTTGTACCTGGGTCTCTTCGCTGGTGAAGGTCGAAAACTCCTATGCCTGGGGGTTGTCCGGTTATACCGCGCTGATTATCGTCATAACGATCCAGACAGAGCCTTTACTGACGCCGCAGTTTGCCGTGGAGCGTTGCAGTGAAATTGTCATTGGTATCGTCTGTGCCATCGTCGCGGATTTACTGTTTTCTCCGCGCTCCATCAAGCAGGAAGTCGATCGGGAGCTGGATGCGCTGATTGTCGCGCAGTACCAGCTGATGCAGCTGTGCATTAAACATGGCGATAGCGAAGAGGTCGACAAGGCCTGGGGGGCACTGGTTCGTCGTTCCACGGCGCTGGAGGGGATGCGAAGTAACCTGAACATGGAATCTTCCCGCTGGTCGCGCGCGAACCGTCGTCTTAAGGCACTGAATACCGTCTCGCTCACGCTGATTACCCAGGCGTGCGAAACCTATCTGATTCAAAATACCCGACCCGAATCGGTCACCGATACCTTCCGCGAACTGTTCGAAGAGCCGGTCGAAACGGTTCAGGACGTGCACCGGCAGCTCAAGCGTATGCGCCGGGTTATCGCCTGGACCGGTGAACGTGATACGCCTGTCACCATCTATACCTGGGTCGGGGCGGCCACTCGCTATCTGCTGCTTAAACGTGGGGTCATCAGTAATACGAAAATCAGCGCAACGGAAGAAGAGGTGCTCCAGAGCGAAGTGGTGGTGAAAGCCGAATCAGCAGAACGCCATCACGCGATGGTTAACTTCTGGCGCACCACGCTCGCCTGCGTGTTGGGGACGCTTTTCTGGTTGTGGACCGGCTGGACGTCCGGCAGCGGCGCCATGGTCATGATTGCCGTTGTCACCTCGCTGGCCATGCGTTTGCCTAATCCCCGCATGGTGGCGATTGATTTTGTGTATGGCACCATCGCCGCACTGCCGCTGGGGGCGATCTATTTCCTGGTGATTATCCCTTCCACGCAGCAAAGCATGCTCCTGCTCTGCATCAGCCTGGCGGTGCTGGCTTTCTTTATTGGTATTGAGGTACAGAAACGTCGACTCGGATCGCTGGGGGCACTGGCGAGTACGATTAACATCATCGTCCTCGATAACCCCATGACCTTTCATTTCAGTCAGTTCCTGGACAGCGCGCTCGGACAGATAGTGGGTTGCTTCCTGGCACTGATGGTCATTCTGCTGGTACGCGACAATTCTCAGGCCCGCACTGGTCGCGTGTTGCTGAACCAGTTTGTGTCGGCGGCCGTGTCGGCCATGACCACCAATACCGCCCGGCGTAAAGAAAACCATCTGCCGGCGCTGTATCAACAGCTGTTTTTACTGCTGACGAAATTTCCTGGCGATATCGCGAAGTTCCGCCTGGCGTTAACGATGATTATTGCTCACCAGCGATTACGTAATGCGCCCATTCCGATTAACGACGATCTCTCGGGGTTCCACCGTCAGCTGCGAAGCACGGCCGGCCGGATTATCTCTGCCTCCAGCGATGATAAACGCCGACGCTATTTTAACCAGCTGCTGGAAGAGCTGAACATATACCAGGAAAAGCTGCGGATCTGGGAAGCACCGCCTCAGGTGACTGAGCCGGTCGGGCGACTGGCAGAGATGCTGCATCGCTATCAAAACGCCCTCACTGAAAGCTGATAAAACCTGAAAACCGACGCCAAAAGCGTCGGTTTTTTTGTGGCTATACTTAGTTCTGCAGGTTCATAAACCAGATCAGGAGGACACATGACCACCCAGACTCTTCAGGACAACGCGCTTTTTCAAACGGGGTATCTGGTCGACGGCGTTTGGAAAACGCTGGAGACCACCTTTGACGTGCTGAATCCCGCCACCGGCGAAGTCGTGGCGAAAGTGGCCAAAGCGGGCAAAAAAGAGACCGAAGACGCGATTGCCGCTGCGAGCAAGGCTTTCCCCGCATGGCGGGCCAAAACCGCGAAAGAACGCGCGACGATTCTCTCTCGCTGGTATGAACTGATTATCGAGAATAAAAGCTGGCTCGGTCAGTTGATGACGACGGAGCAGGGCAAGCCGCTGAAAGAGGCGGAAGGTGAAGTCGAATACGCCGCCAGTTTCATTCAGTGGTTTGCTGAGCAGGCCAAGCGAGCCAACGGCGAAATTATACCTCCCGTGAAGCCGGGCTCACGCATCCTGGCGACCCGTGAACCCATCGGCGTTGTCGCCGCCATAACGCCGTGGAACTTCCCGATGGCGATGCTGACCCGCAAGTTGGGGCCGGCGCTGGCCGCGGGCTGCACCGGCGTTATCAAACCTGCAAACAATACGCCGCTGAGCGCGTTTGCGTTACTGACGCTGGCGAAAAAAGCAGGGGTTCCGGATGGTGTCCTGAACGCGGTGGCGGGCAATACACATGAAATCAGCGATGCAATCATGGCCAGCCATGACGTGCGTAAAATCTCGTTCACTGGCTCAACGGCGGTAGGGAAAACGCTGATGCGTAACGCGGCTGAAACCATGAAAAAGGTCTCCATGGAGCTGGGCGGGAATGCCCCTTATATCGTTTTTGACGATGCCGATATTGATGCCGCTGTGAAAGGTGCCATCGCCAATAAGTTCCGCAATGCGGGGCAGGTTTGCGTCAGCGTTAACCGATTTTATCTGCATGAATCTATCTACGACGCCTTTGTCGACCAGCTGGCAGAGGCGGTGAATGCCTTAAAAGTGGGGAATGGCCTCGAAGAGGGCGTTGTTGTCGGACCCCTGATTGAACCCAGCGCCGTTGATAAAGTGCGTGAACACGTTGAGGATGCTGTAGCGAAAGGGGCGAAGGTACTGGCTGGCGGTAAAGCGCACTCTCTTGGGGGGAATTTCTGGATGCCAACCGTTCTCGGCGACTGTCATGAAGGCATGAAGCTGGCAGAAGAAGAGACCTTTGGCCCGGTAGCGGCCTGCTTCCGCTTTACGTCCGAGGAAGAGGTGATTCGGCGTGCCAACGATACGCCGTTTGGCCTGGCGGCTTACTTCTACACGCAGAATTTACAGCGCGTTTTCCGGGTCTCGCAGGCCATCGAAAGCGGCATGATAGGCATCAATGAGTGTGCCGTATCAACCGAATTAGGGCCATTCGGCGGAGTTAAAGAGTCCGGTCTTGGCCGTGAGGGGTCAGTACTGGGTCTGGAAGAGTTTCTGGAAGTCAAAACCCTGCATATCGGGGGATTATAATCGTCAGGGCGGCATACGCCGCCCGGCTGGACAGGGTGGCTGGCAATGAACATTTATACCTTTGATTTTGACGAAATCGACAGTCAGGAGGACTTCTACCGTGAGTTCACTCGCCTGTTTGCGCTCGAACGCGATCGGGTAACCAATCTGGACTCATTATGGGATGTCGTAACGGGTAACGTACTGCCGTTACCGCTGGAGATCGAGTTTATCCATCTGCCGGATAAGTTACGCAGACGATTTGGTGCCCTGATTTTATTGTTTGATGAAGCGGAAGAAGAGCTGGAAGGGCAGTTACGTTTTAATGCTCGTCACTGAGTCGCAGGCAAAAAAAAGCCCCTGACATCGTGTCAGGGGCAAGTCGTATGATGGCATACGACGAGGGTTTATTTATACAGTTCAGCCGTAGCGTGCCAGTGGTCACCCTGATTCAGTTCGGTGACACGGTAGCTGCTGGCACCCGCTTTTTCAGCTTTTGCGGACAGTGCCTGACGGATATCCATTGGGGAGCCGCCTACAGAAGAGACGGATACGCTACCCATAGGCTGTAAATTCTGTGCTTGTTCAGTGTTAACCTGTTGGACAGCTGCGCTTGCGCCAAATGACAGAACGGAAGCGAGGCCAAGGGTTGCGATAATAAGTTTAGTTTTCATTGTCTGTACTCCAAATCAGTGTTGCCCGACGGCAAGAAGGGTTTGAACCGCTTTTTTTATGCCTGGTGCCGTCGAGAGATCATGTTTTTACCGTTATCAGCAGAGCTTATTTGTACAGTTCTGCTGTTGCGTGCCAGTTGTCGCCTGAACGTGCTTCAATAATGCGGTATGAAGAAGCACCTTGTTCTTCCGCTTTCTTATTCAGCATCTCACGCATATCCATCGGAGAAGCGCCGGTTGCGCCAACCGATACGGTGCCGATGGCCTGACGGTTTTGCGCCTGGTCAGCGTTGATAGAGTCGGCTGCGAAAGCACCGAATGACAGGACAGACAGAACGCTCAGAGCTGCGATAGTAGTTTTGATTTTCATAATTCTTTACCTCGTCGAATTTTTTGGGGCCGCTTGTTTCGTGACCCTCATCACAAAATCAAGTATACACTAATCACGCAAAATATTAATACCAGACTAATGGTTTCCTGTGTAATTATGTGTTAAAAAGCGACATTTTTATAACAAAAATGCATAGAAATGGCTATTTATTGAACACATTAGCAATAAAATTATAAGTAAATCAGATGGATAACTATCTTTGATTTTTTGTGCGATTTATTGATTTGGTATTCACTAGATGAATGAAAAAAGGCAGGGGAAAGCACTATTTGCTAAAGTCGTGGACAACACAATATGGGGGGAAACCGTAAGAAGGCAGAAGGTTCCCCGCTGCACGCGTCAACGGGGAGAGGGGTTATAGCTCTTGTTCGAACAGCACCAGGATTGCTTCGTGCAGCTCTTTAACGGAGAAGTTACTGGCAGGCGTGGTGAAGATAGTGTCATCACCTGCAATGGTGCCGAGGATCCCTTCCGCTTTTCCTAACGAGTCCAGCAGGCGGGCAATTAACTGGGCGGCACCGGGGCTGGTATGGATCACCACAACCGCATCGTTATAGTCGATATCCAGCACCAGATTTTTTAAAGGGCTGGAGGTGGTTGGCACGCCAAGCTCGGCGGGCAGGCAATAGACCATTTCCATTTTGGCGTTGCGCGTACGCACCGCACCAAATTTGGTTAGCATCCGGGAGACTTTGGACTGATTGATATTCTCGAAGCCTTGTTCCTGTAAGGCTTGCACGATCTCTCCCTGAGAACCGAATTTCTCTTCTTTCAGTAGCGCTTTGAACGCCTTGATTAATTCTTCTTGTTTGGACGTGCTACGCATAAGTCACCCGGAATATGACGAAAGAAACACCATTATTATGCATGTCAATGAATTTTTATGCAAATTATCTGCCCAATATCGGGCTGAAATAATGTTATGAAAGGGCGGTATTTTATCAAATTTCGTTATCGGAAAACATGCTTAGCTCACGTCACGCAAATAACCTTAAAAGTAAATTAAATGTTATCAAAATGATGTTGTTTTGGGGGCGAGGCAGGGTGTATTGTAACCACCGTCTTGATTGGCGACGTCGTTACCGAAAAATGCCTCAATCATTCTGGCAACGGTGAAAGGCGCGTGACCTCAAATTCTTTAGCTTCGAAAATTGTAATTGTTTACTTGCTGAATTAATGTCGCCGCAACGGAGTCGCAGTAACTTAAGTTAACCATAATAAGGAGTTTAGGATGAAAGTTGCAGTCCTCGGCGCTGCTGGTGGTATTGGCCAGGCGCTTGCCCTACTACTGAAAACCCAACTGCCTTCAGGCTCAGAACTCTCCCTGTACGATATTGCTCCGGTAACCCCAGGCGTGGCGGTTGACCTGAGCCACATCCCAACCGCGGTGAAAATTAAAGGCTTCTCTGGCGAAGATGCACGTCCGGCACTGCAAGGTGCAGACGTGGTACTCATCTCTGCGGGCGTCGCACGTAAGCCGGGTATGGATCGTTCTGACCTGTTTAACGTCAACGCTGGCATCGTCAAAAATCTGGTTCAACAGATTGCTGAAACCTGCCCGAAAGCGTGCGTTGGTATCATCACCAACCCAGTCAATACCACGGTAGCCATTGCGGCCGAAGTGCTGAAAAAAGCCGGTGTTTACGATAAGAACAAGCTGTTTGGCGTGACCACGCTGGACATTATCCGTTCCAACACCTTTGTGGCTGAACTGAAAGGCAAGTCACCTGCTGAAATCGACGTTCCGGTTATCGGTGGTCACTCCGGCGTGACCATTCTGCCGCTGCTGTCTCAGATTCCAGGCGTGAGCTTCTCCGAGCAGGAAGTCGCTGACCTGACCAAACGCATCCAGAACGCGGGTACCGAAGTGGTCGAAGCGAAGGCGGGTGGCGGATCGGCAACCCTGTCTATGGGCCAGGCCGCTGCACGTTTTGGTCTGTCTCTGGTGCGTGCGCTGCAGGGTGAGAAAGGCGTAGTGGAATGTGCGTATGTTGAAGGTGACGGCGAACATGCACGTTTCTTCTCTCAGCCACTGCTGCTGGGTAGAAACGGTATTGAAGAACGTCAGTCTATCGGCACGCTGAGCGCGTTTGAACAAAATGCGATGGAAGGTATGCTGGATACGCTGAAGAAAGATATCACCCTGGGCGAAGAGTTCGTTAACAAGTAAGCGCATCAGGGAAAATCAAACCGGAGCCGATTGCTCCGGTTTTTTTGTGCCTTAATTTGTGGCGGGATATTCCTGAATCGTCACCTGAAGCGTGAGTTTCTTATCGTCACGCATCACTTCCACTGGAATGATGGAACCTGGGCGAATCTCTGCCACCTGGTCCATGGTCTCCAGTGCGGATACGGCTGGAATGCCATTAACCGACACAATCACATCGTTCACCTGAAGCCCAGCGTTTGCCGCCGGCCCGCCAGGCGTAACTTCGTTCACCACGATGCCCTGGATTTGATCAATGCCACCACCCTGCGTATGTAGCGGGGCGATCTCACGGCCACCAATACCGATGTAACCACGAATCACGCGTCCATCACGTATCAGCTTATCCATGATTTTGGTCGCCAGCTGGAAGGGGATCGCAAAACCAATCCCTTCTGGCGTCTCGCCATCATTGCTTTTATCGAAGGAGAGCGTGTTGATACCCATCAGCTCGCCCAACGAGTTCACCAGTGCACCACCGGAGTTACCGTGGTTGATAGAGGCATCCGTTTGCAGAAAGTTTTGTCGGCCTGATGGATTCAGGCCAATACGCCCCGTGGCGCTGATGATCCCCTGGGTAATGGTCTGGCCCAGGTTATACGGGTTGCCAATGGCCATCACCACGTCACCAATATGCGGCGTACGTTTACGGTTAATGGGGATAACCGGCAGGCCGCCCGTTGCGTTGATTTTCAGTACCGCGAGATCGGTCAGGCTGTCGGAACCCACCAGCAATGCTTCAAACACGCGGCCATCCTGGAGGGCGACGATGATCTGATCGGCGTCGTTAATGACGTGCTTGTTGGTGATGATATAGCCGCGCTCATCCATGATCACGCCGGACCCCAGCGTGCGGATCTCAAGTTGATTATGGGTCGAGCTGTTGAGGCCGCGGTTATAGACGTTAACCACGGCTGGCGCAGCACGGCGAACGGCCTGGTTATAACTCACCGGCGTCTCATCCGTACTGTCAAATTGCGGTGCCGTCAGTTTGTTGAACTGACGTAACGAGGGCATAGTAGCCAGTAACAAACCACCGACCACTAAACCGATGGCGACCGAACGAAGTAGCTTTAAAACCATGATGCGGGCGTCGTTAATGAAGGAACGGTTGCAGCATAGCATGACTTATCGGGACATCACACGCGGCGGTGAGGTCCCGATATGAAAATGCTAACGTAACAGGATATAGAGTGTGTCATTGCCGCGCACAATCTGTAGCGCAATGACCGTCGGTTTGCTCTCCAGCACCTTACGCATTTCGGCAATCGACTGCACCCGGTTACGGTTCACGCCAATAATCACGTCGTCCTTATGCAATCCTGCCTGCGCGGCCGGGCTGCTCTTTTCGACGTTATCAATCGCGATCCCTTTCGTCCCGTCTTTTAACTGTCCATCGCTCAGCGCCGCGCCTTGCAATGCCGGGGCGATCATCTCCGCGCTGGCAGAAGAAGAGGTGCTCTTGTCCAGTGTAACCTCTACGTCCAGCGGTTTGCCGTCACGCAGCAGGCCCAGCTTCACTTTGGTGCCCGGTTCGGTGGTGGCAATGCGAGAACGCAGTTCGGCAAAGCTGCTCAGCGGTTTTCCATTCAGGCTGACGATCACATCGCCCGATTTTATGCCCGCTTTTGCCGATCCCGAGTTGGCCAACACTTCGCTGACAAAGGCGCCGCGTTGAACATTAAGGTTGAAGGCTTTGGCGATATCCGCGCTCATCTCCATACCTTTAATGCCCAGCAGCCCGCGTTTCACTTCACCAGAATCGATCAGCTGTTGTGCCAGCGTGCGGGCCATGTTGCTCGGGATGGCGAAACCAATGCCAATACTGCCGCCGCCAGGCGCCAGGATCGCGGTATTAATGCCGATCAGCTCGCCGTTGAGATTCAGCAGCGCGCCGCCCGAGTTACCCCGGTTAATGGAGGCATCGGTCTGGATAAAGTTCTCCAGCCCTTCAAGATTCAACCCGCTACGGCCCAGCGCCGAGATGATTCCGGAGGTGGCGGTTTGCCCTAAACCAAACGGATTACCGACCGCGACGGCGAAATCGCCCACGCGAAGTTTGTCGGAATCCGCGACAGTGATTTGCGTCAGATTGCTGGGATTCTGAATTTGCAGCAGCGCAATGTCGCTTTGCTCATCCCCGCCAATCAGTTTGGCATCAAACTCGCGCCCGTCGTTCATCTGAACGCTGATTTTGTCTGCCTGGCTGATGACGTGGTTGTTGGTCAGGACATAGCCTTTAGCGGCATCGATAACGACACCTGACCCTAAGCCTTCAAAGGGCTGGGCCTGCTGGTCGGGTGCATCCTCACCAAAATATTTTTTCAACTCTTCCGGCACGCGCTGGCTCTGCACGGCGGTTCCTTCTACCTGTACGCTGACCACCGCTGGCAAGACTTTCTCCAGCATCGGCGCCAGGCTTGGCAGGGCTGCCTGACCTGGCACTTGCGCAGGTAATGCAGCGGCAGTGGCGTAGGACGCCGTAAGAGATAACCCGACACTTAACGCTAACGCGCTTAACAGCTGGTTTTTTTTCTTCATTGACGCTGGCTCTCGCAACCTGGAAGTAAGGAAAAACGGCCCAAAAACAGTTTGATGTTATTGAATTTTAAATCACTGAACAATGAGGTAATTGACTAAATAATAGCTGGGGTCAGGCAGAAAGGACGGGCGCATGGCCTGCGCCCGTAAAATATATTGTCGTTGTGCGATTAGTCGCGTTTTGCGCCACCACGCAGCAGGCCAGATGCACCGTCTGAGTAGTCACGAGGCATTTGAACCGGTACCTGATCGTTGCCGGCTTCAGATTCCGCCAGACGGTTGCGGAAGGGGTTGGTTTCCGCGGTCATTTCAGGCAGCAGGCTGCTGGAGCTTTTTGCCATGTGTTGATACAGCTGACGATAGTCGGTTGCCATGTTATCAAGCAGCTCGGCGCTTCGGGCAAAGTGACTGACCAGCTCTTCACGATACTCTTCCAGCTCAGCTTTGTTTTTCTCCAGTTCGTATTGTAACGACTGTTGCTGACGCAATTTGCGATTACCGAAACGCATGGCCACGGCGCCGATTGCGATGCCGACGACTAAACCAATTAGCGCATATTCCCAGGTCATGAACTTCTCCCGTTGTCTTGTGGATCCGTAGGGTATCGGCGCGGCTCCTGCCTGTGCCTGATTATGCCACTATAACCGCTATTCCGGCAGAAGTGGAATCCTGACGTATCATCGCGTACTGTAGAACGGCCTTTTTTTCGTCAATCGATCAAAATGGCGCGGTTTAATTGAAGGAAAAACAATAAGATTATGCAAAACCTTTCCCCTGTATCGCGATACCAACATGCCCTCAGCGAAGGGTCTCACCAGCCGGACGACGTACAGCGTGACGCGGTAAATCGTCTTGAATCCATATATCAGGCACTGACGACTAAGCCCTCTGAGCCTGTACAAGGCGGTGGGCTTAAAGCGGCACTGGGCCGGTTGCTGGGGAAAAGTGAAGCGCACACTCCCTCTGCGGTTCGTGGCCTCTATATGTGGGGCGGCGTGGGGCGGGGTAAAACCTGGCTGATGGATATGTTCTATCAAAGTCTGCCAGGCGCGCGTAAACAGCGTCTGCATTTTCATCGCTTTATGCTGCGGGTGCATGAAGAACTCACGGCGCTGCAAGGGCAAAGCGATCCGCTGGAGATTATTGCCGATCGCTTTAAAGCGGAGACAGACGTGCTCTGTTTTGACGAATTTTTTGTCTCAGACATCACCGATGCCATGTTACTCGGCGGCCTGATGAAAGCGCTTTTTGCCCGGGGAATCACCCTGGTGGCCACCTCAAATATTCCGCCAGACGATCTGTATCGTAATGGCCTGCAACGCCCACGCTTTCTGCCTGCCATTGATGCGATTAAACAACACTGCGACATCATGAACGTTGATGCCGGAGTGGATTACCGCCTGCGCACGCTGACGCAGGCTCACCTCTGGCTTTCGCCCTTGAACGACGACACGCGCGCTCAGATGGATAAATTGTGGCTGGCGCTTGCCGGGGCGAAGCGCGGTAACGCGCCAGAGCTGGAAATTAACCATCGCGCCATGCCCACGCTGGGCGTCGAGAATCAAACGCTGGCGGTCTCGTTTGCCACGCTCTGCGTCGATGCTCGCAGCCAGCATGACTACATTGCACTATCGCGTCTCTTCCACACCGTTATGCTGTTTGACGTACCGGTCATGACGCCTCTGATGGAGAGCGAGGCCCGGCGGTTTATCGCGCTGGTCGATGAATTTTACGAGCGGCACGTCAAGCTGGTGGTCAGCGCCGCGGTACCTTTATATGAGATCTACCAGGGCGAACGCCTCAAATTTGAGTTCCAGCGCTGCGTGTCGCGCCTGCAGGAGATGCAAAGCGAAGAGTATCTTAAACGCCAGCATATGCCATAAATGCCGCCCTTTCCCCGTGGGAGAGGGGCCGGAGGTGAGGGCACCACGCCGCACGTTCGTTACCGCCAAAAAACCCGTTTCAAATCACATTTAGGGGTCGACCTTTGACCCCGACTTCTCTATAATCTTGCGACCCCACGTTACGAGAAGGTTTTTTTCCCAAAACTTTCTATGTGCTGGCATAGGCTATTCGAAGGGGTAGGTTTGCCGGACTTTGTCGTGTGAGCCTCAACTGACTAAACGTTTGGGTGTTCACCAACGTGTAACTTATTATTTGGGTAAGCTTTTAATGAAAACTTTTACAGCTAAA